>JAAUYD010056059.1_pt1 | contig 25067 bp, 27 predicted proteins | sample 7278101 | NCBI WGS metagenome assembly JAAUYD01 (sample SAMN14350128, study PRJNA611818) | marine sediment metagenome | isolation source: surface marine sediment (0.6m) | place: French Polynesia: Moorea | collected 2018-08
CTGATCTTTACCCGAATCTTAAAAACCTACCCTTGTGAGCTCTGCTCCCCCGCCCGTCCCCTGCTCAAGAAAGCTTGTCTCAACAGACAATTTTCCGCGGGCCGAGCAGTATTGCCACACTACCCACCCATCCCAAACTTCCCTGTTGCTGAGCTTGTCGAAGTACACTCACTTAACCGAAATATTGATACACCCAATTGAAAACTGCTATCATTTCGGTAGATATATTTAAGCTAAAATTGTTATAGTTTTTTCCTAAAAAAATAAACGCCTTTTCAGTGAAATAAACAATAAATATCGCTAAAGACAGTGAAAACCGTGGTAAAAAAAGAAATAATTATTTTAATTTATCTACAAAATATATAGCAACAGTTATTGACACCTTATTTGAAACATTTTTAATATAAAGTTGAGCATCAATTTGCTTTAACCAAACCCAACTTTAATATTTTCAACAATCATGAACAAACAATTAGGCCAAGATTTTGATGAACTGGAAATTGCTGATTTAATTGAAGAATCAGTAGCTAATGCAGCCCAAAGAAAGCAACAAATGGACAATTCTTTAGTAGATATTTCTAAAGAAGAAGCTACAAATATTAAAGGTGGAAAGCTTTCTCCTATACCTATAATATTAGGTTTTATTGAAGAAGTCACTGAACCCTGGTTTTAGTTAACTTTGCGGGTCATCCCGCAATTAACTTTAATTAATTGTTTAGACTACTTACGAGTGATAATTTATAGAGGATGTTAAAGTGCAACATGATAACGTAAAGACAACAACTCTATGTCCAAGTTCTAGACCAGAATTACCCAATAGTGTTATCTTTGGTGTGATTAGTGGAACAGTGGAAAAACCGAATGTTAATTATCTAAAAAAAACCCAACCAGTAACAGAGAAATTACTTAAATTAGCTTCTCCTGTAACACCAGCAGAGGTTTTTCGTACAGCGAGTTCTTGTGCTACCAATAAATGTCAACATTTTGATGGAAATAATTGTCGTTTAGCGCAAAGAGTGGTTGAAAAATTACCCATTACAGCCGAAAAACTACCTCCTTGCGCTATTAGAAAAGATTGTCGTTGGTTTCAACAAGAGGGAAAAGCAGCTTGTCTTCGTTGTCCCCAAATTATTACGGATAATTATCATGCTTCTGAGTTAGTTCGTGAAGTATCAATGCCTACTACTATTGGAGAATAACATTATGTCTGTTAAAAATGTCAAAGCTTTTTATCAAAGATTAGCCCAAGATGAGCAGTTTCGCTCTAAACTTCAAGAGGTAAAAAGTAAAGAAGAATGTAGTCAATTAGTACAACAAGCTGGGTATTCTTTTACTCAAGAAGAGTTTGAAACTTACACGGCTGAATTATTAGAATCCAGTCTTAATGAGGAAGGAGAATTAAAGGATCTCAATGAAAAAGAATTAGAAGCTGTTTTTGGCGGAATTGTTAGTAAAATGCCATCTCCTCCCATTCAAGCTCTCTATGGCGTTATTTGGCCTCCTGATTATCCTCAACCTCTTTATGGTGTAATTATTGATCAATAAAACAACTTAAATATTCATATCTAAAGCAACCATAGGAGTAATGAATGTCTTTATCCAATGTTAAACGTTTTTACCAAAGATTATCTCAAGATGAGGGATTTCGCAATCAACTTCAAAAAGTAAAAAACAAAGAAGAATGTAGTCAATTAGTACAAAGACATGGGTATTATTTTACTCAAGAAGAATTTGAAAATTATACCTCAGAATTATTAGAATCTAGTCTCAATGAAGAAGAAGGATTAAGTGACCTTAATGAAAAAGAATTAGAAACTGTTTTTGGAGGATCTATTCCCTACTTGAAGCCATTTCCATGGCCTCCAATCATACCAATGTATGGAATTCCCCCTACGGATATTTTATCACAATAAAGCCTTATGGTTTGTTGTTGAGATTTAGCCATAACCTAAGTAGGCTCAAATATGACAACAAACCTTTTTTATAAATGAATTTAAGGTTTAATTAAATAGTTTAAAGAAAAAAATTATGACAGAATATCGCAGAATTAGTTACGCAGTTTGGGAAATTACGCTTAAGTGCAACCTTGCTTGTCAACATTGTGGTTCTCGCGCTGGACAGAATAGAACTAAGGAACTTTCAACCGAAGAAGCACTTAATTTAGTGCAACAAATGGCTGAGGTTGGTATCAAGGAAGTAACCCTGATTGGTGGCGAGGCTTTTCTCCGTTCGGACTGGTTAGAAATTGCCCAAGCTATCACTAAAGCGGGTATGGTTTGTGGGATGACAACTGGCGGTTTTGGTATTACTTTAGATACGGCTTGTCGCATGAAAGAAGCCGGAATTCAAGTGGTTTCTGTTTCTGTTGACGGGTTAGAAGAAACCCATGACTATCAACGAGGAAAATCGGGGGCTTGGCAATGGGCTTTTAAAACCATGAAAAACCTAAAAGAAGCAGGGATTCGGTTTGGTTCTAATACCCAAATTAATCGTCTTTCTGCACCAGAATTTCCCCTAATTTATGAGCGTCTTCGAGATGCAGGAATTGCTGCTTGGCAAATTCAATTAACCGTTCCTATGGGTAGGGCTGCTGATAATAATCATATCCTTTTACAACCCTACGAATTATTAGATGTTTACCCTATGATTGCCAAGGTAGCACAACGGGCAAAACAAGAAGGTGTGCGTGTTCAAGCAGGTAATAATATTGGTTATTACGGACCTTATGAAAGATTACTTCGTGGGGGTGATGCTTGGTCATTTTGGCAAGGCTGTGGTGCAGGACTTTCGACTTTAGGTATTGAAGCTGATGGTGCTATAAAAGGTTGTCCTTCTTTGCCCACTTCTGCTTATACTGGGGGTAATATTCGTGATTATTCTCTGAGAACAATTATTGAAGAAACAGAAGAATTGCGGTTTAATTTAGGTGCCGGAACTCCTCAAGGAACTGACCATCTTTGGGGTTTCTGTAAAACTTGTGAATTTGCAGAATTATGTCGGGGGGGTTGCAGTTGGACAGCCCATGTTTTCTTTGATAAAAGAGGTAATAATCCTTACTGTCATCATCGGGCTTTAACTCAGAAAAAACGGGGCATTCGTGAGGAAGTTACTCTCAAATATCAAGCCAAGGGAAATCCTTTTGATAACGGCGTATTTGAGTTAGTTGAACAACCTTTTAATAGTCCTTTTCCTGAAGAAGATAAATTACGGTTTACGGCTGATAAAATTCAATGGCCAGCTAGTTGGGAAACAGAAGAAAATAAAGCTTTATCTTTAGTCAGTGCTAATCATTAATTTTGAGGATAATTTATTATGGAAAATAATTTAATTGAGTCTAATACAGAATTAAATCAACCCATTTTACCCCGTTCTGCTTGGGTGAGTAATGTGGCTTATTTACGGGCTTTATTTAAAGCGAAGAAAGCTTTAGATAGAATTGAAAAAGAATCAGAGATAAATAAATAAATTATCTTTAATTTCTCTAACAAATTTATTGAATATAAACTGAACCAAAAAAGATGATAACATTATTGTAGGGTGGGCATTGCCCACCCTACAAGCTTTTGAATCATCAAGATTTTTAATACTAATATTAGTAATACTTATAGTGTAAGAGTTTTTTCTTTTTTAAACTACAAATGTTATTGCTTTAAAAAATAAAAACGATAGAATAGAAGGATTAAAAAGGTTACGCTTATCCTGGAGTATTCCCAATGAGCAGAATTCAAATTTTAGACTTATCTACTCATAGTTCTAATGATAACAGTGAGATCGGAGAACTATCAGAGCAAGAACTTCATATCAAAGGTGGGTTATTAGCACCAATCTTACTTTTATTCGCCAACCCATTCGCATAATCTAAGATTGATACATAGTAGACTGCTAAAAATACAGATTCTTAGCAGTTTACGTTGATATTAATTCTGGTTTTTCTCCACTTTTTCTACTGAGTTGTTTATTATTTGAATTTCTTGAAGTTTCCCCTTTAACCATTCAGAAAACAAATTACCTAAAATTTCATAACGTTTCTTTTCATTTAATTCTGGTTCAATAATAGCTTCAACCAACAATAAATGAACTCCTTGGGATGTTACAATGGGTTTGAGCAATTGAGGTGGCTTTGCAGCAAACACAGCAGCAGAAATTTCAGGTTTTAATTCATGGCGTTTAACCCTTCCTAAATAACCTCCTTTACGTCTTAATTCTTCATCTTGTATATATTCGTGTGCTACATCCCAAAAACTCATTTCATCTTCGTCAATAGCATAATATAATTCCATCCCTAAGTCTTCATCGTCTAAGATAACTTCATAGATGATTGCTTCAGTATAATCTAACTGATTTTGATAAAAATAAGGTTCAATCTTATCAGAAAAAAGATGGTTAGCTAATTTTCTTGACACAATACTAAAACATAACATTTCTTCAAAATCTTCTACAGAAAGTAGATTTTTTTCTAACCATTGATGGGTATCACTAGCACTGTGAAGATTATTGAGTAACCGAAATTGATCCGCTGCTTTTTGTAGTTCTTCGGTTTCTATTTTAATGTCTGTTGTTTCTGCTTCTTCAGTAATAACTGTTCGTTTAACAATTCCTTCAATCATTTCTGGGACTTTGCCAGATAATTTAATTTGTTTAAGAATATCTTGATCAGTAATAGCGATCGCTGATGACATAATTGCATTTTGCCTTTAAAATCTTCATATTTAATAGTAATACAAATTCTAACTTTAAGTTAAGTTATTATCAAGATTTTTCCTAAGCCAATTCTTGAAGTTTCTGATGGCTTCACTTCTACCAAGCTTTTGACTTTGTTCAACATATTCATTAATCAAATCAACAATAGGGATATGGTGAAAATTCGGACTGGTTAAAGACTCAATATATTCTCTTTCTTGTAATAAATTAATCTCTAAACCACTTTGAGTATAACGCCAAAGTTCCCGAACTCCCAAAAGTCGATAATTATCTAAACGAGTTCGGGAAGTAATATCAATTTCTATGGCTAAATCTGGCGGAGGATCAATTTCTAAATTTAGTCTTTTTTTTCCAATAACGGATTGATAGTTTTCAATATAAAAACAAGCATCAGGTTCAACTGCTTGATTCATACGCTCATTTTTAAATGTTGTTGAGCCTAGTGTTTCAAAATTAATATTGAGTGTCTCTAAGAGCATTTTAATAATGTCTCCAATGATTTCTTTATCCTTTTCATGTTCAGGTAAAGGCACCATAATTTCTAATACTCCGTTACTGTAGGATAATCGAGAAGCACGACTTTCTCCTAATTCTGATAATATTGCCTCAAATTTTTGCCAGTTAAGCTCTTTTAAAACTAATTGTTGACCCGGATGCAAGATGATTTGTTCTAAGGCTAATTGCATGACTTTAGCTGGAAATGTTTATTTCTTAATTTAATTATTTTGATTTATTTAGTCACACTATTCTAACACGCTTTACTCTGTACATTACAAAAACCTTGTACCTTGTACATTAACTCATTGTAATATAACTATGAGTTTAAAACAGGCCGTAACTAGAGATGACATAATTTTAAAAAGAAATAATTAATTTAATTTTGTCGTTCATACTGCCACTAATTTATAGAAATTATTGATCGAGATCACAACTCAATATAAGTTCAGATCACATTTAACTATCTTAGCAATCAAAAAAGTAATTTTTAAACAAAAATATCAGGAAATAATTAATTTAATTGTTATTAATTGAAAGTATTTTAAGGATTGACGCTACTAATGAATAGTTGATATCTTATAGATAAAGAAAGGTAAAGTTAAAGCTTTTCTTTGTAAAATACAATTAACTAAGGAGAGAAATACATTATGTCTCGTATTGCAATTAATGATTTGGAACTCAATAACAGTCTTCTTGAGCAAGTATCAGATTCAGAGCTTGACGATATTCTTGGTTTAGGAAAAATTGCTATAAATTTATTGGGTGTTGAGATTTTATCAATTAGCTGGGAATAATGCTAAGCAGCAATAATTGATATCCTAAATTTGACGGGGAGAGCATTCGACTATCGAGTTTTTTGCTCTCTCCTTCTTTAGATCATATTTAACCCTCTGAGTAATCAGGGAGGTGGTTTTAAAATACAAATATCAGAAAATAATTAGTTCAATTATTATTAATTAAAGCCCTTTTTCCTATTGACATTCCTAATTTATATTTGATATATTATAGCTCAGAACAGCGAAATTAAGCTTTTCAAACAAAAAAATTAAATGGAGTAATCTGTTTATGGCAAATATTACTATCTCTGATCTTAAAAAGATTAATTCAAATGATTCAAATAATTCTAGTAATTTTAGTTTTTTATCTGATATATCAGTCAATGATATTAAAGATATTAAAGGAGGATTTATAGAAACTCCAATAGGTTTTGGAGTATGGTGGTAAAGCTGAGTTCAATTTGGATGTAAAATTAGAGATTGCTGGAAATCTTTACTTTGAATTGATGGAAGAATTTGAGTTGTAAATATAATGACATTTTTTTTATATTTATGGCTCAAATATCCTCTCTTAGATAATTTAAAACATAACCATAAGTTGAAAAGTTATCTGACTTTGCTTGGTGGCTTTTTGGATAGTCAGTTTATAAATAATCTATTTTAGCTTCAATCAAGATAAAAATTTATGTTGTTTGAAGCTATTTTTTTCTTATTATTACATTTTAAATCCCCCATTTTGCAACTTCTTAAAGGGATCAAGTACAAAATCAATAATACGACGTTGACGGATAATAACCTCTGCTATAGCTGTATCTCCTGGACGTAATTTAATACACTCATCAGGGGTTGGCATACAAGCTGTATCAAGCTCAATTATTAGGTCATAAACTAAAGTTTTACCATCAGAGTTTTCAATTTCTTTGGTAGTGGGAGAAACCTTAATTAATGTCCCTTCAATGATACCAAAATCTTGAAAAGGATAAGCATCAAACTTCATTTTTACTGGCATTCCTTGACTTACAGAACCACTTTCTGCTGTGGCCATTTGCGCTTTTAAAATCAAACTGGTTCCTTGAGGCGCAATTTCTAAAATACGTTTACCCGGTTGAACAACTGCTCCTTCTGCATCAATGGGTAAATCAAAAACTGTTCCCTCAATGGGTGCTTTTACGACTCGTTGACTTAGCTGATATTCTAAACTTTCTATTTGACTTTTTGTCTGTTTTATGTCTGAATTTAGGGTGGTTATATCTCTTTGTATCGTATTAATTTGTTCTTTATTTTTCAATAAAGAAAGTTCACCAGATTCCTTGATACTTTGATAACTATTTTCTTGTTCCCTTAGTTTTAATGCTGCTTCTTGAATGGCTCCTTTTGCTTCTTTCATCGTTCGTTGATAACTACTTTTTTGCTCAGCTAAACGATGTTTTGCTGTTTCAATATCTGACTTTAATTGTTCATAGGTTTTTTTTCTTTCTTGCAAAGCGTCTTCTTTTTCTACGACTTGAATCTGAGAAACAATTCCTTCATTAACAGCTGTATCATAACGATCTTTAACTTCTTGAGCATTTTGTAACTGAATTTCTGCTAATTTAATCGCCTCTTTATTATATTCTAAATCTTGTTGAGCTTGATCAACTTGTGCTTGTTTTTCTGACTGCTGTAAATGATAGGCATTTCTCAACATTAATAGATTAGATTTAGCTTGATTAACTTGGGCTAATTTCTCTAATTCTTGGGATTGATTTTGTTGCTTTTGCGTTTGAAAAACGACCTGTAACTGTTTCTCTAAAAGTTTTAATTGTTGTAACCTTTGTTCTTGTCCTTCTAGTTTATTTCTCTGTTGTTTTAAATCTGCTTGAATTATGTCAGATTCGATTTCCATTAATCTGTCTCCAGCTTTAACTATATCTCCTTCTTTAACATTAATTAAAGACACCTTTCCTTCCACGGGTGCATCTAACTTCAAGGTCTTTCCTTTGGGTTCTAATTTACCCTTTGCTGTTCCCGTTTCATCTACTTTTGCTAACATCGCCCAAGGTAAAGTAATTCCTACAAAGATAACTAAAAAGTAGAGAAGTCCTCTAGTCCAAACACGGGGTAAACTATCAAGAATTTCTTTAGTTGAATTTGACCAATCATCTTGATAATTAATATTAGTTTTAAGTCCTGGAGATAGATTGCTTTCTTCTTCAGATTGGTGATTAGTGTGTCCGTTTTTAGCTGCATTAGTCATAATTTTAGTCCAAATAATTGATAAATTGTAGACAAAAAGATTAAGGAGTTACGTCTAATTGTTGTTGATTGAGATAGTAATAATGTCCCTGTTTTTTCATTAATTCCTCATGGTTTCCTTTCTCGATTAATACTCCTTTATCTAATACTAAAATTAAGTCTGCTTTTCTTACAGTAGAAAGGCGATGGGCAATAACTAATGTGGTTTGGTGGCGTAAAATAGAGTTTAAATTAGTTTGAATAATACGTTCTGATTCAGCATCTAAATGGGAGGTTGCTTCGTCTAAAACTAATAGACGAGGATTACCTAATAAAGCACGAGCGATCGCTAATCTTTGTCGTTGTCCTCCTGATAGCATTCCTCCTCCTTCTCCTATTTGAGTTTCGTACCCCATTGGTAATTTTTGAATGAACTCATGGGCCCCTGCTAATTGAGCAGCTTCGATGATTTCTTCTAGGGTAGAATCAGGATGAGCAAGACTAATATTTTCTCGAATAGTTGTCCCAAAGAGAAAGGTATCTTGGTCTACCACACCAATTTGTTGTCGTAAGGAACCCAAGGCTAAACTATTAATATCTTGTCCATCAATTAAGATTTTTCCATCCGTCGCAGGATAAAGTCCTAAAACCAGTTTAGAAATGGTTGTTTTTCCTGAACCACTGCGCCCTACTAAGGCAACTGTTTGACCCGGTTTAATCTTAAAACTAAGGTTTTCTAGCACATTTACATCACTTTCTGGGTGATAACGAAAGGTGACATTATCAAAGTGAATATGTCCCTTAAGACGAGGTAAAATTTGTCGTGATTGTTGCTGTAAATCTTCTTCTGGTTCGTAGTCAAGCACATCATTTAGTCGTTCCACAGCAATGACGACTTCTTGTAATTGTTCCCACAATACCGTCAGTCTTTGGAAGGGACGAATTACATTTCCAAATAACATATTAAAAGCCACTAATTGTCCGATGGTTAATTGATTTTGAATGACTAACCATGCGCCATACCAAAGTAAACCAGTGGTGGCTAATGCTTCAATTCCATTACTAAAAATTTGCAAACGGTTGCCAATTACTTGACCTGAAAATTGTTTAGTAATTTCTTTATGTAAAAGTTCTTCCCAATGCCAACGAACTGTTCTTTCAACGGCACTAGATTTAATGGTTTTTACCCCACTTAAAGCTTCAATGAGATAACTTTGTTCCTTGGTCATTTCTCCGAAAATTTCTCTAGAAATTCGCTTTAAAAATGGGGTAGCAACTAAAGCTAATATGAAAAACGGCGGAACAATAGCTAAGACCAAAAGTGCCATTTTCCAACTATACCAAAACATCAATCCTACATAGATAAAAACGGTAATTAAATCTAGTAGAATTGATAGTGCTTCTCCTGTCAAAAATCGTTGAATTTTGCGATTTTCTTGCACACGAGAGATAATATCTCCTACATAACGAGACTCAAAAAAGCCCAAAGGTAAACGTAATGTATGATTAATAAATGCCACAATCAAGGTAATATCTATTTTATTAGCAGTATGGTCTAATAAATATTGACGTAACCCCATCATAACCACTCGAAATAGACCAAAAATGATTAATCCTAACCCGACTGCGAATAAAGTAACACCCGAGCGCTGAACAACCACTCTATCTAAAATTAACTGGGTAAAAATTGGCGTAATTAATCCAAAAATTTGAATAAATAAAGAGGCGATAAATATTTCAAAGAGAAGTAATCCATGAGGTTTAACTAATTCAAAAAATTGCCAGAAAGGGGTCTTAATTTCTTGAGTCTTTTTTAAAGAAACTGTAGGTTTTAATAACAGAGCATAACCTGTCCAATGTTCTTTAAACTCCCCATGACTTAGGGGTTTTTGACCAATAGCAGGATCACAAATAATAACTTGTTTGTTAGTAATTTCATAAACAACAATATAATGTTTTCCTTCCCAATGAACAATGGCTGGAAGTTCCTGCTGGGCTAATTTATCTAAACTTGCTTTAACCGGTCTAGGAGAAAAGCCAATGCTTTCTGCTGCATGGCAAAGCCCTTTTAATGATGCTCCATTTCTATCGACATTTGCTATATCTCTAAGACGATTAATACTCAGTTTTTTACCCCAATAACGGGCGATCATAGCTAAACAAGCAGCCCCACAATCAGAAGCACTTTGTTGAGCATAAAAAGGATAGCGTCGCCATACTTTTTGGAGTAAATGCGTTACTTTTTGAGTTGGGGTAGGAAAGTAAGCTTTATTAATAATTTTTTGAGATTTCTTCTCTACATTTTCAGCAGATACATTAATGGGTATATCGGTTGAGAATTGCTCAATATTTGTCGAATTTAATTGATAATTACGTTGTTGCGCTTTTTCATAAAAATGATCTCGTATTTGAGGATATTGAGTAATTAAAGGAAACAGTGCTTCTGGGGAAAGATACATCAGTTTTGTTTTTAAGCCAGCCTTAATACTATGATGTTCAAATCCATCATTAATAAAAAACTGACATTCTCCAAAAGTATCTCCTCTATCTAAAGTACCAACTTTTTCATCTAATTGATTAACTAATCTCACTTTACCGGCAATAACAATATAGATCCCTGCTTCGGCCGAAATTGTTTCCCAAAATAAACCGACTTTAGGCTCAATTATTTTAATGTGTTTCCGTAATTTAGAAAATTCTTGTTCCGATAAAGCAGAGCCTAATACCTCATTTATTTGCTGACGAGAAATAAAATTATGGTCAGTTTGTACCATGATAGCTATTCACCCTTTAAGTAAATTAAATGATAATAATTCTTCGTTTGTCATCTGTTCTTGACTAGGTAAATCTTGAATTAGTAGATTTTTTTTAGTCTGATGATTTTCATGGCAATTGAATTTTGATTTAGTGGATAATCCCATACTTTTAAGAAGGTGATTAATATAACGATTGCTAACTTTAATATTGAATTCTTTAGCTAAATGTTTGCTTAACCATTCTGCTGTCCATCTTCCAAAAGAATAACCATAATCACGAGGACTTTGATTAACTAATTCTTTTAAACGGTTTAAATACTGATCATTAATTTTTTTAGGTCGCCCAATTTTTGATTTTTTCCAACAATGGGCTTGCCCACTTTTTGCCATCATTATCCAATGTCTTGCTGTTGCTTGACAACAGCCTAATAACCGACAAATTTCTGTTTGACTTTTTCCTTCATCAGCTAATAGCATAATCTCAATTCGTTGACGATATTTTTCGTCTATATCTGTTTCTAGGTTTTTTTGTAGGATTTTTCTTTGAAATGAAGTTAAATAATTTTGATGTTTTTGTTGCTTATTATTAATCTTGAAGTCCATAGATAGTTAACCTCCCTAAAAAAAATAGGTTGACATATAAATATTGAGTCATTCCAGTTGTTAATCAATTTATGTATGGGTGCTTCTTAAACGTATATTGTTCTATGGTTAGTATTCCCTAACAGTATCTAAATACCTCAATAATTTTACTGATTTTAATGATTTTGAATAGATGGTATTTTGCTTAAATTCATGAAAAAATACTGTTGAAGTTGACTGGTCATTTGGTGTGCATCAGATTTGTTTAGATCAAGTTCATAGGTAATCTTCTGGTTAAACAAATTTAACCCCATCTTAATTTGCGGATTAAATCTAAGAGATTGGTAGGGAACAGAGCGATAGCCAAAATAAACAATCCGCAGGATATGGCTTAATATAAGCATTATACTTGTTTAAGGCTCATCCTTACATTAGATCCCTGAAATTCCTGTTGAAAAGCCTGCGTTGAAAACAAAAGGAAAAATTTTTTAAAGATTATGGACTTTACAGTGAAGAATAAGTTATCATCGGCAGTAAAATTGATATATTTTTAGGAGATACATTCCTATGACTACTATCGAAATCAAAGACTTAGAAATCGTCACTGAAAACACCTGTAAAACTGTAGAACCTAAAGAAACTTCCCTTGTTATTGGTGCTTGCGGTGGGATGACTGGTGGATTAGGTTTTGTTACTTTAGATTCTGTTGCTTGCTGTCTTGTAATGATGTAATGAGCTAGGTTCCCTAGACAACAGTTGATTGTCTGAATTTACTTAATTAAATTTTTTTGACAGTCCCACAGGTACAACCCCGTGGGATTGTTGTTTTGTATACTTACAACTATTCATATAATGAGTATACAAAATGTGATCAAACCTGTTTGAAAGGCTGTGTTTAAAACAACAGAAAAAATTTTTTAAAGATTATGGATTTTCCAGTGAAGAATAAGTTATCATCGGTCGTAAACTTTATGCAATTTTAGGAGATACATTCCTATGACTACTATCGAAATCAAAGATTTAGAAATCGTCACTGAAAACACCTGTGAAACTGTAGAAGCTCAAGAAGTTTCCCTCGTTATCGGTGGCTGTGGTGGTATGACAGACGTACTTCTACCACTTCCTGTTCCACCTCTAGAACCTTTTCCTGTTTTCACTACTTTAGATTCTGTTGCTTGCTGTCTTACATGGGCATAGGTTTCCTAGACAACAATTGATTGTCTAAATTTACTTAATCAAACTTTTGTAAGGAAGAATAAGTTTAACTCTCTTATTCTTTCTTTTTCATATAGCACTAAAAGTAACTATTGAGTTATTATATGCGCGAACCTTTCTACCCAAAAAAAATAGAGATGAATCACAAACTTTTTTATCCTTTCACTACCTTAATCCTTAGTATTTCTTTATCAATGTTGGCTACTCCAAAAGCAGCCGAAGCTGCTTTCTTCATCGGATTAGGCGATTTGGAGGGGGCTGACGTTGGCAGTGCGGCCTTTGGCGTTTCTGCTGATGGTACTATAATTGCTGGACAGGGATTTAGCACGGCTCAACCAAGGGGTGAAGCCTTTCGCTGGACGGCAGAAACCGATTTAGTTCCTTTAGGGGATCTACCTGGAGACACTCCCTTTAGTGTCGGGTTTGGTATATCAGGAAATGGTCAAGTTGTGGTGGGATTTACCGACGGACCTGCCACTGATTCTATTCCAGGAGTTCCTGAAGAAGCGTTTTTTTGGACAGAAGCAACGGGAATTGTCGGATTAGGGGATTTACCTGGGGGTTCTTTCAATAGTTTAGCGGCTGATGCTTCTTTTGACGGTTCAGTCATTGTCGGAAGAGGGGCGAGCGACTTGGGTTTTGAAGCTCTTTTCTGGACACAAGAAACAGGTTTAGTTCCCTTGGGAGATTTACCTGGCGGGGTTTTTGACAGTATCGCTTTGGCTGTTTCAAGGGATGGTTCTGTGATAGCCGGAACTGGAGAAAGTGATTCAGGAACAGAAGCTTTTCGTTGGACAACAGACACAGGTTTAGTCGGATTAGGAGATTTACCTGGAGAAACATTTTTTAGTCGAGCAGCAGATGTATCTGCCGATGGACAGGTGGTTGTTGGGAGAAGTGATAGTGCTAATTCTACTGATCCGGTTGGTGCTTTGGCTGGAACAGAGGCATTTCGTTGGACAGCAGATACAGGGATGGTGGGACTAGGAGATTTACCTGGAGGCGCATTTTTTAGTCGTGCGGCTGCGGTTTCAGCCGATGGTTCTGTTATTGTTGGCCGAAGCGAAAGTGCTTCAGGACTAGAACCTTTTATCTGGAACGAAACTCAAGGAATACAATCCCTATTAGATGTTTTTGCTCGTCAAGGAATTGATGTTAGTGATTGGAGTAATTGGGACCCTCTGAGTATTTCTGATGACGGCTTAACGATTGTTGGTTCTGCCACCAATCCAGAAGGAAATCCTGAAGCTTGGATTGCACAGTTAGATCCTCTAAGAAGTGTTCCTGAGTCTTCTTCTATCTTAGGGTTATTGGGTTTAGGAATAGTTGGTCTTACTAGAAAAGTTTTAAAACCGTAACATCCTCCCACACTAAATCGCAGATTATAGTGTGGGCTTCCTAACTCATGATTTAACTCGTTGATTATACCAAATCCGATTTAGATACCCCCTTTTAAAATTGATAGCTTTAAAGCTTGAAAACCCTTCTGCCTTCTGCCTAGAAGCCTCCTGCCTCTCCTAGAAGATAAGATGGATTTAAGAACCGGATTTGGTATTACTAGGCAAATCTTGAATCAGTCAATGATTACTGATAATAATAATAGGAAGTAAAATAAACAATAGTATAAAAATGCTTAAAAAATGCCCTAATATTAATACTAATCATAAGTAAAATAATTTTTTGTTAAACCCTTGAAAAAAGTTTATAATAATAGTTGATTACTCCAAAATTTCCCCATGAGCCGTTATCACACCATTCGCATTCATCATCGCCAAGTTAATCAAGAATATACCCTACAAGTTCCAGATGATCGCTACATTCTCCACAGTGCCGAAGATCAAGGGTATGAACTCCCTTTTTCTTGTCGTAATGGGGCGTGTACCAGTTGCGCTGTACGTATTTTATCAGGAGAAGTTGACCAACCCGAAGCGGTAGGATTGTCCCCTGAACTAAGAGAAAAAGGGTATGCTCTATTATGTGTTAGTTATGCTAAATCTGACTTAGAAGTAGAAACCCAAGACGAAGATGAAGTTTATGAACTACAATTTGGACGGTATTTTGGTAAAGGAAAAGTTAAATTAGGATTTCCTTTAGATGATGATTAAATCTTAAAGATTGATTACAAAAATGCAGTAGGGGCTTAATAATATTAAGCCCTCCAAACGTTGGTAGAATTATAGCGACCATTTTCAATTGTTCAATGATAAGGAATAATAGAGATAGCACCCTTATCCTAAAAATATTCATGGAATTCCCGGATACAAAAGCATTGCAAATCTTTCTAGATGTTGCTACAGAAGCAGTGATGACTGCTGGAGTTATTTTAGAGGATCTGGTTGATCAACTAGAGAAAATTGAAGAAAAAGGTCGTCCAGGGGATCTGGTTACAGAAGCCGATAAAAAAGCAGAAGCCACCGTCTTAAATATCCTTAAACGTAGAGTTCCGAATCATCAAATTTTAGCCGAAGAATCCGGTAAAATAGGAGAAAATAATAGTGATTATTTATGGGCAATTGATCCCTTAGATGGAACGACTAACTATGCTCACGGTTATCCTGCTTCAGCAGTTTCTGCTGGTTTATTGTGGCAAGGAAAACCCGTTGTTGGCGCAGTGTATAATCCCTTCAGTAAGGAGTTGTTTCAAGGAGCAAAAGGACTAGGAGCTACTCTTAATTATCGCCCTATCAAAGTATCACAAACCAGCGACTTAAGCAATAGTTTATTAGTAACAGGGTTCGCTTACGATCGCCGCGAAACCAAAGACACGAACTACCCAGAATTTTGTTATTTAACCCATCTTACCCAAGGGGTGCGTCGAGGGGGAGCAGCCTCCCTTGATATAGTTAGCGTCGCTTGTGGACGGTTAGACGGTTACTGGGAAAGGGGGTTGAGTCCTTGGGATATCGCCGCAGGAATCATCATTTTAGAAGAAGCAGGGGGTAAAGTGACCGCTTATGATGAAAGTCCCCTAAAATTAGAGTCAGGACGTTTATTGGCTACCAATGGACTGATTCATCATCCTTTGAGTCAAGCTTTAACAGAAGCATTACCCTGGTTGAAAGGGTTTTACGCTTGAGATAAAATTCCTCTGCAATGATACCTTTAAGCAACAGAAAACTGATAGACAAATCTTAAAAATTAGCGAACCCCTAGAGAAAATGGTATGATTGGGTGAGTAACCCCTTAAGCAGTCAAACATTCTAACAAACATTTAAGAGACTTAATCTTGATTGTAATCTAACAAAACAACTATCAAGTTAAGTAAAAGAACACTGTTTGAACTATGACTAAAATGCTGTCATATCCTTGAGAAAAAACTCTTAATTTACACTCTTATATTTCAGGAAAGCACTCTGAAAATAGAGCATCGAATCTTAGAAATAAGCGGTTAATTTTATGTCTTTTCCCATAGAACAAGGACTTTTTAAATATGATATAACGGATCACTATGCTATTTTGGGAGTCCCCATTAATGCTGATAGTCGGCAAATTCGCCAACGATATTTAAAAATAGCTTATATTCTCCACCCTGATACCTTTCATGGAAAAACAGATAAAGAAAAACAATTCGCCACTAAAATTTTATCAAAATTAGTTAATCCAGCCTACGAAACCTTATCAAAAGACCGTTCTCGTAGTGAATATAAATTAGTTTTATCTCAAATGGGACAAAACTTAGCCGATGAATTAAGTAGTATTACGCTTGCCACCGATGAAGCTCAAAAACTTTTACAAACCAGTCAAGATCGAGAATTAACTTACCATCGACTTTTAAACCCTTTAGCAAGTCAGCAGTACGATAATTTAGATAATCTTTTTTATATTATTGCCCAAATTAGTGAATTAAATTTAATTTATTTAATGCTTTCTCAAGGAGAACAAGTTAAGGAAAAAGCAAGAGCAAAGTCAAAACCAAAACTAGAACCAGAACCTAAAGCAAAAACATCCTCTTCATCTATGGGAAAAGAACCAAAAAAAGAAGATAAAAAATCAGCAATTAAGACTGCTTTAAAACGCGCTCAAGACTATCTTGAACGCAATAACCTTTCTCAAGCAATTATTGAATTGCGAGAAACCTTAAAAGAAGATCCTAATAATAGCACTTGCCACGGTTTATTAGGGTTAGCTTATCTCAAAGAAAAACAATTAACTATGGCTAAAATTCATATTAATAAAGCAAGAAAAGTGAATCCTCAAGATCCCATTGTCATTCAAGCTAAACAAGCACTCGATGAGGTTCTTCCAGATACCGAAAAATCAACATCCTCTGATAAACCACAGGGAAGAGGTTTCTTTGGTTTATTTGGAAGGAAAAAGTAACAAAGTGAACAAGATTATAGATAATAGACGAGGGATAAATTAATAATAATTCTATGATTCATCAACCACCTGTAGGCGCAAGAGACTTACTTCCTTTAGAAGTCGTTCAGAAAGCTTGGATTAACGATACCCTCCAAAAAGTCTTTGGACAATGGGGTTATCAACGTATTGTCACGTCTACTATCGAAAGACTAGATACCCTCAAAGCAGGAGGTGCTATTGAAGATGAAACAGTGATTCAACTTCATAATAACAGTGGTGGACAGTTAGGTTTACGACCCGAATTAACCGCTTCGGTTGCTCGCGCTGCGGTTACACGGATGACAGATACCAGTTATCCTCAACGACTCTGTTATCGTGCCAATGTCTTTCGTAACCCTCCCAGTAGTCATCATGGTCGACAATTAGAATTTTATCAAGCCGGGGTAGAATTATTATTTTCTGGAGGAACCTTAGCTGACGCTGAAATTCTTTTATTAGTGGCTGAGTGTTTACAAAAATTAGAAATTCCCAATTGGTATCTTATCTTAGGAGATGCCGGATTAACGCGATCGCTTTTATCACCGTTTCCCGAACAGTTGCGACAGGAAGTCCGTCATTGTTTAGCCACGTTAGACTATGTTAAGTTAGAAAATTTAGCTTATCCTCATCAGGAACTAAAACAACGAGCGACCTTACTCTTTAATTTACGAGGAAAGCCCGAAGAAGTCTTATCAAAAGTGCTAGAGTTAACCTTAGATGAAACTGGAAAAGATTGCCTTAATAATTTAAAATCCTTAATAGAATTAGTTAATCATAGTGCGTCTCAAATTTTACCTTTAACCTTGGATTTAAGTTTAATCCAAACCTTTGATTATTATACAGGGATTATTTTTAAAGCCATTGGACAGACCAATAATCAATTACAAAATTTAGGACAAGGAGGACGTTACGATCAATTATTAGGAGTTTATCATCCTCAGAAAAAATCGGCTCCAGGTATTGGATTTTCCCTTAATGTCGGAGCGTTACATCGTTGTTTATTATCAACAGATGTTTTACCTAAAAACTCTCATCTAATTGACTATTTAGTAGTAGCAAAAAACCCTGAAGATCAAAGAGAAGCTTTTAAGTATGCTCAAAAATTAAGGGAGAATAATAATTCACTACGAGTTACCATTGACTTAGGGGAACGAAACCCTGAAGAAATAAAAGACTATGCTCAACAAAATGGGATTAAAACCATTGTTTGGATAGAAAAAGGAAAAGAAACCATGACAAATATCATTGCTTAGGAATGTTTATGCAATCAATCAACAAACTCTATTTTTTGATTACCCGCTGCCTCGGAACTGTTCTTGCACTACCCAATGCGCCGTGAGCCGGCGCGGAGTCTTTTGCCTGGCCTGCCTTCTGCCTCTTAATTTAAGCTTGAGCAACATTATTAACCACCTCTTTAAGAACGTTAGGGGAAGGGGCAAAATGTTCTAAAGTTAATTGTTCGGGATAGGTAGAAAACTCTGGTAATATTTCTTGAATAAAAGCTTCTGCTGCTTTAGAACGATAACGATTCGGATTAATAATAACAGATAAAGTTCTTTTTACCTTAACTTCCTCAAGACTAGCAACATAAATTTCTCCCATTTTTACCTCTTTTTCAATGGCCGTAATGGAAACAAAAGCAGCCCCCAATCCAGCTTGAACTGCATTTTTAATCGCTTCAATGGAATTTAATTCCATTTCAACCGTTAGCCGTTTCGTATCAATATCACACAGAGTTAAAACCTTATCAATTACCTTACGAATCGTTGATTGAGCATCCAAACTAATAAAATTGAGACGATATAAATCTTCTTTTTGAACTTTCTCCACTTTAGCTAAAGCATGATCAACTGGTAATATTAGGGCTAGTTCATCCTCAGCATAGGGAATAATTTTCAAGGTATCTTGCAATTCCCCAGGGACTTCTCCCCCAATAATCGCGAGATCAACCTGTCCATTGGCCACCCCCCAAGAAGTGCGTCGAGTCGAATGAACCTGTAATTGCACCGCCACATCAGGGTATTTTTGCCGAAATAAACCAATCATACGGGGTAACAGATAGGTTCCTGTGGTTTGAGACGCACCGACAATTAACGTTCCTCCCTGAAGATTTTGTAAATCTTCGATCGCTCGACAGGTTTCTTGACAGAGGGTAATAATTTTTTCCCCATAGGATAATAATAAATGACCCGCTTCGGTTAATTGTGCTTTACGTCCACCGCGATCAAATAAAGGAACATTTAACTGTTTTTCTAAATTTTGTACTTGGAGACTAACCGCAGGTTGAGACACATACAAAGTATCGGCTGCTCGTTTAAAACTGCCTTCAGCAGCGATCGCTTTGAGGATACGCAATTGATCTAAAGTAAAAGGAATATCCGACATAGGTTTCTCAAAAAAGGAATTTTATCAGTTATCAGTTATCAGTTACCACCTAAATACTTAAATCTATTGGTCACTGTTCACTGCTTTAGAGTAACTCTTACTGATGATGACAGTAGCACAACACGGGGATCAATTTACTTTACGATAGTTAACAGTAGAAAAATTTACTAACAAGAGGAAAGATTAAGAACATGGAACTACTCACTTGGTTAACTCCTAGTCATGGGATTATGTTAGCACTATTGTTAGGATTTGCTGTTGCTCACAGTGGACTAGCTGCTTTACGGCCTTGGGGAGAGGAAAAAATAGGGGCGCGACTCTATCGAGTCTTGTTTGCTTTAGTGAGTATTCCCTTAGCAACTATTTTAATTATTTACTTTTTTAATCATCGTTATGATGGCTTGATGTTATGGCAAGTTCAGGGAGTTTCAGGGGTTAAACCTACAGTTTGGGGGTTGTCTGCTGTGTCTTTTTTGTTTCTTTATCCCGCTACGTTTAATCTTTTAGAAATTGCTGCGATCGCTAAACCCCAAGTCCATCTCTACGAAACAGGAATTTTACGCATTTGTCGTCATCCCCAAATGGTAGGACAAGTGATTTGGTGTATTGCCCATACTTTATGGATTGGAACTACGTTTACTTTGGTGACTTCTCTCGGTTTAATTGTGCATCATCTGTTTGCGGTTTGGCATGGCGACTATCGCCTCAAAAAACGCTACGGGGAGGCTTTTCTTAAGGTAAAGCAACGAACCTCTATTATTCCTTTTTTAGCTATCTTACAGGGTCGTCAAACCTTGAAATGGGAGGAATTTTTACGACCGGCTTATGTAGGGGTTTTAGGGTTTGTGGCTTTGTTATGGTGGGGTCATCCTTGGTTAATGGAAGTAACAGCTAAAGTGTCTTGGTAAGACGAATCCCCAGTAAACTCTTAATACAAACTCATAACAATTATGAATTAATAGGATCAGATGAAAAATCATCAAGAAGTTAATCCCATTGAAAGATTTTGGAAAGAGGTCAAAAAATTCTTGAAAAACCGGGTCTTTGATTCCTTAGATTTTTTACGAAGAATCCTGACAAATATATTAGCTGGTTTTAGTCAAAAAGACATCGCTTCTATTACAGGATATGATTTCATTCTTGAGGCATTATCTGTAGCCGGACTTTAGGAAATTGGTATTATTTAACTACAAAGTTCAGTACAGGGAATGTGGACTTTATGGAAACAAATAAGTCTGAGGATACGACTCAGGGTTTAGACATTATGGTAATCTACTTTTTGTGAAAGTTTTTTATATTGCTTCTAGGGACATAATTCGTTGTATAAATTATGAGAAAGCTCTATTTTTTAGTACCAGGAACAGGAAAAAAATTTGCTTGTGGGGGACTTTTTGCTGAGTTAAAAACTTTTGAGTTAGCTAAAAAAGTTGTTCTTTCTAAAGTTGTTACCTATCGCCAAAAAGAAAAGGAGCATTTATATTTAGATGATGTTTTAAAACAAAACAATTTAGATGATATTATTTTTATCATTAGTTGGGGTTTTGATACTCCTAAATTAGCTCAAAGATTAAGCGATTTTAATGTAGTTTATCACGCTCATAGTGCAGGTTATGGATTTAAGTTACCTTCGAGTATTCCCATTATAACCGTTAGTCGAAATACGATGGGTTATTGGGGACAACAATCTCCTAATTCTTTAATCTATTATTTACCTAATCAAATTTCTGATGAGTTTAATAACTTAAATTTAACACGAGATATTGATGTCTTAGTACAAGAAAGAAAATCATCAGATTATTTATTAAAACAATTAATACCTGCTTTACAAAATCAATGTAATGTAATGGTTATTAATCGTTTCGTCGATGATTTATCTAAACTTTTTAATCGTTCCAAAGTTTATCTTTATGACTCAGCAGAATATTGGGCGCAACAACGAGTTAGTGAAGGTTTTGGACTACAACCGATGGAAGCTTTAGCTTGTGGTTGTCAAGTTTTTTCTAGTATAAATGGGGGACTTTCTGATTATTTAGATCCAGGCTTTAATTGTTATAAAATTGCAGGATATTCAACAGAATATGATGTTAAACGTATTTTAAATGCTATTCATTCATCTAAGCAATTAAGTTTATCTCCTCAGATTTTAGCAGAGTATCGAAGTGAAAATATTATTAAACGATTAGAAATTATTTTAGAGGAAATTAATTTCTTTTTTGATCATAAACAGCAACTTGTCGGAGATATTAATGATTTAACTAAAATGAAACTAGCTCAATTATTTTTCAGAAAAGTGATGAAGAAATTGTTTTCTACATAGTTAATGAATAATATTCAATCTAAGTTAACAGTTTCCATCCCTTAATTAAATTACCTTGCATCAGTGCAGCAATTCCTTCTAAAGCTTGAAATTCTTTGAGATTAGGCTGCATTTCAAGGGCAGGTTTTAGGGCGTTTTCTGCTGCTTTAGGTTGCCAATTATAAAGATAAACAAACGCAAGATAAGCATGGTGATAGGGGTTATTTGGAGCAATTTTAATTAGTTCTTTTAAAGCAGCGATCGCCTCTTCAGGATCTTCTTGTAAAACGTGAGACAAAACTAACCCATAAGTCCAATTTAATTGATGGTTTTGGGGATAATTATTCAAGCGATATTTTAGAGATATTTCTGTTTGTTTCAGATAATCTTGAATGGGATCATATTGATTAAAACGACCTATTTTTTTAAAGATAGGATCTAACCCTGGTATTCCTTGGGCTAAATTGACAGAAATTTCCCTTAATTGAGTCCCTAAATCTAATTCAGGAGAAGGAATTTTATTCAGACTATTATTAATTCTTAATGTGACATCAGGCGCAGGAATTACATAACTTTCATTCGTCTTACGATTAAGATAAATTGCTTTGAGGGTATAGTCACCATTCTTGACTATTTTACCAGGAAGCATTGCCATGTTTTCAGTTACTTTAAATCCTTGATGATCAGAAAAGTCTCCCCATAACATTCCTTCTCCAATTCCATGATCATGTATCCAAGCAACTTCATTTTTATTTGTTCCTTTAGGATACCACGATAATAATACTAAACCTTGTTGTAATTCTTGCCAATTTCCTAACCATTCATAAGTAATAGGAATGGAAAAGTTAGAGGAAGCTTCATCAGGAATAATGACTTTATTTAAGCGAATTTTATTAATAGATTGAGTAATAGGATCAACCGTAAGCGAGACTGGTTGACGATGATATAATTTTACTAAACTTTTATCGGACATTTCCCAAGTTTTGATTAGACTAAATTTGGGATTATTGTCTAAAGTCTCAGCAAATTTTAATTGATTTTCTCTAGCAAATCCATTGTCTCCTGTTTTGCTCAAAAACCAATCAAAAGAACGACTATCTTGTTCAAGATAGCTCTCTTTATTACCTAATTCTCGTCCATAAACCTGAAAATTAGCTAATTGACCATAATAATTAATGGTATTATGATTGATAGAGTCAGTATTAGCAATAACCCCTAAATTGACTATTTGATAAGGAGTCGTTTTCTGAGCGGTTTCAATAATATTTTTAACAGGAATTTCTTGTGCTAAGTAGGGACGAAAAGCAACACCAGGACTTAAGAATAAAGAGAATCTTTCTGTCCCAGGAATGGGAAATAAGTTGGTAATCATGACTACAATTGCTACTATTACTGTTACCCATTGAACAGGTTGCCATTTTCCTCGCCATTGGGTTAAACCATAGCTTAATAGTATAGCTACAATGGGCAAATAAGACATAATGTAGCGAGTATCTTTATTGAAAATGGCTGAACAGATTAAATAAGATCCAATAAAATAAATACCTAACCATCGAATACCATGAATCACTTTTTTGTTATCAATACTCTCTTTATTTTTGGAAAATCTTCCTAATAAATGTAGCAATAATCCCACCACAGGAACTAATAACAATACCCAACCAATAGCTAAGGGTAAATCTTGCCAATAATAAGTCCAAGCAGCTATAGTATTAAGAGGGGGATCACCCTCATAAGTTGCTGGAATTGCATTAGAATTTTCAATGGTACTAAATAGATAAATCCAGTTGGTTCGATACCAAGGAAACCATAATAAACTAGAAACTAGAAAACTCACCCATAATTGTAAAATCCTTTCCCATTTTTTATGCCATAAATAATTAATTCCCAACCAAAGTAAAGGAATAAACAGGAAAAACATAACACTTTGTTTGGTTAATAAAGCAAGTCCCCAACATAAACCAAAAAGAATTGTCCATAACCATTGTTTCCGTCTATTTGGTTCAATTTTCCACACCGTTAAACAGCAAAAACAAGCAATGGTTAATGTCATTAAAGGGGTATCAATGAGAAACTGTAAACGGGTTTGGTATAAACGAGGAAATAACAGGGATAACCCCGCACTCCATAACCCAACTTGACGACTAAATAAGGTTTTTCCAATGATATAAACTGAAACAATTAAAATTCCGTTGTATAATAAATTTGATAGGAGAGCTTGATCATTTCCTACCCCAAATATCTTTTGAAAAAAAGCACCAATAATATAAGTTAAAGGTGGGTATTTTGTCGATATCATCCAAAAATTACGCCACCATTCTCCATTAAAAATTTCAGGGGAATTTAAACTATAAAAATATTGTAGCGACTTGGTTAAATGATTACTTTGATCCCAAGCAGGAAGAGAATGATCTAAACTTAACCATAAGCGATCACATAAATTACTTCCTAACCATATTAATCCTAGAATTATCCAAATAGGAGTTTGCGTAAAAGAAAATTTGTGACGTAACATAGGATAAGGTTATGATTGGAACATTGAATGAAGTCAGAAGTCAGAAGTCAGAAGTCTAATTTATAGTTGAGGACTTCTGCGGACATTTTGTTAAATTATAATCTATTCAATTATAGACGAAATATTAGGTATTATTGTTCTCTTAAATCCTATCTCAATTATACTAAATGTAAATTAAACCAATCCTTAGCCAAAAAAACAATAAAACTGAAATACAGTTATTTTTAGTTTTAGATGAATATATAGCAGTTCTCATACTTGTGAAGTACAAAATTTTCTAGTTTTAGGAATCAGGAGTCAGGAGTCAGGAGTCAGGAGTCAGAAGTTAAATATTAGGTTCACCTCATGAGTCCGAGAAAGACTATAAAATCTTAATCATTTAGAATAACTTGAATTTTCTTTTTCTGACTATTGACTACTAAAATTTAGAGTCTTCTCATAAAGCTGCAAGATGTGAATATTACTATTTTTCTAATTCTTTTAATCGGTCTTCTGCTTGTTTTCTTAACTCTGGATCATTGTTTAATTCTAGGAATTTTTTGAAGTTATTAATAGCCTTATCTTTATCACCTTTATAATAGTAAGCAACACCTCGATTATAGTAAGCATAAGCATCATTAGGATTAAGTGTAATAGCTTGATTATAGTCAGCAATCGCTAACTCATATTCTCTTTTATTAGAGTAAGCAACACCTCGATTATTGTAAGCATCAGCATAATTAGGATTAAGTTTAAGAGCTTCATTATAGTCAGCAACAGCTAAATCGTATTCTCTTTTCTCAGCGTAA
>JAAUYD010231850.1_pt1 | contig 25064 bp, 24 predicted proteins | sample 7278101 | NCBI WGS metagenome assembly JAAUYD01 (sample SAMN14350128, study PRJNA611818) | marine sediment metagenome | isolation source: surface marine sediment (0.6m) | place: French Polynesia: Moorea | collected 2018-08
AAGTCGATTTTGAGCAAGGAGATCAGGCATTCGATCTGGCAGCTTTCTCCGGCGCCGGAGGAGGTGCGGAAGGAAGCGGCGTAGGCGCCCGGCAGGCGCCAGGGAACGCTCGCTGCGCGAGCTGGGGAACGCGCGCCTTGCGCGCTAGGAAACGACCGCTGACGCGGTCTGGGGAACGCGCCCTGCGGGCGCTGGGAAACGGCCCCTGCGGGGCCTGGGGAACGCGCGCTCTGCGCGCTGGGATTTGACCCCTCGGCGGTCCCGGCATGATCCTTTGCAGATGGTCAATCCATGGCACTCTGTCAACGTATCTGGTTTTGGTCGGAGATGGATCCCAGCGCGAAGCGCGTTCCCCAGACCGCGTCAGTGGTCGTTCCCCAGGCTGCGAAGCAGCCGTTCCCCAGCTCGCATAGCGAGCGTTCCCCAGACGCCGTTCAGGCGTCTAAATCCGGTATCAACTGACTCTCAAGCATCGCAATGGCGTCTTTCAACTGCAGCTTGCGCTTCTTCAGACGGCGGATGTGGAGGTCTTCGGCTTCGGCGTCCTGCTGCAGGGCATGGATGGCGGCGTCCAGGGCGCGGTGCTCGAGCTTGAGCTCAGCGATGCGCTGGGCTACGGCCGATGGATCGCTGGCGGTGGTCACGGGGCTGACCGGTTGGGGGTCACCTGACCCTCCCTATACTCCGGTGGAGCCAGTACCATATACGCCGCTTTTTCGAAAATCCAACAAATCCGATTGTGACAATCCCTGATGGCCAATTCCATTCGTAAAGCCCAGCTGCGAAACAGCAAGCTGCAGCAGCGGCTGCGCCGTGACACCGGCAAAGCCATTATGGACTTCAACATGATCAGCGAGGGTGACCGGGTCATGGTTTGCCTGTCCGGCGGCAAGGACTCCTACGCCATGCTGGACCTGCTGCTGAGCCTGCAGAAAAGAGCCCCGGTCCGATTTGAACTCATTGCAGTCAATCTGGATCAGAAGCAGCCCGGGTTTCCCGAGCACGTTCTGCCGGAATACCTGGCGGGGGTCGGCGTACCGTTCCACATCCTGGAGCAGGACACCTACAGCACCGTTGTACGGGTGGTGCCGGAAGGAAAAACCATGTGTGCCCTGTGCTCCCGGCTGCGGCGGGGCGCCCTGTATACCTTCGCCGAGCAGCAGGGTTTTACCAAGATTGCGCTGGGGCATCATCGGGAGGACCTGATCGAGACCCTGTTCCTCAACATGTTCCACGGCGGCAGCCTCAAGGCCATGCCGCCCAAGCTGCGCTCGGACAACGGCAAACACGTGGTCATCCGGCCCCTGGCTTACTGCCGCGAGAAAGACCTGGCAGAGTATGCCCGGATCCGCGACTTCCCCATCATCCCGTGCAACCTGTGCGGCAGTCAGGACAACCTGCAGCGCCAGGCCGTCAAGGAAATGCTGGCCCACTGGGACCGGACATTCCCCGGCCGCCTGGAGAACATCTTTCGGGCCATGACCAACGTGGCACCGTCCCAGCTGGCCGACCGCCAGCTGTTTGATTTCGACGCCCTGGACCGGCATCCGGGCAGCGGTGACGGCTGGCTGGTACCCCAGCGAGCCGACGATTCGGAAGCAGTCGCGGCGGAGCGCTGATTCTGTTGAAATAGCCGGCCCCGTTTCGGTACAGGCCCGTGTTCAAGAGTCTCCGCATTTACCAGATCACTACCGCTGACGGCGTCACCGCCGAATCCCTGGCCGAGCAGCTTTCAGCCAACGCCCTGCCACCGTGCGGGCGGCTGGAACCCAAGGCCACCGGCTGGGTGTCACCCTACGGCCGGGACAAGGAGGGGCTGGTGCACAGTGTCGGTAACTGTCACCTGGTTCGCTACGGCATCGACGAAAAGGTGCTGCCCACCTCGGTGATCCGCGGCGCTCTGACCGAGCGTGTCAGCGAAGCCGAGGGGCGGCTGGGGCGTCCGCCCGGCCGGCGGGAAAAGCTGCGTATGAAAGACGAGGTCATGATGGACCTGCTGCCCCGGGCCTTCGTCAAACCCCGGGACATCGACGCCGATCTGGAGCTGGAAGCCGGCTGGCTGGTGGTGGACTGCGCCAGCTCCAAGCTGGCTGACGAAGTGGCCAGCCTGCTGCGCATGAATGTCCCCGCCATCCGGCTGAATGCCGCCGACATCAGCAACCGCATCTGCACCTATCTGACCCAGTGGCTGAAGACCGGCGAGTGCCCTGGCGACCTGCACCTGGGGGAAGAAGTGGACCTGCGCGACGAGCGTGACGAAAGCGCCACCATCCGCTGCCGCCGCCAGGACCTGGAGAGCCGGGAAATCCGGCAGCACGTCTCCACCGGCATGCAGGCGTTCCGCATGGGGCTGCGCTGGGGCGACCGGCTGGCGTTTACCCTGTCTGACGAATTCACCCTGCTGCGGGTCAAGGCACTGGACTACCTGGTGTCCCAGCTGTCGGACATTGCCACCGAATCCGACGTGGAAGAGCTGGACGCGGAGTTTGCCATGACCTCGCTGGAGTTTCGCGCCCTGCTGGAAGAGCTTTCCGGTATCTTCAACTGGCCTGAAGCCTGAGCTTGGGTGCTGCATGAGTTTCGACACGGGAGCAACCTTTGGATTCCTGCTGTTCGACGGGGCCGAGGAGCTGGATTTCGCAGGTCCCTGGGAACTGGCCGGCCTTTGGAGCCGGCACGCCGGCGGGCCCACCCACTGCCTGGTGGTGTCGGAAAGCGGCGGCCCGGTGAACTGCGCCCAGGGCTTGAAGGTGCATGCCGACGCCGCCTTCGAAGACTGTCCAAACCTCGACTACCTGCTGATTCCGGGCGGTGAGGGTACCCGCAAAGCAGTGAATAATCCGGCACTGCTGGCGTTTATCAGCGCCCAGGCGCGCCACTGCCGCAGTCTGCTGTCGGTGTGTACCGGCTCCCTGGTGCTGCAGGCGGCGGGCCTGCTGGAGGGCCGCCAGGCCACCACCTACTGGGGCCTGCTGGACACGCTTCGCCAGCGCGGCGTCGAGGTGGTGGAGGAACGCTTCGTGCACGACGACCCGGTCTGGACTTCGGCCGGCGTGTCAGCCGGCATGGACATGCTGCTGGCGTTCATTGCCCACACCGCCGGCGAGGACACCGCTGCCCAGGTCCAGTTCCTGGCCGAGTACTATCCCGACGATCAGGTTTACGGCACGCCCGGCGACCACCCCCAGGCACCTGCGTACGTTCGCAGGCGCAGCGACAAGTCAAGGTAAACGCCCATGGATATCAAACACATCCCCACCGAACTGGCGGCCCATCCCGAAGGCAGCTTCCTGGATATCACCGGGTTCAATGGTGCAAGCATCGGGGCCTGCCGGGTTACCGGTGAGTCACCGGTGTGGGAAATGCACCCGGATACCGATGAGTTTTTCTACATCCTGGACGGCGAGTTCCAGATTACCCTGCTGACCGATGACGGTCCCGTCACCCAGACCGCAGGGCCTGGCTGTACCTTTGTGGTGCCGCGGGGCATCTGGCACAAACCCGCCGCGCCGGACGGCGCCAGCTTCCTGTACCTGACGCCGGGGGAGTCGCTGCATTCGGACGCAGAGGATCCGCGACAGCAATAGCTCAGGTGGCGGATTCCCAGAACTGCCGGATCTCCCGGGCCGTCTGCTCGGGGTGATCCATGTGCAGGTGATGCCCACCGGGCAGGGTGACCACATGGGCATCGTTGAGCCTGGAGATCCGGTGTTCCACCACCTCGGCAAAAGCCGGGTAGCGCAGGGTCTCGGCACGCAGCAGCAGCGTTGGGCAAGTCAGGCAGGACAACGCCTGCAGCACCTGTTCCTCGGTGTAGCGGTTCATGCTGGGAAACTTGAGCTGGCGGTCGCCGCGCCAGTACCAGCCCCGATCGTCCTGGTCCAGGCCGCGGCGCGCCATGATTTCCGCGCAGCCCAGGTCGAAGTCCCCGCCCACCCTGGCTTCCAGGGCCTGCTGGCGGGTTTCAAAATGCCGCGGTCGCGACGCGCCCCTGGATCGCACGACTACCCCGCGCCGGATTTGCTTGACCACCTCGCTGGGCGGTGAGCTTACGGGTCCCAGCATGTCGATGCTCACCAGGGTACGGACCTGCTCGGGAAAAGCCGCCGCATAAAGGGCGCACAGGCCGCCGCCCATGGAGTGGCCCACCAGGTTCAGTTGCTCCCAGCCCAGCGCCATGATCAATTCGTGGATCACCCACAGGTTGTCGGCGAAGCTGAACCAGTCCGCCGCTGTTCCCAGGGGCGAGCCGCCGTGACCGGGAAGGTCCATCGCCACCAGCCGGGCGCCGGGAAGGAAAGGAGCCAGGGGTGAAAAGCTGCCGGCATTGTCCATCCATCCGTGCAGGGCCAGCACCGGCGTATCCCCGGCATCACCCCAGGCCAGGCCGGACAGCCTCAGGCCGGCCGCTTCGAACTCGATTCCCTGCTCATTCATAACCGGTCAGTTCCACGTAACCCCGGCCCGCCACGGCTGTGCCGGCCATCGTTCCTTCCGCCTCTACCACGCCTTCCCAGTAACGGAACGCCAGGTTGAGTTCCTGGTCCTCCAGCAGCGGTTTGACCCGCAGCGACAGCTCTTGTCCGGGCAGCTCCAGCAGCCACACGCTGGGATAGCGCGCGCCGCTGTGGGGGCTGCGCCAGTATCGCTCCACCTGCAGCTGAAAGTCGTCGGCGGAGAGCCGCTGGACCTGCCCCCTGCGGACCAGGCTGCCAGCAGAATAAGGGTGCTGGCCACCAGCGCGGTCGCGCAGACGATACACCATCAGCTGGGTGTCGTCGCCGAGGTCCAGGGAAAACCAATCCCAACCGGCCTGGTCCGGATCCAGGGCGCTGGTACTCCACTCCCGGTCCAGCCAGCTGCGGCCGGTAACCTGGAACGAGCCCCGCGGCGTGTCCAGCCGGCCCGAGGTGTCCAGCACCGGCATGCTGTAGTAGTAGCTGGCGTTGCCCGGACTGGCACTCTTGCGGCTCAACCCCGCTTCACCCTGCAGTACCGGGCCCACCCGGGGGCGCAGCCGCAGATTGATGCCGTAGCCGCCATCCCGGGCCCGCAGCACGAAGGAATCGCCCTCGCTGGCCCCGTCACTGGCCCCGTCACTGGCCATGTCCCAGTCCTCCAGCACCACGTCCAGTCGTTCCAGGCTGGCCTGGGCCAGTCCCGCCCTTTCCCGTGAAAACCGCTCCGCCGCGTGAAAGGCCGAAGCCGCCACGTCGGTCACGGCAAAGTGGCCCATGAACAACGCTGCGCTGGTTTGCCGGCCTGGTTCCGGTGGTGCCGCCATGGGGTCCAGCAGGAACCGGAATACGGTCAGCTGAAACCCGAAAACCTGCTTGTCCGGGCCGTCCAGCCTGCCAGTGAAATACCACCACTCGGTCTGGAACCCCGGGTGCGCCCCGTGGTCCCGGGGGAAGATGAACTCCCGCGGTTCAACCGCGCGCAGGAAGGCGTCGCCGGCGTCGCCGGACATGACCTGGGAAACCTGCAGCGTCGGTTCAGCGGAGGTCTGGTCCCGGCAGGCCGCAGCCGCCAGGGCCAGCAGCAGGCTGAGGGCGATCCGCCAGCTCATGTGGCCTGGATGTCCTGGGCGTCGGGAGCGCGGCCCCGCCAGGCCGGTACCAGGGCGGCGGCCACGGCGGCTGACACCGCCAGCAGCATGGCCAGGACAAAGGCGCTTTCCTGCCAGCGCACCTCCAGGGTCCAGCCGAACGCCCGCTGGTTGATCAACCGGGTCAGCATCAGCGCCAGGCCGGCGCCCAGGGGCAGGGACAGCAGCCCGGCGGACAGCCCCAGGGCCAGCGACTCCCCCAGCATCAGACCGGTGCGGGAGCGGCGACCCAGGCCCAGGGTCCACAGCAGTGCAGTTTCCCGGCGCCGCTCCAGCTGCAGGGCCAGCAGGGCGCCCAGCATGCCCACGAAGGCCACGATTGCGGCCAGCCACTTGAGTGAGCGGGTCAGCTCGAAGGTCTGGTCGAAGATCTTCATGGACTCCACCCGGATGTCCCGGGTTTCACCGTATCGCAATCCCGGCCGTTGCTGCAGACGCCCGTTGACGGCTTCGGAAACCGCATCCAGATCGGCGCCGGTTTGCAGGTAGAGGCCGGCGGAAGTCAGCCGCTGATCACCCCAAAAGCGGCGCAGGGTCGCCAGGCTGGTCACCAGGCGGCCGCCGTCGGCCCGGTAGTCCTGGAACACCGCAGCCACGCGCCAGCTGGCGGGGCCTGCGGGCGTGGACAGGACGACTTCGTCGCCCGGCGACAGGGACAAGCGGCGGGCCAGGGGTTCCGATACCAGGGCCTGGGGCTGAGCGGAATCCCGGGATGCTTCCCGGGAGGCCTGGTCGGCCCAGACGGGATCCGGGTCGCCGCGCAGGATTCGAAAGGATTGCCGCACTGCCGGGCTGAAGTCCTGGCCGGTGACCCGCAGATCGTCCCCCGTAGAGGGAAGCTCCAGGCTGCGAAACCGCACCACCTCGGCGACGCCGGGAATGGATCGCAGCCAATCGGCCAGATCGGCCTCAAAGGAGTCGGCGTCTTCAATGGTTCCCACGTAAGCGTCGGCACTGAGGCTGTAATCCAGCCAGTCCTGCACGCTGCCGCGAAAACTGTGAATCATGTGGTCCACCCCCACCACCGTGGCCACCGCCAGGATCAGCGCCGCCAGGGCGGCGGCGGTGCGGTTCAGGGTGTGGGACAGCCGCGACAGGCCAAACCCGGCCAGAGGCGAGCGGGCCACCGTCCACCAGCGCGCGCCGCGGCCCGCCAGCCACCACAGAAGTGGCACTGTCAGCATCAGGTATGCCAGGGCCAGGCCGAAAATAAAGGCCAGGGCCACCACCAGACCCGGCAGCTGCACCGCCGCCAGGGACAGCAGGCTGATGGCGCCGCCCGCCAGCAGCAGATGCCGGGACAGCGCACCGTCGGATCCTGGCTGCAACCAGGGAGAAATCACCGCCAGGGGTTCCAGCCTGGCTGCCTGGCGGGCCGGCCAGGCCGCTGCTGCCAGGGCCCCGACCATGCCCAGCACCACGGCTTTGAGCCAGGTCAAAAGACCCACATCCGCGGCGTCGGCGCCGACGCTGTAGTAAAGGGTCTCCACGGTATCCGCCATCTGGCGCAAAACGACGTCCGCCATCACCACCCCCAGGGCCAGCCCCAGCAGCGTGCCCAGAACCCCGATCACCGCGGCCTCCAGCAGCACCCAGCTCGCCACATCGGCGGCGCTCAGTCCAACCAGCCGCTTGATGCCAAACAGCTGGGTGCGCTGGACGACGAAAAAGCGCATGGTGTTGAACACGATGAAAGCGCCCACCATCAGCGCCAGCAGGCTCAGGGCCAGCAGGTTGAGCTCAAACGCCTGGCTCATGCCTTTGACCTCCACCGCGCTGTCCTGGGACTCCAGCACAAGGTCCTCACCCAGCAGGTCTTTCACCCGCTGCAGCCGGGACGGATCAATCCTCAGGTCCACGTAGCTGAGCTGTCCGGACCGGCCCAGCCAGTGCGACGCGGACGCCAGGTCAGCCAGTACCAGGCTGCCACTGCCGGGAAAGCGACCGTCGTCAAACTGGCCGGCGATCCTGGCCTCGAATTGTCCATCGCCCGTCAGCTCGAACCGCGCGGACTGGCCGGTCTGCAGGCCAAGCCTTCGTGGCACCAGCACCACGGGCTTGCCGCCGTACCAGGCCGCCAGGTCGAAGGACTCCTCACCCAGCCAGCCGGCGGTGAAGTCGCGAAACTCGCGCTCCTTGACCAGGTCCACACCCAGCAGGGTCAGGCTGCGGCCGTCCGGGGCCAGGATTCGACCTTCCACCACCGGTGCCATGGGAATTTCCCCGGCCTGAGTCCGCAGGCCGGCGTAGCGCTCGAACGGGATGCTGCCAGCTACGCCGGTGAGCCGGTGGCTGGCGCGGCCGCCCACGCGATCAGTGAAGTCGCCAAAGCTGCGCTCGATGGTCACCCGGGCAGCATCCACGGACACCACCGCCGCGACCCCCACGGCCAGTCCCAGGACTCCCAGCGCCAGCTGGCCAGGGTGCCTGAGAAAGTAGCGCAAGCTGGATTTCAGCTGCAGCAGCCGAACGGCCGGTGTCATGACGAGGCCAGGCTCCGGTGGGCTTCGTGGATCTGCCGGTCGCGGATCTCAACCACCCGGTCGAGCTGGCCGGACAGCTCCGAACTGTGGGTGACCAGCAGCAGCGCCACCCCGTCCTGTCGGCAGCGCTGCAGCAGCAGCTCCATCACCTGGTGGGCGTTTTCCAGGTCCAGGTTGCCGGTGGGCTCATCGGCCAGCAGCAGGGCCGGCCGGTGAATCAGCGCCCGCCCCACGGCCAGCCGCTGCTGCTCGCCGCCTGACATCTGCCAGGGAAACTGGCGGGCGGCGCCCTCCAGCCCGAGACTGCTCAGGGTTTCCTGGACCTGGCCCTGGTCGCGTTCCATGCCGTTCAGCGCCAGCGGGAAGAGCAGATTCTCCTCGGCCGTGAGGGTGGGCAGCAGGTTGAAGTGCTGGTACACCACACCCAGGTGGCGGCGGCGAAGATCCGTGCGGCCATCCTCGCTCAGCCCGCCAATATCTTCACCCATGACCTCAACCCGCCCCTGGTCAGCGGCGGTCAGGCCCGCCACCAGGTTGATCAGAGTGGTTTTACCCGAGCCACTGCGACCCACCAGGGCCACTGCCTGGCCCCGGGACACCTCCAGGTCGAGCCGTTCCAGCACAGGATGGGGGGCGCCGGGATAGGATTTGGTGACGCCCCTGAGCGCGACAACGCTCACGGTTCAGCGGCCGGCGCCCATGGCCATGGCCCGGGCCTGGGCGGCGTCGGCCCGCTCCCGGGTCCGGGCCGGATCGTAGTCGGCGGCGAACTGGGGCCAGCCCTGGGTGTGCTCCTGCACCAGGGTGGTCATCAGCCGGACGTGGTCCGCACCGCTGTTCAGGGCCGGGATATAAGAGAAGGTCTTGCCGCCGGCCTGCAGGAATACTTCCTGGTTCTCCTCCTGGATCTCCTCCAGGGTCTCCAGGCAGTCGGCGGCAAACCCGGGACAGATGACCTGAACGTGGCCGAGGCCGTCGCCGGCCAGCTCGGGCAGGCGCTGGTCCAGGTAGGGCTGGAGCCAGGGTTCGCGTCCGAAGCGCGACTGGAACGCCACCTCCCACTCATCCTCGGCCAGGCCCAGCGCCGTGGCCAGCAGCCGCGCCGTGACGTGGCACTGGCAGTGATAGGGATCCCCGGCGTGAAAAAACCGTTGGGGAATGCCGTGAAATGACATGACCAGGCGGTCAGGCTTCGTGTGCTGTTCCCAGTGCTGCCGCACGCTTCGCTCCAGTGCGGCAATGTAGTCGGGGTGGCTGGCGTAAGACCCGACAAAACGCAGTTCGGGTACCCAGCGGACCCGCCCCAGGGCTCGGGCGACCACGTCGAAAACGGCTGCCGTTGTAGTCCCCGAGTACTGTGGAAAAAGGGGTACCACCAGCAGTCGGGTCACCCCTTCCTGCCGCAGCCTCGCCACGGCGTCCTCCACCGACGGGTTGCCGTAGCTCATGGCCAGGGCTACGCTCAACGGTCCCCGGGTCTGGCCTTCCAGCGACTCCCGGGTCGCATCAGCCAAAGCCTGGCTGTGCACCAGCAGCGGTGCGCCCTGTTCCATCCAGACCGTCTCATATTTCCTAGCCACCGGGCCCGGCCGAACCCGCAGGATGATGCCATGCAGCACCGGCCACCAGATCCAGCGGGCCACGTCCACCACCCGCCGGTCACTGAGAAATTCCGCCAGGTAGCGTCGTACCGCTGCTGGCGTGGGTTCATCCGGTGTCCCGAGATTGACCAGCAGCACGCCGGCGCGTTCGACTCGACTGTGATCGAAGCTGTTCATTGCTTTTTTCCGCGTTGGTTCCGGTGCCCGTGGAACATGTAGTGGTCAGATTTGGACCGAAACCCAAGATGTTGTGATTCTTACTGACTGTATTATTCTAAATCACGGCCTGTCGCCAGCGCGTGACGGCATGCCCTAACGCTTTGATTCCATAGACAAAGCTGCTAGCATGAAACAGTGTGCCGGAAGTGACGCCGGCATGCACGATTACCTCAAAAAATAATTTAAGACAACGTAGCAGCATGAAGCATGCACTGAGGACCATTCTGTTGGCTCTCATACTGGTGCCCGGGTTCACCCTGGCCCAGGTGTTCGGCTATGCGGTCAACTCGGACGATCAAACCGACGCGGACAACCTGCTGCGGGTCAATCTGGAAACCGGCGCGGTACAGTTCATCGGCCCCCTGCCGTCGGCGTTGGAAGACGTGGAGGGCCTGGCTTTCGGGCTCGATGGCACCCTTTACGCGGTAGACAACGCCACCAAGTCGGTGTTTATCGTCAACGAACAGACGGGCAGCGCGGTAGCCCTGGACAACCGCCGTCCCAATCTGGGTTTTTCTCCCGCCTCCAGCCTCGACTTCGGCATGACGTTCACCTGCGGCAGCCAGCTGCTGCTGGTCGCCGAGGAGACCATGTCCCTGTACGAGGTGGACGTCACCACCGGCCAGGCACGGGTGATCGGAGACAGCGGAGGACTGGGCGCCCCCATGACGGCGGTGGCCAGCTTCGCTTCTGATACCGTGGCGCTGGCTTCAGGGGGCGGCCTGTACCGCATTGACGTTGAGCAGGGCACCTCCGAACTGATCGACACGATCAGCGGCTACGACATCTCCGACGCCGGGCTGGCTTTCGACGCCTCCGGCAACCTGTGGGCCATTCTTGACGGCCTGACCGACAGCGGCGACTTCCGGCCCAGCCGCGTGTTGCGGGTGGATCCCGCCACCGCCCAGGTGACCGAAGTTGCACAGACCCGCACCGGCATAGAAAGTCTGGCGGTGGCGCCACCCGGTGGCTGCGACCTGGCCGGCACGCCGATGCCGTCCCCCGCTGAGGTCCCGGTCAATAACCCGATAGGACTGGCACTGCTGGTCACACTGCTGCTGCTGCTGGCCGGCCGGCGGCTGCGCCCCGCTGGCTGACACTCTCAGCGCACCCGAACGTACCGTCCCAACCGGGGTCTGACTGTTGTGACTCTACTGATCCGTTACCATATGCAGTCGTGATGAATCGATTCTATTTACTGTGCGGCCTGTTGCTGGCCGGTTTGCTGCTGCACCAGCCGGTGCTGGGCTCGGCAGCCGAACGCATCACAATCCTGGAAGACGCCATGGACGTGATGACCGAAATCAACCAGATTCCGGAGGAAGGCATCCCGGAAAGCCTGCTGCGTGGCGCTGAGGCCATCGCCATCGTGCCCCGGGTGGTCAAAGCCGGTTTCGTGGTCGGTGGCCGTCGCGGCAAGGGGGTGATCGCGGTTCGGGACTCCCGCGGCGCCTGGAGCCGCCCGAGCTTCATCACGCTGACCGGCGGCAGCGTTGGATTCCAGGCCGGGGTCCAGTCCAGCGATGTCATCCTGGTGTTCAAGAGCCGTCGCAGCGTGGAAGACCTGGTGCGGGGCAAATTCACTCTGGGTGGTGACGCTTCGGTAGCCGCGGGCCCGGTAGGTCGGGAAGCACGGGCGGCCACGGATCTGGAGCTGAAATCGGAGATTTACTCTTATTCGCGCAGCCGGGGCCTGTTCGCCGGCGTGTCGCTGGAGGGCGCCGCCCTGTCCATCGACCATGACGCCAACGAAGAGGTGTATGGCGTCGGCGTCACGCCGCGGAAAATTTTTGCCGGTACCGTCGACCAGGTGCCAGAATCAATTGTGGACTTTCAGGACCATCTGGAAGAACAGACTGCCGGCCTGTAACGGCCGAACTACGAGGTGAATCATGGGAATTGGTGGAATCAGTATCTGGCAGCTGCTCATCATTCTGTTGATTGTGATGATGCTGTTTGGCACCAAGCGGCTGCGCAATATCGGCAGTGATCTTGGCAGCGCCCTGAAGGGTTTTCGCAAGGGCATGAGCGAACCGGACGACGAGCCGGAAAAGCTCGAGGCTGATCCCGCCGAGCCGGCGGAAACCGCCAAAGAGCAATCCCGTTCGTCCGAATCCTGACGGCCCTGGCCGCGGCCGCGCCAACCACTGATGTTTGACATCGGATTCTGGGAGATCAGCCTGCTGGGCCTGATCGGACTGATGGTCCTGGGTCCAGAGCGCCTGCCCGCTGTGGCCCGGGTGGTGGGGGGCTACCTGCGCAAGGCCCGGCGCACCTGGGCCAACGTGCGCTCGGAGATCGAAGAGGAGCTGGCGGCCAGCGAAATCCGCGACGCGGTACGCAAGCCCATGGAAGAAGTGCAGGAGGCCATGCGCCAGCCCATAGACGATCTCAATGACCTGCACAGGGCCGGCCAGGAACGCATCAACCTGGCCGAAGATGAGCCCCAGTCCACGGATGCCGGCTCCAGCGCAGAATCCGGGCCAGAGTCCAAAACACCGTGAGTGAACCGGCTGACCAGGAACAGAGCTTTCTCAGCCACCTGGTCGAGCTGCGCCAGCGGCTGCTGCGCGCAGCCCTGGCCGTGCTGGTGGTCCTGCTGATCCTGCTGCCCTTTGCCCAGGACGTTTACAGCTTTCTCTCAGCGCCGCTGCTGGCGGCGCTGCCCGAAGGTGTCAACATGGTGGCCTACGAGGTGGCTTCGCCGTTCCTGACGCCGTTCAAAATGACCATGCTGGCCGCGGTATTCCTGGCCATGCCGGTGATTCTTTACCAGCTCTGGGCTTTCGTGGCCCCAGGCCTCTACCAGAACGAAAAGCGCATCGCCGCCCCCATCGTTGTGTCCAGCTGCGTGCTGTTTTACCTGGGCTGCGCCTTTGCCTACTTCGTGGTTTTTCCCCTGGTGTTCGCGTTCTTCAACGCAGTGGCTCCCGAAGGAGTCACCTACATGCCGGATATCCGCAACTACCTGGACTTCATGCTGCTGCTGTTCTTTGCCTTCGGAATGGCCTTTGAGGTGCCCATCGTGGTCTTCATCCTGCTGGCCACCGGCGTGACCACGGCGGAGTCCCTGGCCACCAAGCGACCCTACGTCATCGTCGGCGCGTTCGCGGTGGGCATGCTGCTGACACCGCCGGATATCATTTCCCAGACGCTGCTGGCTCTTCCCATGTGGCTGCTGTTCGAGTTTGGCATTGTTGGCTCACGCCTGCTGCTCAAAAAGCCGGGCAAAGATGACGCACCGGACAATCCCAACCCCTCCGACGCCTCGGGATGATTCACCTGGCGCTGCACGTGCTGCTGCCCCTGGCGGTGGCGGCGGCATTCTTTCGCAATCGCTGGCGCAGCGCTTTTGTGTGGATGATGGCAGGCATGCTGATCGATCTGGATCACCTGTTGGCGACACCGATCTATGACCCCCTGCGTTGCAGTGTCGGCTTTCATCCGCTGCACCAGTGGCCCGCCATCATTCTGTACCTGGTGCTGCTGGCTTTTCCGAAAACCCGGCTGCTGGGTATCGGCCTGGTCATTCACATCGCCCTGGATTCCATGGACTGCCGGATCAACACCGGCGTCTGGATGACCGGATGAGGTTCCTGCCCGTCTTTTTCGGCCTGTTTCTCCTGGGCTGTGGTGAGCAGCCGGGACCCCAAACGCCCGAACAGGAGTCCGCCGCCCCTGCAACCGGGGAGACGGCACCGGAAAAACTCGGGTACGTAGGCAGTTCGACCTGTGGTCGCTGTCATGCGAAGGCTTACGCCGACTGGCAAGAGTCCCACCACGCCCAGGCCATGGCCGAGGCCAGCGCCGACAACGTGCTGGCCGACTTCACCCGTCCACCACTGGATCATTTCGCTGACGAAACGCAATTTATCGGCAGCAGCCAGGGCCCTGCGCTGTCGGCGGTGGACGGCACCGGCCAGCGGCGGGATTTCCCTGTGACGCACACTTTCGGCGTCTCGCCGCTGCAGCAGTACCTGGTGCCCTACGGCAGCGGTCGCTACCAGGCACACACCGCGGCCTGGGACAGCCGCCCCAGGGCCGACGGTGGACAGCGCTGGTTCCACCTGCAGCCGGACATTCCCACACCGCCGGGAGATCCGCTGCACTGGGCGGGAGAACTCCAGAACTGGAATTCCCAGTGCGCGGAATGCCATTCCACCGGGCTGATCAAGGGATACTCTGTCAGCGACGACAGCTACGACACCCGCTGGGAGGAAATCAGCGTGGGCTGCGAGGCCTGCCATGGCCGGGGCTCGCGGCACCTGGCCTGGGCCTCGGGCAGGGATGCACCGAACCGGGGATTTGAGATACAACTGGCCGCTGACCCCGGCCAGTGGCAGATGGAGCTGGAGTCTGGCATTGCACGTCGCTCCCAGCCTCCCCAGGGTTCATCTCAGCTGCAGGCTTGTGGCCGTTGCCATGCCCGGCGGGCCACCTTCGGCGATACCTATCCCTACGGACGGCACCTGCTTGACACCCACCAGCTCAGCCTGCTGCAACCCGGGCTCTACTTTCCCGACGGTCAGATTAGAGACGAGGTGTTTGTGTATGGCTCCTTCGCCCAGAGCGCCATGCACCGGGCTGGGGTACGGTGCAGCGACTGTCATGAACCCCACAGCGGCGAGCTCTTAGCCAGCGGCAACGCCCTGTGTGCCCAGTGCCACCTGCCCCAGCGATTTGACGATGTTCAACACCATGGGCATCCGGCGGCGGCGCCCCGGTGCGTCGACTGCCATATGCCGAAGCGGTTGTACATGGTGGTGGACGGTCGGGGTGACCACAGTTTCCGGGTGCCGCGGCCGGATCTTGCCCGGGACCTGGGCACGCCCAGCGCCTGCCAGGACTGTCACTCGGACAAGAACCACGACTGGGCGGCGGAACAGGTGCGTGCATGGCATCCCGAGGGTCGCTGGACCCGGCCGCACTTCGGGTCGGCTCTTGCAGCCGCCTGGAACGGGGCGGCCGACGCTAATAACCCGCTGGGCCAGGTGATCCAGGATCAAACACTCCCGCCGATCGTTCGCGGCAGCGCCTTACGGGCGCTGCAGGGTCGGATTGATTCACCCCGGCCCCTGGCATGGATAAAGTCAGCGGCTGCCCACGCGGACCCACTGATTCGACTGGGCGCGCTGCAGGCACTGGCCGGCCTGCCCGCGTCGGCCACGGCAGATTGGCTGCTGCCGCTGCTGAATGACCCGGTGCGGGCAATCCGCCAGGAAGCCGTCAGCCTGCTGGCAGAAACCGACGGTCAACTCGGCCCCCAGGACCAGGCCGCCTTCGACCGGGCAGCAGCGGAGTATGTAGCCGCCCAGCGCTTCGCCCTGGATCGTGATTCCGGCTACCTGAACCTGGCAGGCTTTCGGGCAGCCCGGGGAGACCAGGACAGCGCCCGCCGTACCTTTCGATCCGGCCTGGAGCGATTTCCCGACTCGGTGCCGCTGCTGGTCAACTGGGGTGATTTCCAGCGCGCGGCCGGAGACAACGCCGGCAGCCTGCAAACCCTGCTCAGGGCTCGAGCGCTGGCCCCCGACTCGGTGGCGGTACGGGAAGCGGTTGCCCTGGCCCATGTCCGGCTGCAGGACTATCCGGCGGCAATCTCGGAACTCCAGGACGCCACCCGCCGCGTCGGCGACGCCCGTCTCTGGTACCTGCTGGCTCTGGCCCTGGAACGGGTCGAGCAGCGGGTGGAAGCAGTTGCCGCCCTGGAGCAGGCGCTTGGCCAGCGGCCGGACGACCTGGATGGACTGGTGCTGATGGTGGCCCTGCTGCGGGATATGGGGCAGCGGGACAGGGCCCTGGGGTTTGCCCAGCGGCTGCAGCAGCTGCGGCCCAATAATCCCGGCATTCGACAACTGCTCCAGTCGGTGCAGCCCTGAGTTGACCCTCGACGCTACTGACGCCAGGCGCGGCGGACTTCAGCCGTTGCGTTGTCCAGGTTGCTTCGAAACGGGTTGATGTCGATGCCGCCCCTCCGGGTATAAAGCCCCTGCACGGACAGCTCCCGGGGCGCGCATTCCCGCAGCAGGTCCATGAAAATGTGCTCGATGCAGTTTTCATGAAAACCATCGTGGCTGCGGAACGACACCAGGTAGCGCAGCAGCGCGGAGTGATGGACGCGCGGACCAGCGTAGCTGATCACCACGCTGCCCCAGTCGGGCTGGCCGGTTACCGGGCAGTTGGTCTTGAGCAGGTGGGAGTGCAGGGTTTCTCTGGCTTCGCGGGGACCGGATTTCAGCAGGCCGGGATCAGGCCGGTAGTCCTCCACCGACAACTCCAGCTGGTCAATGCACATCCCCGGCAGCGCCTGGATCGGCCGCCAGTCGGCGGCCCCGCACAGGCGCACCCCGACAGGGGCCCCGGCAGCGTGGCTCAGGTCCCTGATCAGCAGTTCCGCCACGGCCTCCGGGGAGTCGTAACGGCACTGGTTGAGGGAATTGAGGTAGAGCTTGAGGGATTTGGATTCGATGATGTTGGGCGAAGTGGCGGGTACCTCGAACTCTCCCACGGCCACCCGGGGCTTGCCGCCGGGCTCCAGCCATGACAGCTCGTATGCGTTCCACCAGTCCGAACCGGCAAAGGGCAGGCTGCCGGTGATACCCACAGAGCGGCGGGCGTCATCCCGGGACACTGGAAACAGCAGACCGGGATCGTAGCGATCCGGGTAGCTGGCATTTTGTCCCAGAGGTGATTCGATGCTCATGACTGCGTTTACCTGCTGCCGTTGGTTCCGCCAACCGCTGGTCTACAATGCGGGCAGCTTATGCAAAAACAATCCCTGACGCGGCTGATCCCGGCCGAACCTCGGCACGTAGCAGAGCTGCGTTGCTGGTTCACGGACCGGCAATCGCTGCAAAGCTGGGGTGGTCCCCACTTTCGATTCCCGTTTGACGCCGAGTCGTTTGCGCATGATGCCGCCCTGGATCGGATGGACTCTTTTGCACTGCTGGACGAGCACGACGCCATGCTGGGCTTTGGACAGTATTACGCCAAGCTCAGCCGGGTGCACCTGAGCCGGGTGGGTGTCCACCCTGACCGGCGCGGCGCCGGCCTGGGACAGACCCTGGTGCGGAAGCTGATGCAGACGGGCCGCGAGAAGTGCGGTTTCCACGAGTACTCCCTCTACGTCATGGCGGACAATCCCGCGGCCATTGCCTGCTATCGGCGCAGCGGATTCCAGCCAGCCGATCTGCCGCTGGGAGAGTCCCACGGGCCGGGGATCCTGTTCATGATTTGCCGGCCCGGCTAGCGAATGCGCCGACTCTTCCCGCGCGGAAATGCCCAGAGTTTAACGCGTTCGGCCGCGCCGGGATGGTCTCAACTGACCGGCGAGGGCGGGATCACCCGCATCACTTCCTCGATGGTGGTCAGCCCGGCCGCCACCTTGCGAGCGGCAGACACGCGCAACGGCCGCATGCCGCGCTTGTAGGCCAGCTGGGTAATGGCGGCATGGTTGATATCGGGCTGGATCGCATCCGCCACCGCCTCGTCGATGGGCAGCATTTCGTAGATCGCGGTGCGGCCCCGGTAGCCCGTGCGCCGACACTCGGTGCAGCCGCCAGGGGTACTGATCTTTTGCGGACGCGGTATTTTCCAGTTCTGCACCAGGGCGGCCCATCGATCTTCACTGATGTCACTGTCCTTCTTGCAGTGTGGGCACAGGGTGCGCACCAGGCGCTGGGCCACCAGCCCGGTGAGGGTGCCGCGCAGCAGGTAGTGGGGAAGGCCCAGGTCCATCAGCCGGATGATGGCTGAGGGGGCGTCGTTGGTGTGCAGGGTAGACAGCACCAGGTGTCCTGTCAGCGAGGCCTGGATAGCCATCTGGGCGGTATCCAGATCGCGAATCTCCCCCACCATGATGATGTCGGGGTCCTGGCGCAGCAGGGTGCGCACGCCGGCGGCGAAGTCCACACCGATGGTCCGCTGCACCTGCATCTGGTTGAGCTCCGGTGACACCATCTCGATGGGGTCTTCCACGGTGCAGACGTTGATGTCCGGCCGGGCCAGGTACTTGAGGGTGGAATACAGGGTGGTGGTCTTGCCGGAACCGGTGGGCCCAGTCAACAGGACGATGCCGTGGGGCCGCTCCACCAGGTTGCGCCAGATGCCCACTTCGCGTTTGGAAAAGCCCAGCTTGTCGAATCCCCGGGCCACCACATCCGGATCGAATATCCGCATGACGCATTTTTCGCCAAAGGCTGTGGGCATGGTGGACAGGCGCAGTTCAATTTCCTGGCCGGTGGGTGCCCGGGTCTTGATACGCCCATCCTGGGGGCGCCGCTTTTCGGCCACGTCCATGCGCCCGAGAATCTTGATCCGGGAAGTGACCGCGGCGATGACCGATGTGGGCATCTGGTACACCTCGTGCAGTCGGCCGTCGATGCGAAACCGGACTTTGCTGCGCTCTCGACGGGGCTCCAGGTGGATATCCGAGGCGCGCTGTTCGAAGGCAAACTGCAAAAGCCAGTCCACAATGTGGACCACGTGCTGGTCATCGGCACTGAGCTGCCCGGCTTCCCCCAGCTCCAGCAGCTGCTCGAAATTGAGGACCCGCTCGGACTCGCTGCGCAGCTTGGAGTCCTCAGCGCCGCGGATGGAGCGCGACACACCGTAAAACTCCAGCATGTAGCGGTTGATGTCCAGCGGGTTGGAGATCACCACCTTGATGTCGCGCTTGAGGATCTGGCTGAGATCCCGCATCCAGGACAGGTCGAAGGGCTCCGAGGTGGCGATGACCACCACCGACTCCCGCACCTCCACCGGCAGGATGCGGTATTGGCGGGCGTAGGCCTGGGACACGATCTGGGTCACCTTGTCCACGTCCACCTTCATGGCGTCGATATGGAAGTAAGGCAGGCCGGCCTGTTCGGCAATCCACCGTGTCAGGGACTCCAGGGTCAGCGGCAGCTGGGGCTCGGTGGCATGCTGCAGCTTCTGGTTGGCCACCATGACCAGCGGGTGCAGCGTCACCCGGGTATCCTGGCTGGCCGCGCCGTGGATCATGTTGGCGTCGCCCTGGTCCATCCAGCCGTCGGCCACCAGGCCGGCCAGAACGGCATCCAGCTCCAGCCGTTCGCCCGGCTCAAACCTGGGGCGCTTTTTTTTCGGGGGAACGGTATCCGCGGTAGTGGCCAAGTTATGTTTCCTGTACTGCGCTCGCCACAGTATACGCGCTGCCGGCGCGGGCACTGTCGGACAGGTCGCATTTTCTCGTCACCGGGGCAGCCAGTAGCTATACTGGGCCGTTTATCTGCAGCAGGATACTGGCGCATGGAAACGCCGCTGACCTTCCAGGATTTTATCGCCCGGCTGGACCAGTACTGGGCCGAACAGGGTTGCGTGTTGATGCAGCCCCTGGACACCGAGGTAGGTGCCGGGACTTTTCACCCGGCCACCTTCCTGCGGGCCATTGGCCCGGAGCCGTGGTCTTCGGCCTATGTCCAGCCATGCCGACGGCCTACGGACGGACGCTACGGGGACAACCCCAACCGCCTGCAGCACTACTACCAGTACCAGGTGGTGCTGAAACCTTCACCCCTGGATATCCAGGAGCTGTACCTGGCTTCCCTGGCCGCGGTGGGCATCGATCCTCTGGAGCACGACATCCGGTTCGTGGAGGACAACTGGGAATCCCCCACACTGGGCGCCTGGGGTATCGGCTGGGAGGTGTGGCTCAACGGAATGGAGGTGACCCAGTTCACTTACTTCCAGCAGGCCGGCGGCCTGGACTGCCGGCCGGTTACCGGCGAAATCACCTACGGGCTCGAGCGCCTGGCCATGTACCTTCAAAACGTCGACAGCGTGTTTGACCTGGTGTGGACGGACCGGGGTCAACGCACCGTGACCTACGGCGAGGTTTACCACCAGAACGAGGTCGAGATGTCGGCCTTCAACTTCGAGCACGCCGACACCGATGCGCTGTTCGGGTGGTTTGACCACTGCGAAGCTGAGTGCCACAAGCTGCTGGAGCTGGGCCTGGCGCTGCCGGCCTATGATCACGTGCTGAAAGCGTCACACACGTTTAACCTGCTGGATGCCCGCTCGGTGATCTCCGTAACCGAACGACAGCGGTTTATCCTGCGGGTGCGGGATCTGGCCAAGTCCGTGGCGGAGGCCTACTTTGCCAGCCGCGAGTCCCTGGGCTTTCCCATGCTGGCCCAGGGCCAGGCCACCGGGGAGGTGCCGGCATGAGTGATCGCGCCCATCTGCTGATAGAGATCGGTACCGAAGAGCTGCCGCCCAAGAGCCTGGATCGCCTGGGTGAGTCCCTGTTCAGGGAACTGACGGGCGAGCTGGAGGGAGCCGGACTGGATTTCGACCGGGACGCCGCGGTCTGGTATGCCACCCCGAGACGGCTGGCGGTCAGCCTGCCCGGGCTGGCCCGGCAACAGGCCGACCGCAATGAGGAGCGGCTGGGTCCGGCGGTTGCCGCCGCATTCGACGAAGACGGCTCGCCGCGGCCCGCGGCGGAAGGGTTTGCCCGCTCCTGCGGCGTATCCGTGTCAGAGCTCAAGCGAGTGGACACCGACAAGGGTGTTCGGCTGGCTTACAGCCGCAACATTCCCGGCGCCCTGACCCTGGAGCTGCTGCCGGAGATGATCCAGGCCGCGGCCGGCCGCCTGCCGGTGGCGCGGCCCATGCGGTGGGGCGATCGTGACGATGCCTTCGTGCGACCGGTGCACTGGGTGGTGGCGCTGCTGGACAGCCAGGTCATCTCCGGCGCCTTGTACGGCTGCAACTTTGACCGGGTGAGCCAGGGTCACCGCTTCCATCACGACGGCGGCGTCTCCATCGACCATGCCTCGAGTTACCTGGCGGCCCTGGAGCAGGCCCGGGTGATCGCCGATCCGGCCAGGCGCCGGGAAATGATCCGCCTGGGCGTGGAGCGCGCCGTGGCCGAGGCCGGCGGCAACGCGGTGATTCACGATGCGCTGTTGTCGGAAGTGGCCAATCTGACGGAATGGCCGGTTCCTCTGCTGGGATCCTTCGACGAGGAATTCCTGGAGGTGCCCGCGGAAGCCCTGATCAGCAGCATGGAGAGTCACCAGAAGTTTTTTTCCGTGGTGGACGACCAGCAGCAGCTGATGGCCCTGTTCGTTGGCGTGGCCAACCTGGACAGCACCAACCCGACATCCGTCCGGGACGGGTTCGAGCGGGTAATCCGCCCGCGGCTGGCAGACGCCCGGTTTTTCTGGGAAAAAGACCTCAAGACCCCGCTGGAACAGCACCGCCATGGGCTGGCCCAGGCTGTGTACCAGAGAGACCTGGGTTCCCTGTGGGATAAGGTCGAACGGGTCGCTCGCATGGCTCAGTTGCTGGCACCGGCCCTGGGGGTCGATCCAGAGCAGGCGAAGCGGGCCGCCCGCCTGTCGAAATGCGACCTGATGACAGAGATGGTGGGCGAGTTTCCCGAGCTGCAGGGCACCATGGGGCGTCATTACGCCCTGGCCCAGGACGAATCCCAGGTGGTGGCCGCCGCCATCGAGGAGCACTATCAACCACGTCAGGCGGGTACGGCACTGCCGGCCTCTCCGCTGGGTCAGGTGCTGGCCCTGGCGGACCGCATCGACTCCCTTTGTGGCATCTTCAGCGCTGGCCTCAAGCCTACCGGCAATCGCGACCCGTTTGCCCTGCGCCGGGCCGGGCTGGGACTGATCCGCATCCTGGTGGAAAAGGAGATCGACCTGGACCTGGAGACCCTGATTACTCATGCCCTGGACGGTGTAGCGGGGCAAATCGATTCGGCGTCTGAACATGGGGGAGAAATCCTGGAGTTCATCATGGATCGACTCCGCGCCTGGTACCTGGACCAGGGCATTGGCGCTGATGTATTCGAGGCCGTGTGGGCACGGCGGCCGACCCGGCCCCTGGATTTTCATCGGCGGGTGCTTGCGCTGACGGACTTCAAGGCACTGGAACCGGCGGCTGCCCTCGCCGCTGCCAACAAGCGCATTGGCAACATCCTGAAGAAATCCACCGATGGCGGTGCGGCGGTCCCCGCCGTCAATGCCGACGGCCTGGTTGAAGCCCAGGAGAAAGCGCTGTTCGCGGACCTCACCCTGGCCAGCGAGGACGCCCTGCCCATGATCCAATCCGGTCAGTATGGTCCCGCCCTGGTGCGCCTGTCAGACCTCCGGCCCAGCGTGGATGCCTTTTTTGACCACGTAATGGTGATGTGCGAAGACGAGGACCTGAAGAATAACCGTTTGGCGCTTTTGTCGAAGATTAAGAGCATTTTCGACGACGTTGCCGACATTTCGAGGCTGGTCGTGTCTTGAATCGCGGCTGCGCCATGTCCGGGCTGATGGGGTTCACCGCATGAAGCTGGTGGTGCTGGGCCGGGACGGCGTCATCAACGAGGAACAGGGCGAGGGAGTCATTCGGGCGGACAACTGGAAGCCCGTACCCGGCAGCCTGGAGGCCATCGCACGGCTGTGCCGTTCGGGTTTCCGGGTGGTGGTTGCGACCAACCAGCAGCAAATTTCTGCCGGCACTCTTGGGGTGGAGGAGTTGCACGACGTCCACCGCAAGATGTTGAGCCTGGTGCATGAAACCGGCGGCACTATCGATGCGGTATTTTTTGCCCCTTCCGGCAACCCGGACGGACACGGCAAGCGTCAGCCCAAGGTAGCCCTGCTGCGACAGATTGAAAACCGTTACGGCGTGGATCTGGCCGAAGTGGTGGTTATTGGCGACTCCCGGGAAGACCTGGAGGCGGCCAAAAGTGTCGGTGCCCGGGCGGTACTGGTGCGAACCGGGCACGGTGTCGATATGCTCGGCGCCCTGACCGATTTCGAAGGAGTCACCATATTCAAGGACCTGGCTGGCGCCGTGGACCAGTTGGTGGCCGAGGCGCAGCACTCCTGATGGGCCTGCTCTATAGCTTACGGTCCCTGCTGTTTGTCGTCATCGTGGCAGTGTCGCTGGTCATTTTTGTGCCGTTTCTGTTGCTGTTCTTCCGCACGTCCCTTGAAACCCGCAACCGGGTCGCCCGCTGGTGGATGTACTTTCACCGGGCGCTGGTGCAACACCTGGGAGGCATCGACTTCCGGGTGGAGGGCCTGGATGCCCTGCCCGGCAGCGCGGTCATTTACTTCGCCAAGCACCAATCCACCTGGGAAACCCTGGTCCTGCAAACGCTGTTGCCCCACTACGTCTGGATTCTGAAAAAAGAAGCCCTGAGAATCCCGTTTTTCGGCTGGGGCCTGGCGCTGCTGGAGCCTATCGCCATCGATCGCAGCTCCGGTCGCAAAGCGGTGGACCAAATCGTTGACCAGGGCAAAGTATGGATCGAACGAGGAAGCGGAATCCTGATTTTTCCCGAAGGCACCCGTCGGGAGCCGGGTGCGGAGCCTGACTACAAGATCGGTGGCGGTATCCTGGCCGTGGCCACCGGTGCGCCGGTAGTCCCGGTCGCGTTGAACTCGGGAATGTTCTGGCCGCCCAAGAGCCTGTTCCTTAAGCGCCCCGGAACCATCGACCTGCGCTTTGGACCGGCCTTTGACCCGTCCGGGATGACACCGGAGCAGGTGGTTGCCAAGGCCCAGGACTGGATCGAGCCGACCTGCCGCGAACTCATGCAGCAGGCGGAATTTAGAAATCGCTAAACGTCTAAGTTACTGACATTTAAGGCATTTTTCTCGATGAACTCCCGGCGTGGCTCAACCACGTCACCCATCAGCGTGGAGAACACCTCGTCTGCGGCCACCGCGTCTTCGATGGTTACCCGTAGCAGGCGCCGAGTTTCAGGGTTCACGGTGGTGTCCCACAGCTGATCGGGATTCATTTCGCCCAGGCCTTTAAAACGCTGTACGGTGCGGCCTTTGCGTCCCTGGGCCATCAGCCAGTATTCTGCTTCAGAAAAGCTGCTGACGGCCTCCCGGGTCTGACCGCGAACGACTTCCGCACCGGGTTGGATCAAACCGGACAGTTTTTCGCCCAGGGCACTGATGGCCTGGTAGTCAGCGCCGGTGAAGAACTCCTTGGGAAACCACTTTTCCTGGTCGACGCCATGGATGAAGTGTCGAACCCGCAGGCCGTCACTCTGCACCTCAACCTGGTAACGCTGTCCCGAGGTCAGCCCCGCATTAAGCGACGCTTCCAGCTCCGAGGCCCAGGAACCCAGGTCGTCCAGCCGGTCGAAAGACTCGGCTCCGATGGTGGGCTGTCCCAGCATCGCTGCCAGAACAGTTCCGTCGTACATGCCAGCCAGGCGGTCCATGGTGGCGCGCACGCTCTGGTATTGTTTGATCAGGTCTTCCAGACCCGGCCCCTGCAGGGGCGGCGCCTCCGGGTCATAGACCAGTGCCGCACCATCCAGTGCCCTGGCCAGCAGGTACTCGTTCAGTTCCGCATCGTCTTTGAGGTACTGCTCCTGGTTACCTTTCTTGATTTTGTACAGGGGCGGCTGAGCGATGTAGATGTGTCCCCTTTCCACCAGTTCCGGCATCTGCCGGTAGAAAAAGGTCAGCAGCAAGGTGCGAATATGAGAGCCGTCCACGTCAGCGTCAGTCATGATGATGATGCGGTGGTAACGCAGTTTCTCGACGTCGAACTCTTCTTTGCCGATACCGCAGCCCAGCGCAGTAATCAGGGTGCCGACTTCCGCGGACCCAAGCATCTTGTCGAATCGCGCTTTCTCCACGTTCAGGATTTTGCCCTTCAGAGGCAGCACGGCCTGGGTTTTTCGGTTCCGGCCCTGCTTGGCGGAACCACCGGCTGAATCACCCTCTACCAGGAAAAGCTCACACAGCGCGGGGTCTTTTTCCTGGCAGTCCGCCAGCTTCCCGGGCAAACCAGCAATGTCCAGCGCACCTTTGCGCCGGGTCATTTCGCGGGCCTTACGGGCAGCCTCCCTGGCTCGCGCCGCTTCTACCACCTTGGCCGTAATGGCTTTGGCCTCCTGGGGGTGCTCCAGCAGGAACTCAGACAGCTTCTCGCTGACGGCTGACTCCACGATGCCTTTGACCTCCGAGGACACCAGCTTGTCCTTGGTCTGGGAGGAAAATTTGGGATCAGGCACCTTTACGGACAATACCGCGATCAGGCCTTCCCGACAGTCATCGCCGGACAGCTGGACCTTGGTGTTCTTGGCCACACCGCTGCTCTCGATGTACTGATTCGTGGTCCGGGTCAACGCCGCGCGGAATCCGG
>JAAUYD010247836.1_pt1 | contig 25062 bp, 19 predicted proteins | sample 7278101 | NCBI WGS metagenome assembly JAAUYD01 (sample SAMN14350128, study PRJNA611818) | marine sediment metagenome | isolation source: surface marine sediment (0.6m) | place: French Polynesia: Moorea | collected 2018-08
CGGGACGCGCATCGAGCTCACCGTGCCCCTGACCGAGCGCGCCGCCTCCTGAACCTCCCTTCGGGGCCGCGCCATCCCCGATGTTGGGGAGGGTCCGAGCCCCCGGATCGGCCCCCTTGCCCCCTACAATCCCGGGATGGCGGCGCGCGTGATCCTGATCGAGGACGAGGCGGCCACCCGCACCCATCTGGCGGGGGCCCTGCAGGGGGCGCCCGGCCTCGAGCTGTGCGGCGTGGGCGGGAGCCTCCGCGATGGCGAGCGCCTGCTCGAGGAGACGCCGGCGGAGGTGCTGCTCACCGACCTCGGCCTGCCCGACGGGAGCGGCCTCGAGCTGGTGCGTCTCGCGGCGCGCCGGGGCGTGCTGCCCCTGGTGATCACCGTGTTCGGCGACGACGCCCACGTGCTCGAGGCGATCCGCGCGGGCGCCATGGGTTACCTGCTCAAGGACCAGGATGCGCAGGCCGTGCTGCAGTCGATCTCCGAGGTGCTCGACGGCGGCTCGCCGATCAGCCCCGCGATCGCGCGCACGCTGCTCGCGGATCTCCGCGCCCGTCAGGGGCCCGAGCCCGGCGATGCACCGCAGCTCACCGAGCGCGAGCGCGAGGTGCTGCGCGGCATCGTCAAGGGCTTCACCTACGCGGAGATCGCCGACATCCTCGAGCTGTCGACCCACACGGTGAGCACCCACGTGCGGAAGGTCTACGGCAAGCTCGCCGTGAATTCGCGGGGAGAGGCCGTCTACGAGGCGCTGCAGCTGGGCCTGGTGAGCGCCGACGACTAGGGCGCCGCTACGCAGTCGGAAGGGCCGAGGGTCCGGCGGGAGAGGCGTGGGTGGTGAGCGCGGAAGGGCTCGAACCTTCGACCGGCGGATTAAGAGTCCGCTGCTCTGCCAACTGAGCTACGCGCCCACGGTTGGCGGAAGCTACGCGCCGCGAAGGCCGGGTGCAAGCCTCAGCCCGGGGCGCCGAAGCCGCCACCACCCGGGGTCTCGACGGTGAGCTCGTCGCCAGCGGCGAGCTCGAGCCGGGCGTGGCCGGGCACCTCCTCTTCGCTGCCGTCGGCGCGACGCACGAAGTTGCGGCCGCGCTCCCCGGGCGCGCCGCCCTCGAGGCCGTAGGGCGCGAGCACTCGTCGCTCGGTCAGCAGCGAGACGGAGACCGGCGCCTCGAAGCGGTAGCGGCGCACCAGCCCGTCGCCCCCGCGCTGCCGGCCCGCGCCGCCGGAGCCCTCGCGGATCGAGAAGCGCTCGAGGCGCACGGGGTAGCGCGACTCCAGGACCTCGGCGTCCGTGATGCGCGTATTGGTCATGTGGACGTGGACACCCGAGGCGCCCTCGAAGTCGCGACCGGCCCCGGCCCCTCCCCCGATCGTCTCGTAGTAGCCGAAGTGCTTCGTCCCGAACGCGACGTTGTTCATCGTGCCCTGGCTCGCCGCCACCCGACCGATGGCTCCGAGCAGGACGTCGACGACGCGCTGGGAGGTCTCGACGTTGCCGCCCACCACGGCCGCGCCGTCGGGCGGGTCCAGCAACGAGCCCTCGGGCACGTGGATGCGCACGGGCAGCAGGCAGCCGCCGTTCAGCGGAATGCGCTCGTCGACGAGCGCGCGGAGCACGTAGATCACGGCGGCCTCGACCACGGCCCGCGGCGCGTTCAGGTTGCCGGCCACCGCGGGCCCGGTGCCGGCGAAGTCGATCTCCATGGCGTCGCCGTGCACGCGCAGCTGCACGCGGATCGGCGTGCCGTCGTCGAGGGCGTCCGCGAAGTCGTGCACGCCGTCGGGCAGTCGCTCGATCTCCCGGACCACCTTCAGCCGCGCGGCCTCCTGGAGCTGCTGCATGCTGATCAGGCTGGCGGAGAGGCCGCTCTCGGCCACCAGCTCCAGGAGCAGCGACTCGCCCGTCCGGTTCGCGGCGAGCATCGCCTCGAGGTCCGCGACGTTGTCGTCGGGATTGCGCGCCGGGTAGGCGGCCTCCGTGAGCGCCGCGCGGATCCGCGCCTCGTCGAAGCGCCCGCGGCGCACCAGCGGGAAGGGACGCAGCAGGACGCCCTCCTCGGCGATCGAGGTGGATCCCGCGGGCATGGAGCCCGGGGTGATGCCCCCGATGTCGGCGTGGTGTCCGCGGCTCGCGACGAAGAAGCGGAGCTCCTCCTCGACGAACACCGGGGAGACCACGGTGATGTCCGGCAGGTGCGAGCCCCCGCCGGCGGGATCGTTGGTGACGACCGCGTCCCCCGCGGCCAGATCGGGCACGGCCTCGAGCACGGCGCGAACCGTCGCTCCCATGGCGCCCAGGTGTACGGGGATGTGGGGCGCGTTGGCGACGAGGCCGCCGTCGCGATCGAAGACGGCACACGAGTAGTCGAGCCGCTCCTTGATGTTCGTCGACACCGCCGTGTTGCGAAGCACGGCGCCCATCTGCTCCGCGATCGACATGAAGCGATTGCCGAACACCTCGAGCCGCACCGGGTCGAGCTCCTCGAGCGCTGCGCCGCCCTCCGGCGCGGCGACCTCGGGGTGCGGCTCCCGGTCCTCGAGGCGCAGCAGCCCGCCCGCGAGGACCTCCGCCCGGAATCCCGGCTCGACCACGACCGTCCCGGTGTCCTCGAGCACGATGGCCGGCCCCTCCACGAACTCGCCCGGCGCGAGGGATTCGCGCGCCAGGATCGGAGCCGGCACCCGGCCGAGCCCGGGGAAGTACACGGGCTCGCGGGCTGCATCCGCCAGGGCCGCGGCCCGCCGCGACGCGGCCGCAGGCTCGCCGGGCGAGGCCACGGCATCGCTGCCGGGCTCGGTGACCTCGATCAGCACGCGGGCCGTCGTGACCTCGACCGCGCGCCCCTCGCGTGTGTAGCCGAAGCGACGGTGGTGCAGGGCCTCGAAGGCGGCGCGCACGTTCCCGTCCTCCGGGAAGGGCACCGGCAGCGGCGTCTCCGTCCCGACGTAGCGGAGATCGAGGAGGCGCGTCGCGCGCAGCGACTCGGCGGCGCCGGGCTCGCGCTCGAGCGCCGCGCGCCCTTCGGCCTCGAGCTCGGCCAGGATCCCCATCACGCTCAAAGGCGCCGTCCCGTCCTCGAGCGGGACGCGTCCCGCATCGCGCTGGCCGTTCCAGCCGAGGGGAGCCATGGCGATGCCGTGTGCCGAGAGCAGGCCGGCCAGGGGATGCAGCAGCACCGTTCGCATGCCGAGCCGCCGCGCCACGGCACACACGTGCTGCCCGCCCGCACCCCCGAAGCCCACCAGGGCGAAGCCGCGCGGGTCGATGCCGCGCCCGACGCTCACCTCCTGGATCGCCTGGGCCATGCTCGCGTTCGCGATCGCGACGAAGCCCGCCGCGAGCTCGTCGAGGCTGCGCTCGATGCCGCCGGCTGCGAGCTCGCCCCGCAGCGCCTCGAGGCGGCGCGCGACGGCCTCGGCGTCGAGGGGGAAAGGGAAGCGCTCGGGGCGGATTCGCCCGAGGAAGAGGTTGACGTCGGTGAGCGCGAGCTCGCTCGCGTCGAGGCTCCCGTAGCAGATGGGCCCCGGCGTGGCGCCGGCGCTCTCCGGCCCAACGGTCAGGCGCACGCCGTCGAAGCGGCACAGCGAGCCGCCGCCTGCGGCCACGGTGTGCACCCGGAGCATGGGCGCGCGCACGCGCACCCCCGCCACCACGCTCTCGAAGGCGCGCTCGGCGCGACCGCCCTCCACCACGCACACGTCCGTCGAGGTGCCGCCCATGTCGAAGCCGATGGCGCTCTCGAAGCCCGCCTCCCCGGCCACGCGTGCAGCGCCGAGCACGCCCCCCGCCGGCCCCGAGAGCAGCGCACGGGGGCCGCGGAACTGCTCGGCCCGGGTCAGCACCCCGGAGGACTGCATGAAGCGCAGGTCCGAGCCGGGCAGCGCGCGCACCAGCTCCTGCACGTGTCGCTGGAGCAGCGGCGTCAGGTAGGCGTCGGCGGCGGCGGTCTCACCCCGGGCCAGGTGGCCCATCTCACGAGCCAGCTCGCTGGACGCCACGACGTACGAGAAGCCCAGGCTGCGGGCGATTTCCGCCATGCGCTCCTCGAGCGCCGGGTCGAGGTAGGCGTGCAGCTGGAGCAGGGCCACCGAGTCGATGCCCTCCGCACGCGCCGCCTCGAGCCCGCGGCGCAGCGCCACCTCGTCGAGGGGCTCGAGCAAGCGCCCGTCGGCGGCGATGCGTCCCGGCACCTCGAGGACGCGCGCCTGCAGCGGCGCGGGCCGCTCGATCGCGAGATCGAACAGCGCCGGACGCTCCTGGGTCCCGATGCGCAGGACGTCCCCGAGCCCCTCGTTGGTGACGAGCAGGACGGGCTCGCCACGCCGCTCGAGCAGTGCGTTCGTGGCGACCGTCGTGCCGAGGCGAACGCGGCTCGGTGGAAGCGTCGCTCCCGGCGCGACGAGGCCTTCGCCCTCGAGGATCGCCCGGATCGCCTCCACGGGCGCCGTGTCGGACGACAGACGCTTGTCGAGGTGCAGGCGCCCGCTCGGGTCGCGGGCGACCGTATCCGTGAAGGTGCCGCCCCGGTCGATGGCGAAGCGCCAGCCGCTCGGGGTCTCCGGCTCAGCCAACTCCTCGCCAGCTCCTAGCCAAGGGAGTAGAGGGCGCGGCCGAGATCCAGGGCCAGGGGCGTCCCGTCGAGGGTGAGACGCCGCGGATTGAAGCCCGGCGCCTCCACCGTCACGATCAGCTCGTGGCTCGGCAGGTTCGACGGAGTGGGGAAGCCGTACACGCCGCCGGGCCCGGTCTCCCCCGTCGCGACCTCCCGGGGCGTCTCGCCGCGCGCCTCGACGCGCACCCGGGCGCCCTCGACCTCGGGCCGGCTCCCGTCCGGGAGCGCGTCGTTCTCGGAGACGAACACGCGGGCCGTGCGGCCGTCGGCGAAGCGCTCGACCCGGACGCACAGGTCGTGGAGCCAGATCATCGGCTCGGCCACGGCACAGGCGAAGCCGTTGGCGGCGAAATCGCTCACCGGGTGGTTCACGTCCGGATCCTGGGGCGCCATGCCATGGTCGGCCGTCAGGACGAAGAGCGTCTCCTCGAGCAGGCCGCGCTCGGCCAGCAGGTCGAGCACGCGCGTGACCCGCCGGTCGCTCTCGGCCAGCGCGTCGCCGAGCCCCTCGCCGTGCGGGCCGTGGGCATGGCCGGCCCCGTCGGTGAGCGTCAGTTCGTGGTAGACGAACGCGGGGGCGCGCAGCTCGTCGGAGGTGAAGAGCTCGATCACCTGGGCCATGCCGCGATTGTCGAGGATCGACTCGTCGGTCACGGACTTGTCGCCGTCCTGCTCCCAGCGCGGATCGCGGTCACCGGCGAGGTCGGCCGTGAGCGCCTTCAGCCGCGGCTTGTGGCCGAGCGTGCGGCCTTCGAGCGGGGCGTGGTCGGCGCTGCGGCCGAAGGGGGCGTAGATGGCGGCGGTGATGCCCTCGTCGGCCCGTTCGCGCCGGAACGCCTCGAAGATCGACTCGACGTCGGAGCTGGAGAAGCCCTCGGTGCGCACCTGCTGACCCTGGGGCGACACCATCTCGCGCTTGTCACGCAGGTAGTAGCTCGGGTTCACGACGTCGTGATGGCCGCACCAGGTCCCCGTTCCGATGGTCGTGTGGCTCGGCCAGGTGATCGACGGGAAGTTCACGATCGAGCCGCCACCGAGCCGCGCCGCGTGCTCACGCAGACGCAGCAGGCCCGGGTAGCGCTCGGGCTCGGCCTCGAGACGCGCGTCGAGCTCGGTCATGTGGATGCCGTCGAGCAGGAACAGGTAGGCGCGCGTCGCGGGGAGGGCGGTCGGGTCGAGGATCTCGTCCAGCGGACGGCCGTCCTGCCGCGCGAGGTACACGTCGGGCCCGACGCCCCGCTCTTCGGCGGAGCGACCCGTGGCGTCGGCGCCTCGCGTCTTGGGAAAGCCGCAGGCGGCCAGCAGGGTGGGAGCGATGTCCACCGCGCGCGCCGCGAGGCCGTGCTCGCCGGCTCGGATTCGCGGCCCGCAGAACCAGAGCGGCGCGCGGGCCTGGCGCACGTGCAGGGCGCCGTGGTTGCCTGCGTTCGGCCCCTGGGCCCAGTCGGTCGGCGAGACCGCGAGGTCCGGCGCGTTGGGCGAATCGAAGAGCTGGGCGATGCGCTCGTAGGCGAAGGGATAGCTCTGCTGCTCCGGTGCGATGAAGCGGCGCGCCGGGTCGTCGGCCTCGTGCCCCGACGCCAGGGCGGCGGTGGACTCCGCCCGGATCGAGCCGAGCGCGAGCGGATCGAGATTCGCCAGCGGGTCGTCGCCCAGGATCTCGACGATCGGGTAGACGAGCGCGCCGTCGTCGTCGATTGCCCGGCGGAAGCGCACCGCACCCCGGCGCGACCACGCCTCGTACACGCCTCCTTCGTCGTCGTGGCGCCAGGTCAGCACCAGGTCGACCCGATGCTCGTTGTCGGGATCGGTCAGGAGCGCGTGGATGGCGCGGTTGCCCGACTCGAACTGCTCCGGGTCGAGGCCCTGTCCCGCCAGCCGCTCGGGTCCAAAGCTCTGCATGGCCAGAGCCTACCGCGGCCCCGTCCCGCCGCGCAGGCGCGAGGACAGCCCTCGCGGCAGGCGTGCGAGCCACTCGCGCGCGGGGGCATCCCCGACCCACCAGAGCCCGACCCCCGCGACGAGAGCAAAGCCGAGTCCGGCCCCGGCCAGATCGAGGGTCGCGCCGAGCGCACCGGGCCGCCCGACCACCACGAGCGCGGCCACGGCACCCGCCGGGAGCGCGATGGCGACGGAGCGCAGGGCCGTCTCGAGGAGCGGGCGCCACGCGGGGCCGCCGTGGCGCACACGCAGCCACAGCAGGGTCAGGGCGGCGTTCACCGACACCGTCGCCGCTCCCGCGGCCGCGAGCCCTGCCGTCCCGGCCCGCGCGCCGAGGACGGCGTAGAGCGGGATCGCGAGCAGCAGGATCGCGCTCCCGAGCAGCATGGGACGCCAGGTGTCGCCGCGGGCGTAGAAGCCGCGCACCGCCACGCTCTGGAGCACCCAACCCGGGACCCCGAGGCTGAACACCCGAAGCAGGGACGCCACCTCGGCCCCCGCGTCGGGGAGGAAGGCACCGCGCACGTAGACCAGGGTGACGAGCGGAGCGGCGACGGCGAACAGCGCCGCCGCGGCGGCGACACCCAGGAAGAGGGTCACCCGCAGCACGCGCTCGAGCAGGGCGTCGGCCTCGTCGCCGCGTCCCGCCTCGATCAGGCGCGCCAGCGAAGGCAACGCCGCGGTGCCGGCCGCCTGCCCGACGAGGCCGACGGGGGCCTGCATCAGCGCGCGGGCGAAGAAGAGCAGCGCGATCGCCCCGCCGCCCACGAACTGACCGAAGTAGCGGTCGAGCCACTCGTCGCCGGCCACCACCGTCACGCCCACGAGGAGCGGCAGGGCCAGCAGCACGTACTGCGTGAAGCGGGGATCGAAGGGCGCGATCCGGGCCGGCACCCGCAGGCGGCCGCGCGCGTCGAGCATCGGGATCGCGAGGTGGCCGACCCCGGCTCCGGCGAGTGCGCCCCAGGCGAAGCCCTCGACGCCGAGAGCCCGGCCGCCGAGCAGCCCGCCCGCGATGATGCCGAGGTTGTAGACGACGGGCGCCAGGGCCTGGGCCAGGAAACGGCCCTCGGCCATGAGGGCGCCGCGCAGGATGCCGCCGGCCACGAAGAAGATCTGCGCCGGCAGCACGATGCGGGTGAGCCGCACGGTCAGGCGCTGCTGCTCCTCCGAGAAGTCGGGGAAGTACAGCGAGACGAACGCCGGCGCGGCCACGAAGAGCGCAGCCGTGGCGAGGATCGCGAGCGGCGTGAGCGTGCCCCACACGAGGCCCAGGAACTCCTCGGCGGCCTCACGCCCGCCCTTCGCCCGCGCGCGCTGGTAGAGGGGGATGAAGGCCGTCGCGATGGCGCCGACCGCGAGGAAGTGGTTGAGGAGATCGGGCAGCTGGAAGGCCGCGCGGTAGGCGTCGGTCTCGGGGCTGGCGCCGACGAGCCACGCCAGCACCATCTCCCGGACCACGCCCAGCAGGCGCGAGAGCAGCTGGCTCGCTCCGAGCAGGAGCGCCGCCAGCCCGACCCGGCGCACAGTGCCGCTCACGTCTCGTCCGGCGCTTCCGGGTCGGCGGGCGCTGCCGGATCACCCGACGCTTCCGGGTCGGCCGGCGCTTCCGGATCAGCCGGCGCCTCCGGATCATCCAACGGGTTCGGCTCGCGCCAGAGCCGGCCGTCGTAGGACTCCACCACGATGTCGTCGCCCTCGCGCCCGCGCAGATAGGCGTGGGTGAGAGGCACCTTTCCGTAGGGCGTGTCGAGCACGTAGAGGGGGATCGCGTAGCCACTGGTGCGGCCGCGCAGCGCCCGGAAGATCTCGAGGCCGCGCTCGACGGGCACCCGGAAGTGGGCCGTGCCCTCGAGCAGCTGCGCCTGGTAGCAGTAGTAGGGCCGGACGCGCAAGCGGACGAGGCCCTCGCACAGGGCCTTCATGGTCTCGGCGTCGTCGTTGATCCCGCGCAGCAGCACGCTCTGGTTGCCGACCGGGACGCCGGCGCGGGTGAGGCGGTCGCAGGCGGCCGCCGCCTCGGGGGTGAGCTCCCTGGGATGGTTGAAGTGCGTGTTCAGCCAGACGGGATGGTGGGCCTCGAGCACGCGGCACAGCTCGGGCGTGATCCGCGCGGGAAGGGTCACGGGGAGGCGCGTCCCGAGCCGGATGATCTCGACGTGGGGAATGCCGCGCAGCTCGCCGAGCAGCCAGTCGAGGCGCTCGTCGGAGAACACCAACGGGTCGCCCCCGGTGAGCAGCACGTCCCGGATCTCGGGCGTCGCGCGGATCCAGTCGAGCGCAAGGCCGAGCTCGCGCTTCTTCATCGCCCACGAGGGCTCGCCCACCATGCGCTTGCGCAGGCAGTAGCGGCAGTAGAGCGCGCACTCGTTGTTGACGCAGAAGGCGATGCGATCGCGGTACACGCGCACCACGTTCTTGACCGGCGAGTGCGCCACCTCGTCGAGCGGGTCGGCGAGGCCGGCCGGATCGTCGAGCTCGGCCATGCGCGGGACGACCTGCCGGCGGATCGGGCACTCGGGATCGTCGGGGTCCATCAAAGACGCGTAGTAGGGCGTGATCACGAAGCGGAAGCGGTCGGCGAGAGCCGCTACCGCGCGGATCTCGTCGTCCGTCGGGTGGATGAACGCGCGCAGCCCCTCGGCGTCGCGGATCCGGTGGCGCATCTGCCAGCCGGCGTCGTTCCAGTCGGCCTCGCCGATGCCCTCGGGCCTCACGCCTTTGCCTCCGCGGGGAGCACGCCCAGGCGGATCAGCCCTTCGCGGAGCACGTCGCCGAGTAGCCGCGCCAGCGGGACGCCGAGCAGCTCGGCGTGCACGCCGAACGATCCGTCCGGTGCGAAGGTCGGGAGCGGGTTGATCTCGAGGAAGTGCGGAGTGCCGTCCGCATCCAGGCGGAAGTCGACCCGCGCGAAGTCGAGACAGGCGAGCGCCTCGAAGGCCCGCAGGGCCTGCGCTGCGAGCGTCGCCTCGAGCTCCGGGTCGAGGGCGCCGGGCGTCTCGTGCTCGTGCCCACCGGGCGGTGCGTGGCGCTCGAGGGCGTGCAGCCCGATCCCGCTCTCACGCTCGAGCGCGCGCTGCAGTACGGGCAGGCAACGCGGCGGCGTCCCGATCACGGCCACGGTGTACTCGGCGCCCGGCAGGAAGGGCTCGACCAGGGCGGGCTGGTCGTAGTCGCGGGCGATGCGCGTGACCTCCCGGCGCAGGGCGGCCTCGTCCGCCACCTTCGAGCCGGGCTGGATGCCCTTGGCCGTGCCTTCCCACCGCGGTTTCACGAAGAGAGGATAAGGACCCGGAAGTCCATCGCTTTCCAGCGCGCGGTCGAGGTCCTCCGGCCGCCAGCTCCGCTGGTCCGGCACGCGGACCCCGGCGGCCGCGACGACGTCCTTGGCCCAGGCCTTGTCCAAGGTGAGGGACAACGTGAGCGGATCGGACCCAAGTGTCGGAATCCCTGCCATTTCCAGCAGCACCGGCGCCCAGGCCTCGCGGTTCCGGCTGCCGCTCGACTCCGCGATGTTCCAGACGGCGTCGACGGCGAGGTCGCCCGCCGCGACCGGTCCGAGCAGGTCCCGGGCCGAGCCCAGACGCACCGGCCGGGCGCCGATCTCCCGGATGGCCGCTTCCAGCGCCTCGACCGTCTGGAGCGGCTCGAACTCCGCATCCGCATCGGGAGGCGCGTCGGGGTCCGGCGGGAGCGACCCGAGCAGGTCGTAGACGAGCCCGATCCGCAGGGGCGCGGACCGCCCCTCCTCGCTCTGCGTGGCCTTCCCCGGGACGCTTCCCATGGCGGGCGCGCAGCGTACTACCCTGCTGCCCGTGGCGCTCCTCGACCGCATCGAACACCTCGGCAACCGGCTTCCCGATCCGATCACCCTCTTCCTGCTGGGCGCGCTCCTGGTCATGGGCTTCTCGGAGCTCGCGGTCCGGGCCGACTGGCAGGTGCACAAGACCGTCACGCGCGACGTCCTGGCGCCGGCGCTCGGTGCCGACGGCGAGCCCCTGATCGGCCCGGCAGGAGAGCCGTTGCAGGTCGTGGTGCGCGACCCCGGGTCCGGCGAGCCCCTGCGCGAGCAGGTCGAGGTGCCGGTGCGCGCGCGCAGCCTCCTCTCCGCAGACGGCATCTTCTGGGCGATCGACAGCCTGGTCGACAACTTCAAGAACTTCCCGCCGCTCGCGATCGTGCTGGTCGGCATGCTCGGAATCGGGGTCGCCGACCGCACGGGATTCATCGAGGCGCTGCTCAAGGCCACGCTGCTGCGGGTTCCCTCCACGCTGCTCACGCCCGCGGTATTCTTCGTGGGCATCGTGTCCTCGATCGGGCTCGACGCGGGCTACGTGGTGCTGCCACCGATCGCCGCCACGCTCTACCACGCCGTGGGGCGCCCTCCCCTGGTCGGACTGGCCGCCGTGTTCGCCGGCGTCTCCGCGGGCTTCAGCGCGAACGTCGTGATCACGAGCCTCGACACGATCCTGGCGGGCTTCTCCGAAGCGGGCGCCCACCTGGTCGACCCCGAGTACGCGGTCGCAGCCACGGCCAACCTCTGGTTCATGATCGCGTCCACGGTGCTGCTCACCGCGGTGGGCTGGGCGATCACCGCGTGGTTCGTCGAGCCCCGCCTGCGCACCAAGCCGGCCGAGGAAGGTGGGCCGGGCGGCGAGGCGCGCGACGAGGCCCACGAGCTCCTGCCCGAGGAAGGCAGCGGGCTGCGCTGGGCGGGGCTCTCGGTCGCCTTGGTCCTGGCGCTGCTCGTCGTCACCGTCTGGGTGCCCGGCGCACCGTTCCACGGCATGGCCGGCCGCTTCCCGCGTTGGGTCGCGGCCATCGTGCCGCTGCTCTTCCTGGGCTTCCTGATCCCGGGCCTCGTCTACGGCATCCGGACCGGTGCGCTGCGCTCGGATCGCGACGTCGCCAAGCTCATGGGCGAGACCATGGCCTCGATGGGGCCGTACATCGTGATGGCCTTCTTCGCCGCGCAGTTCGTCGAGTACTTCCGCTACTCGGGGCTCGGCGAGATGCTGGCGATCGCGGGCGGCGGCGTGCTGGTCGCCGCGGCGCTGCCGAATCCGGTCCTCGTGCTGAGCTTCGTCGCGGTGGTCGCCGCCGCCAACCTGCTGATCGGCTCCATGTCGGCCAAGTACGCGTTCTTCGCGCCGGTGTTCGTGCCCATGCTCATGCAGGTCGGCATCAGCCCCGAGCTCACCCAGGCCGCCTATCGGGTGGGCGACTCGGTCTCGAACGTGATCACGCCGCTCAACCCGTACCTCGTGATCATCCTCGTGTTCATGCAGCGCTGGGTACCCAAGGGTGGGATCGGAACGCTGGTGGCGTTGATGCTTCCCTACGCCCTGGGCTTCCTGCTGATCTGGTCGGTCATGCTCGTCGTGTGGATGGGCCTTGGGGCAGACCTGGGCCCGGGTGGTCCGTTGACCTACACGGGACCCGGGCCGACGGGGGGCGCGGACTAGGGGTTTCCTCCGATTGGGGGGCTCTCGAGACCCTCGGGCGGGTTCGGGTGTTGCCCTAATGATTCTCCCCGTGAATCATTATGCTAATCGTTGTAGCATCGTAGGGGGAGCGGCATCCATCGCTCCCGAGCTGTGGCAGGAGGCTCCATGGCGAGCAGAATCGTGCTGGTCGACGACCACCGGTTGTTTCGAGAGGGACTGCGAAAGATCCTGGAGGAGGATCCGTCCCTCGAGGTCGTGGCCGAGGCCTCCAATGGCGAGGACGGGCTCGAGAGGATCGACGAGCACAAGCCCGACGTCACACTGATCGACCTCAACATGGGAAGCATGTCGGGCGTGGAGCTCATGCAGGCCGCCCGGCGGCGCGAGTGCGGCACCCGCTTCATCGTGATCTCGCAGTACGACACCCAGGGCTACGTGACCCAGGCCCTGCGCGGCGGCGCCTCGGCCTACGTGGTGAAGAGCGCCGGCGCCTCCGACGTGCGGGCTGCGGTGGAAGCCGTGCTGGAAGGCCGCTCCTTCGTCTCGCCGTCGGTCGCTCACCTGCTGGTCGAAGCGATGAACCCGAGCTCGGGCCGGGCCTCGGGAGCCTCGGGCCTCACGGCCCGCGAGCGCGAGGTGCTGAGCTTGATCGCGGAGGGCCTCTCGAGCAAGGAGATCGCTGCCGAGCTCGGCCTGTCGCCCAAGACGGTGGAGACCCACCGGGCGAACCTGATGGCCAAGCTCGACGTCCACAAGACCTCGAAGCTGGTGCGGGTCGCGATCCAGGAGGGGCTGGTCGGGACCTAGTCCCTCCGCCAGCCGACGGAGATCCGGGGAGGACGCTGCTAGCCGGCCGGGAAGCAAGCTGCTGCTAGCCTGCCGGGCGTGAATGCCGCCCTACTCGCGCTCGCCGTCTTCGCCGTCTTCGTCATCGCCTACCGCTTCTATGCGGGCTTCCTGGCGCGGCGCATCTTCGCGCTGGCCGACGACGAGACGGTGCCCTCCCGCGAGCACGAGGACGGCGTCGACTACGTCCCGACCCGCAAGGACGTGCTGTGGGGCCACCACTTCACGTCGATCGCCGGCGCCGCCCCCATCGTCGGCCCCGCCATCGCGGTGATCTGGGGCTGGGTCCCGGCCCTGCTTTGGGTGGCCCTCGGCACCGCCATGATGGGCGCGGTCCACGACTTCTCGGCGCTGGTGATCAGCCTGCGCAACCGCGGCCGCTCGATCGGCGAGATCGCGGGGCACGTGATCTCGCCCCGGGTGCGCACCCTCTTCCTGATGATCGTCTCGTTCCTGATCTGGATCGTGCTGGCGGTCTTCGCGTTCATCATCGCCACGCTCTTCCGCTCGAACCCGGGCGCCGTCTTCCCGATCAACGTGCAGATCGTGGTCGCCATGGTCCTGGGCTGGCTCGTCTACAAGCGCGGCGTGCCCCTGCTCGTGCCATCGCTGATCGGCTACGCGCTGCTCCTCTTCGCGATCTTCCAGGGCAACGCCGTGGCCGAGGCCCTGCCCTGGATCGCCGAGATCGAGATCAGCACGTGGGTCTGGCTGCTGCTGCTCTACTCCTTCGCGGCGTCGGTGCTGCCCGTCTGGCTGCTGCTCCAGCCACGCGACTACTTGAACGCCCACCAGCTGGTGACGGGCCTGGCCCTGCTCTCCCTCGGGCTCTTCGTGCTGCAGCCGACGGTGGTGGCCCCCGCCTTCAACCCCGCGCCCGAAGGCGCACCCCCGATGATCCCGTTCCTGTTCATCACCATCGCGTGCGGCGCGATCTCGGGCTTCCACGGCCTGGTCTCGAGCGGAACGACGTCGAAGCAGGTGGGCTGCGCCAGCGACGCCAAGGCCATCGGCTACGGCGGCATGCTGGGCGAGGGGAGCCTCGGGATGATGGCCGTGCTGGCCTCGACGGCGGGCTTCCTGACCTTCGCCGACTGGTCGACCCACTACGCGAGCTGGGGCGCGGCCGGCAGCCTCTCGGCCAAGCTCGATGCCTTCGTGGGCGGCGGCGCGCGCTTCATCGGGGCACTCGGGATCCCCGTCGAGATGGGACGCACCCTGATCGCCGTGATGGTGATCGCGTTCGCCGCGACCTCCCTCGATACCGGCGCCCGCATCCAGCGCCTCGTGATCAGCGAGCTCGCCGAGGCCTACGGGGTGCGCGCCCTCACCAACCGCTTCGCGGCCGGCGCCCTGGGCATCGCCGCGGCGCTACTGCTCGCGCTCACCCAGGGCGGCGGCCAGGGCGGGCTCCTCTTGTGGCCTCTCTTCGGCACCACCAACCAGCTGGTCGCAGGCGTCACGCTGCTGGTGGTGTCCATCTGGCTGAAGCGCCAGGGCCGGCCCATCGCCTACACCCTGGTTCCGATGCTGCTCGTGGCCGGTGCCACGGTGCTGGCGATGACGGGGGAGGTGGTCGGCTACTTCCGCGACTTCGCCGACCGGGGACTGCTGGCCATCATGGGCACCATCGTGCTGGCCTGCGACGTCTGGATCCTCTTCGAAGGCTTGAAGCTCCTGGCCAGCACCCGCCCCGCACGAAGCCCCGAGCGCGTGCCCGCCTAGTCGGGCGGGCTCGAGCGAGGCCCAGGTCGAGACCGTCGTTGGGGAGCTGCTCCCACGCCCGATGGGTCCCGAAACAGACGACCGCCGCGGCCCGGGTGGGACGCGGCGGTCGCAATCGACTCGCGGCTCGAGACCGCGGCAGCTCCTAGCGGCGGCGCCCGAAGGCGGCGAGGCCGACCATGCCACCGAAGAGCATGACGGCGGCGCCCGGCGCCGGCACGGGCCGGATGTCGAGGCCGAGGTCGAGGCCGTAGTTGGGGAACTGCCCCGAGGTCGGAACCGGGCCCGTCCAGTTGTTGCCCCAGAGCACGGCGAAGGCGCCTTCGGCGGTCTGGGTGAGCGTCTGGGCGGTGTCGGCCAGGATCGACTGGTTGTCGAAGAAGCTGAACGTGCCGTAGTTCTCGGTCGCGATGGTTCCGATGAACGCGTCGGTCTCGGCGTCGGGGTCGAAGCCGGGCCAGGTCAGCGTTCCGCCCGTCACGATCATGTCGGGCATCGGGTTCTTCACGGTGATCACGCCGGCGTCGATGGTCAGCACGGTGCCCGTGAGGTCACCGGTGAGCGTGCCGGAGAGGCGGAACTTCTGGCCGCCGCGCAAGAACTCGTTGCCGTCGATGGTGACGGGGTCCGCTTCGGCGGTGTGGACGAGGCTGAAACGGACGTCCCCACTCTGACCGGCCTCGATCGTGATCGTGACCGGAACGGCCAGAGCCGCCGACGCGGGAAGCAAGAGCGACAGCAGCGCGAAGGCGCCTAGAAAGCGGTGCAGCATGGGTCCGGGTCCCCTGAGTGATCGGAGGGCGCGAAACGGTCTTCCGTACGCACAGGGGGGTGGGGTGGCGACCCGGCTTGTGGCAGAAAAATTCTGCGAAAACGCGACGTTCGTGGCGTGAACGGGGGGCGCGTGAAGCCCCTTGGGGAGGGGCCGTGGGAGGCTCAGCTCCGGAAGCGCGTCAGGGGGAGCTCGGCGGCCTCGGCCGCGGCGTGCAGGCGCTCCCGCAGGTGCTCCCGGACGGTCCGACCGAGGGCTTCACGCCCCACCGGGAGCCAGTGGGCTCCCTCGTGCCAGTGGATCGGGGGTCGGCCCCAGTGCTCCCAGAGCGCCCGGGTCTGCTCCGGCGTGCAGATCCGATCCCGACGCCCGGCCACGATCAGACGCGCGTCGGTGGCCACCCGTGGCTCGGAGGAGAGCAGCGCGGCGGGGCTCCAGGCGTCCTCGAGGGCGGCCCGCGAGAGACCCATCGCCGCCAGCGCCAGCCGGTCGCGCTCGCCGATCTCCGCGAGCCACGAATCGGGCAGCGAGGCCGGCGTGCCGCGCACCACGAGGGCGGCGAGCCGTCGGTCGTAGGCGGCCGCGAGCGCAGCCACGGTCCCGCCGATCTGGTGGCCGTAGAGCCCGACTGCGGGGGCTCCCTCGCGCCGCAGCCACCCGATCAGCCGGCGCAGCTCGAAGACCGACTGGGTCACCAGGCCCGAGAGCACGAGCGGGTGGCCCGAGGGCCACGGCCCCCGAACGCGGCGACGCGGTCCGTGCAGGGGGAGCGTGAGGAACGCGACGTCGAGGCCCGCGCGCTCGAGCCCGGCCGCGTCGAAGCGGCGCTGCTCGCGCGAGAGCGAGCCTCCGCCGAGCGCATGGATGCAGACCACCACCGGCCGAAGCGCCCGGGGGTCTGCGCGGAGCAGCCACGCGTGGGCCAGGGTGCCCGCGGCGAGCTCGTCGCCCCCGACCTCGAGCGGCTCGAGGGTGCTCTCGAAGCGCAGCTCCAAGGCGCGGGGAGTGCGCAGGGCACGCACGGTGGGCTTCTCGAGCAGCGGCGGAAGGCGATGCAGGGCACCCGAGTCCCTCGGCTCCCGATGCCTCAGACTGCGCGCCGCCCCGCGGACCCCGGCCGCGAGATCTGCGAGGGCCGCAGCGCCGCGCAGCTTGAAGCGAACCCGCCAGACGCAGCGCGAGAGCTCGTCGACGAAGGCGGCACCGATCCCGAGGACGCGCGCGCCGAGGGGCTGTCGAGGATCGTCTCCCGTTGCACGCAGCTCGGTGGACCGCTCGGCGAGGGCCACGGCCCTCGCGCTCGCGAGCAGCGCCCCCACCCCGGCCAGGCCCGCCGCGAACGCGTGCCCCGCCGCTGCGAGCGCGAGCGCGAGCCCTGCCGAGGTGGCGCCGGCGCCGGCCGCGTAGGGGCCGTGGTCGGAGTCGTCGGCCCGTGCCAGCCCGGCCAGCCAGAGCGCGAGCGGCGAGGCCAGCAGCGCTCCCGCCGTACCGGCGTTCCAGCCGGCGGCCACCAGCAGCGCGGCGGCCGCTCCGAGCTGTACGCGGCCGATCACAGGGCCGCGTCTCCGACGCTGAATGCCGCGTCCGTTCGGAGCTCTGCGCCCTCGGCGGGGTCGAGCCAGAAGTGCTCCGTGTTGCCGAGACGGATGCCCGGCCGCCAGACCCGGAGCACACCGAGGTGTGTCACGACGGCGACCCGGTGCGCGGGAGCCGCGTGCTGCACCTCGTCGAAGGCCGCCTTCACGCGCGCCGCGAACTCGCGCTGGCACTCGCCGCCGCCCGGTCGCACGTCGACGTCGCCGGCCCGGAACGCGCGCAGCTCGTCGGGCCAGCGGGCCTCGATCTCCGGATGGCGCAGGCCGCTCCAGGCGCCGACGTCGCGCTCCCGCAGACCGACGAGCAGCCGCGGCTCGAGGCCCAGCACCTGACCGACCACGCCCGCCGTGCGCGCCGCGCGCTCGAGATCCGAAGCGAAGAGCGCCTCGATCGGGGCCTCGGCGGCGGCGCGGCTCGCGAGCTGCTCGGCCAGGGCGGACGCCTGGGCCAAGCCCTCGGACGAGAGCGGCGGATTCGCCTGGCCCTGCCAGCGGCGCTCCCGGTTCATCGTCGACTCGGCGTGTCGGATGCACAAGAAGGCCGTCACGGCGGGAGCTTAGGCTCCAGGGTTCGGCTTTCCCAGAGTGAAAACCCAACGGGTGGCCCGATCACCGGCGAGCGAAACCCGATCGGGCTGCAGGGCGTATGAGCCGCATCAGGAGAAGCGACTTGGCCCGCAACATCCAGACACCGACCCAGCCCGACCTGACCGCCGGCAGCTTCCCGAGCCACCGCCCCCTGTCGCTGCCCCCGAGCCAGGGGCTCGGGCCCGACGAGCTCGCGGCCCTCGAGCCGCGCATGCGAGCGGTGGCGCTGCGGGTGACCCGCGACCCGGACGTGGCCAACGACGTGGTCCAGAGCGCGTCGGAGAAGATCTGGCGCAACCGCGCGCAGTTCCGCGGCGAGGCCCGCCTCTCGACCTGGGCCCATCGCATCGTCGTCAACGAGGCGCTGATGTGGCTGCGCGCGAGGAAGCGCCGGGAGCTTCGCGTCCCCCTCGCGCCCCACGGCCCCGAGAGCCCGCTCGCCGAGGAGATCGCGGACGACACGCCGTCGGTCGCGAGCCGGATGGAGCGCCACGAGCAGATCCATCGCGTCCGCTCCGGACTGGCGCGGCTGTCTCCCGACGAGCGCGACGTGCTGATCCACTGCGCGCTCGAGGGCTGGAGCTACGAGCGCTACGGCCGCGACCGCGGTCTCGGCACGGCGGCCGTGAAGAGCCGCGCCTTCCGCGCACGCCGACGCCTGGCCCGACTGCTCGCCAGCTGACCCGCGCCTCCGTCTCCCCCGCCTGCGCTGGCGGGTGAAGCCCATCGAGCGGTACCTTGCGCGCCATGGATGGGGTGGATCCCGGGCCGCTGTCGCTGCTCCCGGCCGCGGTCACGATCGTGCTGGCGTTCGCGACGCGCCAGGTCGTGGTCGCGCTGTTCGCCGGCGTCGTCACGGGCAGCGTCGTGCTGCTCGTGCAGGGAGCCAGCCTCGCCGAGGCCAACCCCATCGACGCGTTCCTGCTGCCCGCGATGGGCTCGTCGAACTACGCCCGGATCCTGCTCATCTACCTCTGGAGCCTGGGCGGCCTGATCGGCATCTGGGAGAAGACGGGAGGCGCGCGCCACTTCGCCGAGGTGGTGGGCCAGCGCATGGCCCAGGGCCCGCGCTCGAGCCTCGCCTTCGCCTGGCTGATGGGCGTGCTCTTCCACCAGGGCGGCACCGTCTCCACCGTCCTGGCGGGCACCACCGTCAAGCCGGTGACGGACCGCCATCGGGTGAGCCACGAAGAGCTCTCCTACGTGGTCGACTCCACCGCCTCTCCCGTCGCGACCATCGTCCCCTTCAACGCCTGGCCGCCCTACGTCGCGGGGCTGGTGGTCGGAACGATCCCGCTGCTGACCACGGAGGAGGAGGCACTCCTCTTCTTCTGGAGCTCGATCCCGTACAACTTCTACGCGCTGATCGCCGTCAGCATGACGCTCCTCTTCGCCATGGGTCGGCTGCCCTGGGTCGGCGGCGGCATGGCCGCCGCCATCGCCCGGGCGAGGCAGACGGGCGCGCTCGATGACGAAGCGGCCCAGCCTCTGGTCCCCAGCGAGGCGGCCGAGCCCCACGACGGTTACCGCCCGAGCCTGCTCGACTTCTGGGTCCCGATCGGCGTCCTGCTCGGGGTGGCCATCGTTCCCTACTGGCTCTTCGACGCCTATCGCGTGAACGAGGCGTTCCTGCTCTGCGCCCTGTCGGCGATGGCCACGGCCGGCCTGCGCGGCCTGCCCCTGCGCGACGTGCTCGACGGCTTCATCACCGGCTGCCGCAACGTGACGATCGGGGCCATCGTGCTGGGTCTGGCGGTGACCCTGGGACAGGTCTCGCGCGACCTGCAGACCGCGGTGTTCGTGGTGCAGGCGATCGGCGACGCCGTCCCGGCCATCGCCCTCCCCGCCCTGCTGGCCCTGCTGTGCATGGGCATCGCGTTCTCCACCGGGACCTCATGGGGCACCTACGCGGTGGTGTTCCCCATCGCGCTCCCCCTGGCCTGGGCGCTGAACCCCGACCCGACCTACATCCACGTGTGCTTCGGCGCGGTGCTCGGCGGCGCCGTCTTCGGCGATCAGTGCTCGCCGATCTCGGACACGACGATCCTCTCGAGCATGTTCACGGGCTGCGACCTGATGGACCACGTCCGCACCCAGATGCCCCTGGCCATCCTGGCCGCCAGCATCGGCATCGCCATCTCGACGGCGATCGTCGCCGGCGTCGGCTAGCCCCCGGCAGCCAGCTCCTGGCAGCCAACGCGGAGGCAGCCTGCTCCTGACGGCCTAACGCGCGGGCAGGAGGCGCGGGCAGGAGGCGCGGGCAGGACGCCCGGCGAGCCTAACGCGCGAGCGCCGGCGGCCAGCGCAGCTCGATGCGCGGTCGCCGAAGCCAGCGTACGTGCTCGAGGATCTCGGGGCGCGACTCGAGATAGCTCGCGAGGTCGGCGTGGCGCTGCTCGGGAAGCGCGAGCAGGCGTCCCCGCCCCCCGGGCTCGAGCCCCCGGGAGAGCAGCGCCCGTGCACCTTCGCGGTCGAAGCGCAGCTCGAGATGGGTCGCGAGGTCGGCGAGCGCGTCGAAGAGCCGCTCCCGCGACGCCTCCTCCGCCTGCTCGACGTCGAGCTGCACGAGCCAGGCGAGCGCCGAGCCGTCGGGGCAGTCGAGCAGCATGGCGCGGTCGGCCCGCCAGGCGACGAGGTCGCCTCGCAGGAGGCCGTCTTCGCCCTGCGCGCCCGGCTCGTCGTCGAGCAGCCCGGCCTCACGCAGCGCCACCTGCAGGCCCACCTCGCCGTAGGTGTTCGCCGCGGTCGGACGGCAGCGGACGTCCGGCGCGACGCCGCGCGCGTCGACCGGGAGCCACACGAGCTCGAGCGGCTCTCCCCCGTGCATCAGCTCCCGGCTCGAGAGCGGCGGCTCGGCCAGCCACGCGTCGAGCCCGGCCGGACCGTCCCGCTCGACGTGCTCGAGCGCCTGGGCGTAGCCCAGCGCGTAGGGCCGCAGGAACGACTCGCGCAGCCAGCGCGGCGTCCCGAGTGCCTCGGACTCGGCGATCAGCTCCTCGAAGCCCAGGGCCACCTCCTCGGCGCCGCGTTGAGCCAGTCCGTCCTGCAGCGATTCGTCGCGCAGCATCGACCAGGTGGCGTCGCCCTCGAGCACGCTGGCCAGGGCGAAGGCCAGGTCGTCGTGGTCGCGCAAGCCGAGGGTCACGTCCGGAAGCGACGAGTGGACGGCCTGGAGGGCGTGAGCCAGCTCGTGCACCACCACCGACTGGAAGCCCGCATCGTCCGGCAGCATGCCGTCGGCGCCGGCCACCACGAAGAGCGTGCGGTCCAGGGGCGTGAAGAAGCCGGCCACCGACCCCGACTGCATGCGCAGCATCTCGGCGCGCAGGTCCAGGCCGGCCGGCACGAGTCCGACCGCCGCCGCGAGCCGGGACTGGGCGGCGATCTCCTCGCGTGAAGCGACTCGATCCAGCTCCTGGGCGAGGCGCGGCCCCACGGCCTCGGGAGGCAGCGCCAGCACCTCGACGGGCTCGGGGAACCGCAGGCCGCGTGCCGCCTCGGCCCGGGCAGCCAGAGGCGCGAGGTCGGGGAGCGGGGCGAGCGGCGGGCGCGCCGGCCAGGCGGCACAACCGGCGAGAGCCGTCCCGAGAACGCCGTACAGCGAGGCGTCTCGCAGGAATCTCGCGACACATCGGGCACCGGCGAGCCACTGCTCTTTCGAGGGGAGGACCGTATGGGCCGTCGTCGCTTCGACTACCTCGTGATCGAGCTCAGCGTGATGCTCGGCATTCGCGTGCCGCGCTACGAGCTCTGGCTCGCGGCCCAGGAGGCCGGCGCGGCCCCCGAGGCCTGGGGACGTCTCGAGGCCCTGCAGTTCTGCCAGGGACCGCTGCGCCGCTTCCTGCACGAGCGCGACATGCATCTCCACCGGCGCGAGTTCCTGCGCCTGTGCCGCCGCGTCTCGCGCTTCGACCCCAGCCAGCCGACGCCGGAGGAGCGGCTCGGCTTCGAGTCGGCCTGAGCCGGCACCTCGGCCCTGCCGGTCTGAACAGAGCCTTCGGCTCTTCGGATCCGAGCGGAGCCGACGGGCCTTCGACGCGATCGTCCGGCGCATCGTCGGAGCCGCCGCCTAGCCCACCCGGGTTGCTTCGTGCCCGGCCACCCGCCGGAGCAGCGCGGGAGCCAGCGCGCGGAGAGCGCGCCCGCGGTGGGAGATCTCGTTCTTTTCCTCCTCCGCGAGCTCGGCCATGGCGCGCGAGCTCCCTTCGATCCCGAAGATCGGGTCGTAGCCGAAGCCTCCGCCTCCGGTGGGCTGGTGCAGGATGTGGCCGGTGCAGAAGCCCGCGCGCAGCTCGACGACGCCCGAGGGCAGCGCCAGGGCCGCCCAGCAGACGAAGCGGGCCCGCCGATCGCTCGCGTCGCCGACCTCCGCCAGCAGCTTCGCCACCCGTCCGGCGGCATCGAGGCCCTCGCCGCCGTAGCGCGCAGAGTGCGGGCCCGGCCGGCCGCCGAGTGCCGCAACCTCGATCCCCGAGTCGTCGGCCAGCGCCGGCAGGCCGTGGGCGCGCGCAACGACCAGCGCCTTGGTGACGGCGTTGGGCGCGTACTCGTCCCCCTCGTCGGGAAAGTCGACGGGGCCGAGCTGCTCGAGACCGACCAGCTCGAAGGGCTGATCGCGCAGCAGGCTGCGAAACTCCTCGACCTTGCCGGCGTTGCCCGTGGCCAGGGCGATGCGCATGGGATCACGCGGCGCCCGAGTCGATGGCCTCTTGCTGGAGCCGCTTGAGCTCTCGAATGCCACCGAGGGCGAGGTCGACCAGCTCGTCGAGCTGGTTCCGGGAGAAGGTCACTCCCTCGCCGGTCCCCTGGATCTCCGCGAGCTCACCGCTGCCCGTCGCGACCACGTTCATGTCGACCTCGGCGCGCGCGTCCTCTTCGTAGGGCAGATCGAGCATGCAGTGGCCGTCGATCACGCCGACCGACACGGCGGCGATGGAGTCGCGAAGGGGCGAGCGGTCGATCGCCCCGCGGCGCACCAGGCGCTGGCAGGCCAGCGCCAGCGCGGTGTAGGCACCGGTGATCGCGGCCGTCCGGGTGCCGCCGTCGGCCTGCAGCACGTCGCAGTCGAGCCAGATCGTGCGGTCGCCGAGTACCTTCGTGTCGACCACCGAGCGCAGGCTGCGCCCGATCAGCCGCTGGATCTCGAGGGTGCGCCCCGACTGCTTGCCACGCGCGGCCTCGCGATCCGTGCGCCGGTCGGTCGAGCCCGGGAGCAGCGAGTACTCCGCCGTCACCCAGCCCTTGCCCGAGCCCTGCAGGAACCGGGGCACGGTCTCCTCGCTGGTCGCGGTGCACAGCACCTGGGTGTCTCCGAACGAGCACAGCACCGAGGCCAGCGGGTTCTTCGTGAAGTCGATCTGCAGGGTCACCGGGCGGAGCTCGTCCGCTCCCCGGCCATCCATGCGCTTCAAGCCAAAACCTCCTTCGGCCCCCAGGGCCGGACTGTCCGGACGCGCGCCGGCGTTCGCGGCGAGCCGACCGTTGCCCCGCTCAGGCCCGACGTCACTCGGCCTCGGACGCGGGAAGGTCGACGCCGCGACGCGCGTCGTAACGTTCGCGGAAGTCGGCGACCGCCGCCGCCAGCGAGACGGCGATCCGCTGACGCTCGGCGGATCGTTTGAGGACCTGCTCCTCGGCGCCGTTCGAGAGGAAGCCCACCTCGACCAGCACCGCGGGCATCTGGACGCCCAGGAGCACGACGAAGGGCGCCTGCTTCACGCCGCGCGACCGCGATCCGGGCTCGGAGGTGAGCGCGTGCTGCGCCATGCGGGCGAACTCCTGGGAGTCCGTCAGATGCTCGGTCGCGATCAGGTCGCCGAGAATGGCCACGAGCGGGTCCGCTGCCGCTTCCGGCAGCGCGTGCTCGCCGAAGGCGGCGTTCTCGAGGAGGGCCAGCTCGCGCGCAGCGTCGTCGGTGGCCTCGAGGGAGGCGAAGAAGGTCTCGGCGCCGCGAGCCCCGCGAACGAGGGAGGCGTTGGCGTGGATCGAGACGAAGAGATCCGCCCGCGCGTCGTTGGCGATCGAGGTTCGCACCTCGAGGGGCACGAAGGAGTCGTCCTCGCGAGTGAGGACGACGTTCAGGCCCTGCTCCCGCAGCAGCGTCGCGAGGCGCCCCGCCACGTCGGCCACGATCTCCTTCTCGACGAGCCCGGTCCGCCCGCGCGCCCCATGGTCCTCGCCGCCGTGGCCGGGGTCGATCACGACCGTATCGAAGCGATCACGCGCCTCTTCGGCGCCCGAGCCGCTGGAGCCGGTCGAGCGGGCCGAGCCGGGCACGGTCAGGCACAGCAGGGCCAGCCCGAGGAGCCCGGCGCGGGCTAGGCCCGGGCGCAGCGCGAACGCAGCGCACGCGCAGCGAAACCGGTGAACGACCGACGAATCCGGAACCAAGGCTCCCCCCGACGCGTAAACCTACCAGAACGATGAACGCCGTCTCGTGTTCCACGGCACCACCGGGCGGCGCATCAACGGCACCACCGGGCGGCGCATCCACGGCACCACCGGGCGGCGTACCAACGGCACCACCGGCGGCGTACGAGGCACGAAGGACGGCCCCGGACCAATGCCGGTGCCGGGCAGCCGCTACCCTGGAGACAGCATGCGCCTCCCCCGATTCGCCCCGGCCCGCTGCCCCGCCTTCGCCCGCGCCGGCTCCGGCCACGTCGGCTCCGGACGCGTCGGCTCCGGACACATCGGCTCCGGACACATCAGGCTACGACGGGCCGGTCTCGTTCTGCTGCTGGGTCTCGCGGGCTTCCTCGCCTCGGGTACGGGCGAAGCCAACGCTCGACCACTCGTCGACGAGCCCGCGGTGGCCCGCCCGACCTTCCAGCTCGGGACCGAGCGCCGAGGACGCGGCACTTCCTTCTTCCTTGCGGCCGAGACCGAAGCCGGCGCCGTTGCGGTCGCCCCGGCCCACAACTTCCGGCTGGCCGAGCTGGTGCAGACCCGGCAGGTCGACTTCGTGCTCGGGGCCAGCGGCCAGCGCGTCGGCACCTCCTCGCGCTTCCACTCCCTCCCCGGCCGGCCGTTCAACGAGCCGGGCTCGAGCGTGTCCGAGGACCTGATGCTCTTCGCTCTCGACCTGCGGCCGGCGGGTGCGCGCGTGCTGCAGGCGGCGCCCGTATCCGGGCGCGCCCTCGAGGGCGGCCGCGTCCGGGTGCTCGGTGTTCCCGCCAACATTCCCCATGACGAGGACGACATCTGGGGGACCGTGGCGAGCACCGACGACGGCCGCATCGAGGTGGAGCTCGACGTGAAGGTCGACCTGCGAGGCTGGGGCGGCGCACCGGTGCTGCGCCATCCCGAGGGCGACGTGATCGGGATCGTCCAGGCCGCCCGCCCCCACCGCGGCCGCCTGCACCTTCGCCTGACACCGATCACCGACGTCCAGGCCGCCCTCGCCCGCCCCCTCCAGGGCGGCCTCGGCCAGCCCTTCGCCGAGTTCGCGACGCTGGTCGCGGCCCGGGCCCAGGGGGCCCGCGACGCCGCCCCGCCCGGCCCCCCGACCCCCCCGCAGCCGGCCCCACCGGCCACCG
>JAAUYD010082027.1_pt1 | contig 25001 bp, 22 predicted proteins | sample 7278101 | NCBI WGS metagenome assembly JAAUYD01 (sample SAMN14350128, study PRJNA611818) | marine sediment metagenome | isolation source: surface marine sediment (0.6m) | place: French Polynesia: Moorea | collected 2018-08
ACGTCTTCGTGGCCGGCTCGCGCATCTCCTTCACCTTCGCCTACTACCTGGGATGGTCGCTGACCAAGGTCCGCAAAGGGGTCCACCTGATCAATGGGAGCGACAGTACGGCCATCGACTGGCTCAACAACGCACCGGACGAAAGCCTGGTGATGCTCTTCGCCATCTCGCGCTATCCCAACGAGCTGATCCGCCTCGCCAAGGTGGCCCGGCGCTTGGGCCACACCCTTCTGGTGATTACCGACAGCGCCCTCTGCCCCCTTATTTCCTTCGCCCACCGCCACCTCATCGCCCCCACCAAGTCGATCCCCCTGGTGGGCTATGCCACGGCCATCTCCTGCATCGTCGATTATCTGGTCCAGGAGCTGGCCGGCCGGAACGGCGACGACCTCAAGCGGCACCAGAACCGACTCGAGCAGATCTACCGTGAAAACGACATCCTGTTCGACATGCACACGCAAAGTATGGAATAATTGCACCACCGAGATGAACGACGCGGAGAGGCCCGATTCGGTATGAAGACGCCCCAAGCCCTGACATCGCTGCGCTACGAAGAGTTCCTGCCGGTCTTCGACGGCTTCAGCGAAGGGGTCATCATCACCGACCGGCACGGCACCATCGTCTACTACAACACCGCCATGGCGGCCATCGACGATCTGCCCCCCGAGGAGGCGTTGGGCAAGACGGTGCTGGAGGTCTACGATCTGGACGAGAACACCAGCGTGGTGATGCAGTGCCTCCAACAGCGGCGACCCCTCATCGACCGCGCCCTGGTCTACCGCACCCGCATGGGGCGCTTTTCCAACTCCATCCACACCGTATTTCCCCTCTTCAAAGGCCATCGCCTGGCGGGGGCCATCTGTCTGGTGCGGGAGTACAACGTCCTTGAAGAAACCATCGCCTCCATCTCCATCCCGCGGGCCAAGGCGGTCCGCTCCACAGAGACGCTGTACACCTTTGACGGTATCATCGGGGAGGATCCCGAATTTCTGAGATCGGTCAACACAGCCCGCATGGCGGCCAACACCCCTTCGCCGGTGATGCTCTACGGTGAGACCGGCACCGGCAAGGAGCTCTTCGCCCAGGCGATTCACAGCCACAGCGATCGCGCCAAACGCCGCTACACGCCGGTGAACTGTGCGGCCATTCCCGAAAACCTCCTCGAAGGCATCCTCTTCGGCACCTCCAAGGGCGCCTTCACCGGGGCCCGCAACAAGGAGGGACTTTTCGGGCGCACCAATGGGGGCACGCTCTTTCTGGACGAACTCAACGCCATGGCCATCGGCCTGCAGGCCAAGATCCTGCGGGTGATTCAGGAGCGCAAGGTGCGCCGCCTGGGCTCCCTGAGGGAAACCCCCATCGATTTGAAGATCATCAGTTCGGTCAACCAGGAACCCCATGTGGCCATTGCTGAAAATTGCCTGCGGCCAGATCTGTTTTACCGTCTGGGAGTGGTGTTCATCCCCCTGCCACCGCTGCGCGAGCGGCCCGGCGACATTGAAGTGCTCTCCCTTCACTTCCTCGCAAAGCACAGCCACGCACTGGGCAAACGGGTGGTGGCCATCGCTGACGAGGTTCTGCAGATTTTCCACAACTACCATTGGCCGGGCAATGTGCGCGAGCTGGAGCACGTCATCGAGGGCGCCCTCAACATGATCACCACGAGCTCCACCCTCAAACTGCTGCACCTTCAATCCCACCTGCCCACCTGGCACCGACTTCGGGGGTCCAAGGAGACGCTGTCGGCAAGCAACGGCCTCGCCGTGGCGGCCCCGCACCTGTGCCCGCCACCGACGACGATCCAGCGAACGGCGCCGGGAGGATCGGCGCCCGTCGAGGGAAACCTGGCCGCCTCCCAGGCGGCACTGGAGCGACAGACCATCGAAGAGGCCCTGGCCCGCCACCAGGGCCACGTCACGCGGGCGGCTGAAAGCGTCGGCATCTCCCGCCAACTCCTGCACTACAAAATGAAAAAGCATGGTCTTCAGCGCAGCGATTTCATTCCGGTGGCAGTGGATGTCAGCGTTCCGATAAGACCCAAAAACTAGACAATAAATTTTCTATAACGCATAATTATTGTCTTTTGCGCTAGAATTATTTCTTTTTTCCCGCCGCCTTCCCCCCGTCGCAGGGGTCCTGATTTCCATTATCGAAGCCCTGCGTTCAAGCAGCACCGGCAATCCCGAACAGATGTGCAAACAAACTAAATGGTGTTCATTTGCTTCGGTATGCATGTTGCTATGCTAAGATTCATTTCATTGTGTGCCGTGAGCGGATGAAAGAGGCGGCAACATTTTTTACACCCATAGGGAGGACGGATATGCGGAGCAAACACGTGTGGATCGGATTGATCATTGTGGGGCTGGTTGCGGTACTGGGAGCCGGTAACGCTTTTTGTGCGAGCAAGACGCTGAAGGTTGGTGTACTGGGGCCCTTCACCGGTCCCGCGGCGAAGAACGGCGCCGAGTTCAAGGCCTCGGTGGAGATGGCCCTCGAAAAGATCAATTACACGGTGGGCGACTACAAAATCGAGATTGTCTGGATCGACAGCCAGAGCGACCCGGCCAAGGCCACCAGCGCTTATGAGGAGGCCGTGGAGCGCAAGGGCATCGACACCGCCATGCAGAACTGGCACAGCTCGGTGGCGGTGGCCGCCATGGACGTGGCCGCCAAGTACAAGATCCCCCACTGGTTCGGCTTCGGGGCCACCGAGGTGGTCAACGAGAAGTGGCGGGCCAATCCCGAAAAATACAGCTACTGGGGCGGCAAGGGCTGGCCGATTCCCGCCAAGATGGTATTGGGCTACGTCGAGTGTCTGGAGAACGCCATCGCCAGCGGCGCCTGGAAGCCGGCCGCCAAAACGGTCGCCATCTATGGCGAAGACAGCGACTGGGGCCGCAGCCTGGGAGGCGCCCTGAAAGACCTGTTTGCCGAGAAAGGCTGGGAAATCGTTTCCGAGGACTACTTTGCCCTGACCCAGACCGACTTCTACCCGCTCTTGGGCAAATACAAGAAGCAGAACGTGGCGGTGTTGGCCGGCACCAGCACCGCGGCCCCCACCATGACGGCCTTCGTCAAGCAGGCCGGCGAAGTGGGCCTCAAGAGCGTGATCATCGCCGATGGCCTGGGCTGGATGGGCGATTGGTACAAGATGGCCGGCCCCGCCTCCAACGGTGTACTGGACATGATTCCCCAGTTGACCACCCCCGAGGCCCAGCAGTGGGCCAAGGACATCAAGTCGAAGTATGGCTTCAATCCCAGCCCCTCGGCCGGCGGCCTGTGCTACGACGGTACCAACATGTTCATCAAGATCCTCAAACACACCCTGGACAAACACGGCAGTCTGGACAAGGTCACCATTCACAAGACCTTCGTCGAGGACATTCACACCGGCAAGCTGACCTTCGGCAAGGCCGACGGCGCGCTGATCATGAATGAGTACCGCTACAACGCCGATACGGTGCCAGATCCCGTCGTGGCCAAGGACGGCTACTACTTCCCCGTCATTCAGTACACCAACGGCAAAGGTGAAATCGTCTTCCCGGATGACTGGAAGGTCAAGGATTTCATGGCGAAGTAATCTCGAAATCGCAAGTGTTCGGTAGCGGGCCAAGCGTTGCGATGCCGCAGCCCGCTACCGGACAATTACCGGTAGAAAGCAGCGGGGCCGCGCCGCATTCGGCCCCGCCACACTCCACGCCCGATCTCAGGAATGAAGCGCTCATGAAAGTATTGGAAACCCAAGCGGTAACCAAGCAGTTCGGCGGGCTGACGGCCGTCAACGCCGTGTCTATGCACATCAACGAGGGCGACATCGTCGGGCTGATCGGCCCCAACGGGGCGGGCAAGACCACGCTGGTCAACGCCATCGCCGGCCTCAATCCGCCCACCTCGGGCGAGGTGCTCATGTTCGGTGAGCGCACCACGGGCAAGACGCCCGAGCGGATGTGCCGTCGGGGCCTGTCGCGCACCTTTCAGATCCCCATCCCCTTTCCCAAAATGACGGTGCTGGAGAACGTGATGACGGCCGCCGTCTTTGGCAACAAGCCCGGTGTCATCAAGGACCCGATGGCGCACAGCCGCCAGATGCTCGAGTTTGTCGAATTCCCCATCGCCGAGGACACCATCAGTGAACAGCTCAACACGGTCCAGCTCAAGCGCCTGGACCTGGCCCGTGCCCTGGCCAGCCGTCCCAAGCTGCTGTTTCTGGACGAGTTGGCCTCGGGCCTGAGTGAGGGCGAGCTCAAGGACATCATGAGCCTGATCCGCAAAATCCAGGGTCAGGGGATCACCATTTTGATGATCGAACACATCATGCAGCTCATCATGAGCCTGTGCAATCGCCTGGTGTGCATCCAGTTCGGCACCAAGATCGCCGAGGGGTCCACCGAGGAGGTGGCCAACGACCCCAAGGTCACCAAGGCCTACTTGGGCGATTCGGCGGACAGCTGCCCCCCGGAACCTGCTCCGGCAGAGAGCCGGCCCAGCGAAGAATAACGGAGACGCAATGCTACTGGAAGTCAAGAACCTCAATGCCGGCTACGGCTTTCTGCAGATCCTGCGCGATGTATCCCTGAACGTGGACAAAGGTGAGTATGTCTGCCTGGTGGGGCCCAATGGGGCGGGCAAGAGCACCACCCTGAAGACCATCGCCGGGTTGGTGAAACCCATGAGCGGCGAGATTCTGTTCAAGGGGGAACCCATCGGCGGGCTGCCGGGCAACCAGGTGGCCCGCAAGGGGATCTCCTTCGTCTCGGAAGAGATGAACCTCTTCGTCAACATGACGGTGAATGAGAACCTTGCCATGGGGGCTTACACCATCAAAGACAAACAGCAGCAGAAGGACCGCTTGGCCTTCGTCTACGACCTGTTCCCCCGCCTGGTGGAGCGGCGCAACCAGCTGGCCGGCACCATGAGCGGCGGCGAGCGTAAAATGCTGGCCATCGGTCGCGGGCTCATGTCCGATCCCACACTGCTGCTGGTGGACGAGCCCAGCTTTGGCCTGGCCCCGCTGCTTACCGAAAACGTCTTCCAGAGCCTGGACACCCTGGTCAAACAAGGGATGACCATTATGCTGGTGGAGCAGAACGTCACCAAAACCTTGGCGGTAACCGATCGGGGCTACGTGTTGGAGAACGGCCGCATCGAGCTCGAAGGCAGAAGCGACGATCTGGCCTGCGACGCTCACGTGCGCAAGGTCTTTCTGGGCGTTTAAGCCGCCGAAGCATTCTATTAGGAAAGGAATCAGCGATGGTTGAACAGGCGGAAAAACATCTGTGGGCGCGGCTGCTCGCCTGGTGCCGTTCCTTGGCCGGGGCGACCGTGATCGGGACCATCGTCATCGCCCTGATCGTCACCGTCGACCGGGGCGGCTATGTGCTGGTGAACACGATCGTGACCGGCGGCATGACGGCCCTGGTGGCCATGGGCTTGGCCTTGACCCTGGGGGTGCTCAACATCCCCATGTTCGCCCACGGCGAGTATTTTATGATCGGCTCCTTGACGGCCTACTACGTCTTCACCCCCATCAAGACCTACATGGAGACCCACCCAGAATCTATTCTCGCGCTCTGGGGTCCGTTGGTCACCATCATTGCGGCCATGCTCGTAGGGGCTGTCGCCGGTGTGGTCTCTGAAGTCCTTGTCTTTCGTCAGCTACGCCAGCGCAGCCGCGAAAACTGGGTGATGAACTCCTTCCTGCTCACCGTGGGACTCTCCGTGCTCATGATTAACGCCCACCAGCTGTTCTTCGGCGCCGACTTCAAAGGAATCACGGGCTACTTCAGTGGCATGCCCATCAACATCATGGACGTTTACATCTCCAAGGATCGCGCCATCGCCTTTCTGCTGGCAGCCGTCGTGGTCACCGGCTTCTGGCTCTTCATGACCTACACCCGCACCGGGCGCGCCATCCGTGCCGTCAGCCAGGACGAAACCGGCGCCCTTATCGTGGGCATCGGCCTCAACGGCATCATGATGCTCACCATGGCGCTCTCCTGCGCCCTGGCCGCCATCGCCGGCGCCAGCCTGCTGTTCATGTACCCGGCCTACCCGTCGGTAGGACTCGAGCCGCTGTACATGGCCTGGTTCGTGGTGATCCTCTCGGGCCTTGGCAACGTGTTGGGCGCCGTCATGGGGGCGTTTATGGTGGCCCTGCTAAAGGTGATGACGGTGGAGTACATCGGTTCGGGCTGGGACTTTGTGGTCCCCTCGGCCCTGATTATTGTCATCCTGATCTTCAGACCCAGCGGTATCTTCGGTTCCGAAGTGCGCGGCGTGCTGGACAAGTAGCGGAGGACTCATGGATCCCAAGAATCCCATCAATAAACTGCTGGACCTGCTGTGCTTCACACCGGCCGGATTGCTGGCCCTGGTGGTGCTTCTGGTGTTGCCCGTTGTCCCGCCCTTCAATCAGGAGTACCTGATCCGCTGGCTGATCAGCGCGGGCCTGATCGCCTCGCTGTCCATCGGCTTCGACTTTACCGCCGGTCTGATCAACATCGTCAACTTCGGCTACGCGGCCATCATGGGCCTGGGGGGCTACACCTCGGCCATCCTCGCCGATCGCCTGGGGCTGAATCCCTGGTTCGGCATGTTCATGGGCGCGCTCACTGCCGCCATCCTGGGGCTGATCATCGGCGCCATCACCCTGAGGCTCCGGGGCATCTTCGCCGCCTGTCTGGCCTGGTTCTTCGGTCTGGCCCTGATGGGCTTGGCCACCAAGATGGTCTGGCTCACCCGGGGCCCGTTGGGAATGCGCGTGGAGCGCCTGTTCGACACCGCCTCCAACGTGCCGTACTACTACCTGATCCTGGCAATGATGGTCACCGTCTACGTCATCTGCAAATGGGTCAAGCGCTCGCGCATGGGAATGGCCTTCAATGCCATCGGCCAGAACATGGAGGCGGCGCGCACCTCGGGCATCAATCCGGTTTTCTACCGGGTGAGCAACTTCGTACTCTCCTGCGCCCTGGCCGGCTGGCTGGGAGGCTTCTACGCCCACTTTTACGGCATCCTGACCCCCGATATGATGCACACCTCCAAGACCGTCGAGATTCTTGCGGTCGCCTATATCGGCGGTCGCGGCAGCCTCTGGGGCGGCGCGGCCATCGCCTTCCCCTTCATCCTGACCATGGAGCTGGTGCGCAGTTCGCTCTCCAATCTGCCGGGCCTCCACCTGGTGATCTACGGCATTCTGCTGATTGTGGTGATGATTTACTACCCCGGCGGCTTCGCAGCCTTCTTCGACACCCATCTGCGTAAACCGAAGAATAAAGTCGTCAACTATTTCATCAATGGCACCGCCATGGAGAACAGATAAGACAATATCAGTTTAACCAGCTGAAATTACGCAACAAACAAAAGGCACCCCCTACGTGCTGAGGCAATCCCTATTTCCAAAAGGAGAAGGAGACTTATGAAAACACAGGCAAGAGTGGTCGTTATCGGCGGCGGCGCCATTGGCGTCAGCGTTGCCTATCACTTGGCAAAATATGGCTGGCAGGACGTGGTCCTGGTAGAAAAGCACGAGCTGACCTCCGGTTCCACCTGGATGGCGGCCGGCAACTGCTCCTTCTTCCACGGGAATTACTACTGCACCCAGGTCAACATGAAGAGCATCGAGATCTACCAGCAGCTCGAGGCGGATACCGGCCAGGACGTGGGCTGGCATACCACCGGATCGATCCGCACCGCCGACAACCCGGGCCGCATGGAGGAGTTGGGCTACATCTACAGCATGAACCGCTGCCTGGGCCTCGATGTGGACTGGATTGAGCCGTCTAAGATGGTCGAGATGCACCCCCTGATGAATGTGGAAGGCCTCATCGGCGGCCTCTATTGGCCGGATGACGGCGACGTGGATCCCAACGGCATCACCCAGGCCTTCGCCATCGGGGCCCGCAAGTACGGTGCCGAGATCAACCAGCACACCCTAGTGAAAGACATTACCCAGAAGACCAATGGCGAGTGGCTGGTCAGCACCGACAAGGGCGACATCACCTGCGAGGTCGTGGTCAACGCCGCCGGCCTCTGGGCCCCCGAAGTCGCCCGTATGGTGGGTACCGAAATTCCCTCCATCGCCGGCGAACATACCCACATCCTCTTCGAAGCCATCGACGTGGTGGAAAACCGCAACGAGTATCTGCCCCTGGTGCGCGATCCCGACCGCAGCATCTACATCCGCCAGGAGATGGACAGCCTCATCCTGGGCCTCTACGAGAGCAAGGTCAAACAGTGGAACCCGCGAGGGGTGCCCTGGGATTACGCCCTGACCGAACTGCAGCCCGACATCGACCACATCGCCGATTTCATTGAGCACGGGATCTACCGCTTCCCCATCATGGGCGAAACCGGCTTCAAGCATGTCACCGACGGCCCCATCACCTACACGCCCAATGGCGACCCCTTGGTGGGCCCGGCCTATCCGCTGAATAACTTCTTCCACGCCTGCGGATACAGCTTCGGCATCACCCAGGCGGGTGGCATCGGCCACTACCTGGCCGGCTGGATCATGAACGGCGAACCGGAGATCGATCTGTGGCCGGTGGACAGCCGCCGCTATGGCAGCTACGCCAATTGGGCCTACAACCACGAGAAGATCGAGGACACCTACCCCCGCCTCTACGCCATCATCTGCCCCAACGACTGGCGGGACGCGGCCCGTCCCAATCGCACGGCCCCCATCTACGAATACCAGAAACAGGCCGGGGCCGTCTTCGGCGACTACTATGGTTGGGAGTGTCCCAACTACTTCACCGACCATCCGGAGGCCAACCGTGAAAATCCCGGCTGGAAGCGCAACAACACCTTCGACATCGTCGACGCCGAGTGCAAGCACGTCATGCAACACGCCGGCCTGCTGGACCTCTCGCGTTTCGCCAAGACCCGCGTGACGGGCCCCGGCGCCGAAGCCTGGCTCAACACCATGACCTGCCAGAAGGTGCCGGTGAAAAACGGCCGCATCGCCCTCTCGCCCATGCTGGACAACCAGGGCAATTTCAAGTCCGACATGACCATCACCAAGCTGGGCGAAGGGGAATACTTCTGTGTCACCGCCAGCGTGGGCAAACGGCACGACCAGCACTGGCTGCTGGAGAATTTACCCAGCGACGGTAGCGTCTGCATGGAGGATGTGACCTACAAGCTGGGCTGCCTGGTTCTGGCCGGCCCCAAGAGTCGCGAGATCCTGGCCAAGGCCTGCTACAACGACGTTTCCAACGGCGCATTTCCCTTCGGCACCAGCCAGGAGCTTTACGTGGGCCGGGTGAAATGCCAGGTCAACCGCATGAATTATGTGGGCGAACTAGGCTTCGAAATCTTCCACCCCATTGAAAGCCAAATCTCGGTCTACGAGACCCTCATGGCGGCAGGGGCCGACTTCGAACTGAAGATGTTCGGCATGTACGCCATGGACAGCATGCGGCTGGAAAAAGGCTACCTGGCCTGGAAGAGCGAGATGAATGTGCACCATACGCCGCTGGAGACCAACGTTGCATGGACGGTTAAACTGGATAAAGAGTTCATCGGCAAGGCCGGCATCGAGCAGCAGAAGGCAGACGGGGTGCCCCGCCAGCTGGTCTGCATGACAGTGGCGGCCGAGGACGCCGACCCCTGGGGCTACAACCCCATCCTCAGCGGCGACGAGATCGTGGGCATGACCAGCTCGGGCGGCTACGGCCACCGCGTCGACAAGAGCATCGCCCTGGGGTACGTGCCACCCGCCCTGGCCGCGGAAGGGACTCGGTTGGAAGTAGAGGTGTTGGGGAAGAAATTGGCCGCCGAGGTGGTGCGCATGCCCCTCTACGACCCCATGAACGAAAAGATGAAAGCCTAGTGGCTGACGAAAATGATCTGTCTGCCGGCCGCGCCTTTCACCGGCCGGCCGGCGACCAACCATCGATAGGAAAAAATGAGGTGCGCCATGCAAATCTATGTCTGTGTCAAACACGTACCCGATACGGCGGCCAATATCAAAGTGGCCGGCGAGAGTGGTTACGATGACGGGACCATTAAATTTATCCTCAACCCCTACGACGAGTACGCCGTGGAGGCCGCCGTTCAACAGGTGGAGAAAAACGGTGGCGAAGTGATCGCAGTGACTGTGGGCCAGGCGGCCGCGGCGGCCACCCTGCGCCAGGCCATGGCCATGGGCGCCGCGCGCGGCATCCTGGTCACGGTGGACGGCCAGTTCCTCGACAGCATCACCACGGCCAAAGCGCTCCAGGCGGCCATCGCCAAAGACGGTCAGCCCGATCTGATTCTGGCCGGCAAGGGCGCCGTGGACACCGAGGGATTTCAGACTGCCTACCGGCTGGCCGCCGCCATGAACCTGCCCGTGGTCAACGAGATCAACGGCCTCGAAGTGGCGGATGGCAAAGCCGTGGTGCAGCGCGAAATGGACGGCGGGACGCGGGTCAAGATGGCGGTGAACCTGCCCTGTGTTCTGGGCGCCACCAAAGGCCTCAATGAGCCCCGCTATCCCAAGTTCCCCGACATCATGAAGGCCAAAAAGAAACCGGTGGCCCAGATGCCGTTGGCCGACCTGGGAGTCGCGGCGGAGAGCACTACCGAGCTGACGAAACTCGAGGCCGTTCCAGAACGCTCCGGCGCCGAAATGCTGTCGGGCGATCTGAAGGGCCAAGTGAGCGAACTGGTCCGTATTCTCAAAGACGAAGAGAAAGTCATCTAAATTAGAGGAGATATAACCATGGCCACAATTGGCGTATTGATAGAGACCGACGGTGGCGGCGTGAAGGCCACCAATTACGGTGTGTTGACGGCGGCCCGGGCGGGTGGGGCCAACGATGTGGTGGCGTTCGTCGTGGGCGCCGACCCCGAAGCGACCAAGGCCGACCTGGGTGCCTATGGCGCCGGTCGCGTGATCCAAGTGGCCGCCCAGAGCGGTGATGCGGCGAGCGCGCCCGATCTTCTGGCCCGCATCCTGGACAAGGCCATCGACGAGTTCGGGCTCAACGGGCTCATGGGGTTGGCCAGCGCGGCCGGCCGCGATCTCTTCGCACGATTGGCGGCCCTCCGGGAGCTGCCCCTGGTCTCCGATGCCGTCGGTGTCGACTGGGACGCGGGGGCGGTGCGCAAATCCCACTTCTCGGGCAAAACCTTCGCCACCATCAAGATCGCTGCCGAACCGCTGCTCTGCACCCTGCGGCCCAACACGATCGAGGCGGTGGCGGACGAAACCGCGGCCGAGAGCGGCCATTTTGAGGTCCCGCTGGAGGATCCGGGGCTGGTGGAGATCCTCGAGGTGCAGCAGGCCGGCGGCGCCAAGGTCGATCTTACCGAAGCGGCCGTCATCGTCACCGGCGGACGCCCCATCGCTTCCGCGGATAACTTCAAGATGCTGGAGGCGCTGGCGGAACCACTGGGCGCCGCCGTGGGCGCCTCGCGCGCCGCTGTGGATGCCGGCTACGCCCCCCACGGCATGCAGGTGGGCCAAACCGGCAAGACCGTCAGCCCCAAGCTCTACATCGCCTGCGGTCTCTCCGGCAGTGTGCAGCACTTTGCCGGCATGAAAACGTCCAAGATCATCGTGGCGATCAACACCGACAAGGACGCGCCGATCTTCGAGAAATGCGACTACGGCATCGTGGGCGATATCTTCGACGTGGTGCCGATGTTGACGGAGGCGCTGAGGTAGGCGGTACCGGCAAGCCCAAGCGTCATCCCATCCGGGGGCACCGATGACGGCCGCCCCCAACCTCACTTTACGGCCACAAAGGAGGCATTCCGATGAGCGATCGTGCCTTGCAAGCATTCGAAGAGGGACTTCGTCAGGAACGCGCAACCCATTTCGAGACCGCCAAGAACATCTACGCGGAGCTGATGGAAAGCGTGGCAGATGCGGCGCTCCTGGAGAAGATCCGCTGGCGTCTGGAGGATATGGACGCCCTGATTGCCGAAAAAGCAATATACGCGCGTATCGACGAAAACGGCAAGCGGGTGTTGACCGAGATCGGCATGAACATCGCGGAAGACCAGACGCTCATGGAGATCCTGATGGCGGCCGATGCGATCGACTTCGAGAACGAAACCGCCATCTTCATCCCCCTGAAGCGGGACTACATCGACCGCTGCCTCGATCTGGTGCCACATCAGATACCGGGAGATCCCGGCACCAACACCTTCGGAACGGGCGCCACACCGCCCTTTCTCAAACGCACTACCGATGACGAGCTGCGCGCCGCCAGCCGCGCGGAGTATGAGCGCATCGTCCAGGTGGTGGGCGAGCAGCAGGACGTGGTGGGCATCTTCAGCCTACCGGTGGCCCATGACAAGAGCATCTCCCTGTATGAGGTCGCCCAACTGATGGAGAAGCACTTCTCCGGGCTGAAGATGACGGCCACCACGGGGATGTCGGACGATGAGGTCACCTACTTGAAGGGCAAGGACCACTGGGTGGACGGCACAAGCCTGATCACCTCCCTGACCCCCATGTCCTCCATGGTGGATTACTTTCTGCGCAGTGTTCGCACCGGCAACAATCTTCTCTTGCTGGACCTCACCATCGCCGGCATGTCGGGGGCCGGCAGCCCGGAAGCACTCCTCACCCAAATTCATGCCCAGGTGCTCTTTATGATGGTGATCGCCCAGACGCTCAATCCCGGCACCGTATGTCTGCACGGCGGCATACCGGGTGTGGTGGAGATGGGCGGCGACCTCTCCTACAGCTCGCCTCACCAGCCGCTGATCAACGCCGCCATGGCGCGGGTCAATACCTGGATCACGGGTCTTCCCAGCGCCCAATCGGGCGGCAGTACCAGCCTCACAGAGGTCTCCCTCCAAGCCGTATCCGAATCGGAACTGAGCCGCAACTCCCTGCGCAAATATGGGGTCCACATCATCCGCCACGCCATGGGGGCCTTGGGCAGCCTGAACTTCTTCAGCCTGGAGAAGTTCCTCGAAGACTGCCAACGGGAGCGCTCCTCCCGGATGGCATTCGCCGAGAGTCCGACCGACCGCGGCACGATTCCCATGTACTTCCCGGCGGATGATACCGCCCTTGACGGTATCCGGGAAATTGCCGAAAAGGGAAATCCCAAGAGCGCCGACCACACCCTGCGGAATGTGGACAGTTTTCGGCTCTGGGAAAACACCATCAATGAAGCGGCAACGCAGAAATTGTACTATCCCCAGCTCAGTGATACCGTCATCGAGCGGATCCAGCAGGGAACGATGATTCCGTGAGCGTTGCGGGCAACCGATGCCCGCAACGCTTTCCCACCCGACACCAGCCGTGCGCCGGCAGGAGGTGCATGGCCGTCCGGATGGCAGCCCATCAATGATTGAGACGATCGGAGATTAGCGCTCTATGGACACCTACATCATTCTTAAATCCGCCATTATGCTGTTTGCCCTGGTCGGGGCCTTCGCCCTGTTCTTCATCCGCGTCCGGCGGCTGTATCAGCTCATGATGGCCGTTGAGGGCGCGAGCGCCTTTACCTACGACCGGGTCAAAGAGCGCGTCGGGGTCTTTTTCACGGACGTCATCGGCCAGCGCAACGTGCGCCGCAAATCCCTTCCCGGCCTGGCCCACACCCTGATCTTCTTCGGCTTCCTGGCCGTCCAGCCCCACAGCTTGGAGCTGATGATCAAAGGGGTTTGCCCCGCTTTTGAGATCGCCCACCTGGCCCCGGGTCTCTATGGCGGTTTCCTTTTCGTGGCCGACTTTTTGGCCGCCCTCGTCCTGGTGGGCCTGGGCTATGCCCTCTATCGCCGACTGCTGGTGCGCCCCAAATACCTGACCATGGGGATGGACGCCAATCTCATCATCCTGTTCACCTCCGTGATCATTATCACCTTCCACTTTCTCAACGCCTTCCAAACCCTGCTGCCGCAGCCCGAGGGATTCAGCTACGTGGGGGTTTTTCCAGTATCCGCGCTGCTGGTCAGCGTCTTCGACCTGGGCAGCCTCTCGGCCGCTCAGCAGATGACGGGGTACGAGATCAGCTACTGGATCCATATGGCCACCATCCTCGGCTTCCTGATCTACATTCCCGGCTCGAAGCATCTCCACCTTCTGGCGGCGGTGCCCAACGTCTACCTCAAGCCGCTGGAGCGCGAAAAGGCGATTCTCAAGACCGACCTGGAGGACGAGGAGGCGGAAACCTACGGGCTGGGCCGTGTCAATGAACTCAACTGGAAAAACGTCCTCAATCTCTACGCCTGCACCGAATGTGGCCGCTGTGAAGAACAATGCCCGGCGGCCGCCACGGACAAACCGCTCTCTCCAAAAAAGATCGTCCACGACATAAAAGTGGATCTGTTTGACCAGGCGGATGCCGTGCTGGCCCACAACGCCGAAGGGATTTCGCCCCTGGTGCGGGAGGAGGGAGAGATCACCCAGGACGTGCTCTGGTCCTGCACCACCTGTCGGGCGTGCGAAGACATCTGCCCGGTGAATATCGAGCACCTCGACTTCATCATCGAGAGTCGCAAACACCAGGTTCTCATGGAGGCCGCCTTTCCGCCCGAGGTCCAGGAGACCTTCACCAACCTGGAGAACCAGGCCAACCCGTGGGGCTTTTCGGCCGACACCCGCGCCGATTGGTGCAAGGGGTTGGACGTGCCCCTGATGTGCGACGCACCTGATGCCGACCTGCTCTGGTTTGTGGGATGCGCCGGCAGTTTCGACGACCGCGGCAAGAAGATTTCCCAGGCGATGGCCAGGGTCCTCCAGCGCGCCGGGGTCAAGTTCGCCATCCTGGGCCCCGAAGAGGCCTGCAACGGCGATATGGCCCGCCGGGCGGGAAACGAATACCTGGCCCAGATGCTGATGCAGCAGAACGCCGAAGTGCTGAACCAGTACAATCCCAAACAGATCCTCACCAGCTGTCCCCATTGTTACAACATCCTCAAGAACGAGTATGGTCAGTTCGGCGCCGACTACCCGGTCCTCAACCATGCCGACTACCTTCTCGACCTGCACCGGCAGGGGCGGCTGGTGCCCGGCGGCAACAGCCTGGGCAACCTCTCCTTCCACGATTCCTGCTACCTGGGCCGCTGGAACGGCATCACCCAGAGCCCCCGGGACCTGCTCCGCTCCATGAACAACGGGCAGTTGACAGAGCTGGAGCGAATCGGCGATAAGGGCTTTTGTTGCGGCGCCGGCGGCGGGCGCATGTTCATGGAGGAGACCCTGGGGACGCGCATCAACATGTCGCGCGCCGAGGAGGTGATCCGCAGCGGGTGCGGCACGGTCACCGCCGCCTGTCCCTTCTGCGCCACCATGCTGAGCGACGGCCTGCGGGACGCCGAATCGGAGATTGTGGTCAAGGATATCGCCGAAGTTGTGGACGAGGCCACACGCAGCTAACGCGGCGTGTGGTGATGCGTCCCCTTTGGTGACGCTGGCTACCGCTTATGTGAGCCGGTGCCCCAGCGCGCTAGTTTCGCTAAGGAAAAGACACACAGGAGAGTCACATGTCCGCCGTTGAAGAGAAGATCATTGGCATTCTTCAGGAGAACCGGATCGAATATGAAGCCGTCGACCACGAGCCGGTCTATACCAACCCCGCCATGGCCGAAGCCCTGGGGGTAACCGAAGCGGAGACGGTAAAATCACTGGTGCTGATGACCAAGGAGAAGCGGATGGTTGTGCTGGTGCTGCCCGGCAATAAAAAGGTGGAGTGGAAAAAGGCCGCTGCCGACCTCGGCACCAAGAAGGTCTCCTTCGCCAAACCGGAGCAGGTGCTCGAGCGGGTGGGGTGCGAGGTGGGGTGCGTGCCGCCCTTTGGCCAGTTGACCCCCCTGCCCATCTATATGGACGAGGAGCTCATCAAGAAGACGTACGTCTATTTCAACCCTGGCGTGCACGACAAGTCTTACAAGATCAAGGGTTGGGACTTGAAAAAGGTGAGTTCGCCGACGGTGTTCAAGTAAGCCCTTGCCACAGCGAAAGGGCCCCAATTTACCACAGAAGCGCTGCCTGGCTACTTGGACGCCAGCCAGCGCTTTTCGTTTTTGAAGGTGGCGTAGAAGCGCATCACCTTGCGAACGTAGGTCTGGGTCTCGTCGAAGGGGGGAATACCGCGATACTGCTCGACGGCATGGGGGCCGGCATTGTAAGCGGCCAGGGCCAGGGGCAGCTGCCCCTCGAAACGTGCCAGCATCTGCTTGAGGTAACGTGTTCCGCCCATGATGTTGTCCCAGGGATTGTAGGGATCGCGCACCTTGAGGCGTTTGAGATTCTTGGGCATGATCTGCATCAACCCCAGGGCCCCCTTGCGGGAGACGGCCCGGGGATCGAAGGCCGATTCCGCCCGCACCATCGCCTTGATGAGGGGTGCGTCCACGCCGTGACGCCGCTGGGCTTCGGCGATGATGTCATCGTAGCGGTCCATATCCTGGAGCCTGCCGACACGGCGCTTGGGCTTCTCTTTGATATAGACCCGGTACTGGGTGGAGGTGGGGGTGTTGGTGAAGTGCATCACGCCCTGACTGTCGATGTACATGTAAATATCGGCCGTCGCCGGCGGGGCGCAGACGGCTGCGGCCAGCAGAATGGCCATTAGGGCAATGATAGCAGGACGGTTCACTGGTTCGGTCATTCGTTCGTCAGGGGTTGTGGTTCTGACCAATGAGGGTATCACACGCTCTATATCGTACCGAAGGGCCTCTTGGATTAGCGTGTTTTTGTGAAATCGCTACACCATTTCGAAGCTGGTCGTCAGGTCGGCCACACCCCGCACGGTTGCCGCTACGGAACAATATTTGTTGAGCGACAGATCGATGGCCTGCGCCACGGCGGCCTCCGTCAGCCCCTCGCCGGAGAGCCGGTAGCGGATATGGATGGTCCGATAGGGGAAGGGGGGCTCGGGGTCGCGTTCGCCGGTGGCGGTCACCTCCAGGGACCGCAGGGGCTTGCGTTTCTTTTCCAGGATGGCCACCACATCGTAGGCACTGCAGGCGGACACGGCCACCAGCAGCATCTCAGAGGGGCTGACGCCCACCGAGGGATCGTCGCCGGAGAGCACCACCGAATGGCGGCGTGAATCGGTTCCCACAAAGGTTTTTCCGGAGACCCATTTGACCGTCGTTGTTGGCATCGTTCGACTCCTGCCGGTATGGTAATCTGGATGGCGCTCCGAGAATAGGGGGCCGCACAGCGGTTGTCAAGCCATTGGAACCATTGGTCAAGCGCGAACGCGCGGCAGCCCTGGGCCCAGCCGGCACCGGGAAGACGGTCCGGGTGACGCTCCCGTGGGGCCCTGCCGGGCACCGCGTTCTGTTTGAAGACTGTCCTTGAGTCGCAACGCTTCGCTTCCCGCCGCCTTCCGGCGGTGGGGACGGGTCTGTCACCAGGGGTCCCCCACGCCCCCATGCCGCCGCATGGGGGCGTCTCTCCAGAGCGGATCGAAATGCCGATCTCTGGCAGCGGGCCGCCTTGACAGCCCCCCCCATTCCGCATATAGACCTCCCAACCCTTCCTAGTTTGAGAGTCCCCTGTCGCCGCGTGCTCTCCGGCGATCGGCGGTCTCCCAAATTGGGATTTTTTATAGACCCACGCGCAACCCCTCAAACGGAAAAGGAGTGAGTATGGCTGATCAGAATGCGCCCACCGAATACGTGTTTCACCCCAAGGACAGTCTAGTCGGCGCCCAGATGTTGTTTGTGGCCTTTGGTGCCTTGGTCCTGGTACCCCTGCTGACCGGACTGGATCCCAACGTGGCCCTCTTCACCGCCGGTGCGGGTACGCTCCTGTTTCAGATCATCACCAAACGCCAGGTGCCCATCTTCCTGGCCTCCTCCTTCGCCTTCATCGCCCCCATCATCTATGGGGTAAAGACATGGGGCATCCCCGGAACCCTCTGCGGTCTGGTGGCGGCCGGTTTCTTCTACATCCTCCTCAGTCTGCTCATCAAGATCAAGGGCAGTGCCATCCTGGAGCGGTTTCTGCCCCCCGTCGTCGTAGGTCCGGTGATCATGGTCATCGGGCTCATCCTGGCGCCGGTGGCCGTCTACATGGCCCTGGGCAAGACCGGCGACGGTGCGGCCGTCCTCGTCCCCCAGGGCAAGGCCATGGTGATCTCCATGATCACCCTATTGACCACCATCCTGGTGTCACTATTGGGCAAGGGCATCTTCCGCCTCATTCCCATTCTCATCGGCATCGTGGTGGGTTACCTGGTCAGCATCCCCTTCGGGCTCATCGACCTCTCCCCGGTAGGCAAGGCGGCCTGGTTCGCCGTTCCCAGCTTCGTCATGCCCGAATTCAACCTGCAGGCCATCCTCTTCATCGTCCCCGTGGCCATTGCCCCGGCGATTGAGCATTTTGGCGACATTCTGGCCATCGGCAGCGTCACCGGCAAAGACTACCTCAAGAACCCCGGCATCCACCGCACCATGATGGGCGACGGCGTGGCAACGGCCTTCGCCTCCATGCTGGGCGGTCCGCCCAACACCACCTATTCGGAGGTTACCGGGGCCGTGGCCCTGACCCGTGTCTTCAACCCCGGCATCATGACCTGGGCCGCCATCTTCGCCATCCTGCTGGCCTTCGTCGGCAAGGTGGGGGCCATCCTGCAGACGGTGCCGGTACCCGTCATGGGCGGCATCATGCTCCTCCTCTTCGGCGCCATTACCGTGGTGGGTCTCAACACCCTGGTGCGCGCCGGCGAAGATCTCACCGAACCACGCAACCTCACCATCGTGGCCCTCATCCTGGTCTTCGGCATCGGCGGCATGGCCTTTCCCTTCGGCAAGTTCACCCTCGGCGGCATCGGGTTGGCCGGCATCACCGGCGTAACCCTCAACCTGATCCTGCCGCGTCCCCAGAAGTAGGTGCGGCGACAGAGGGGCGCCTTCCATCGCGGCCCCCGTTTGGCCCCCCAGTCGAGCTACCAGCGGCTGGGGGGCTTTTCATTTGCGGAACGGGGCCCATGCTTGCAGCCGAGGCGGATCCAGGCTATTAGGGGGTTGCGTCGATTACCCGCTCACCATCAACCGGCACCTATCCAATGGCCATGAACGCCCCGACCATCATTGACGTCGATCGGCTCAGCTTCGCCTTCGACACGCAGCCCATCCTCGAAGAGGTCAGTTTGACGGTGCGGTCCGGTGAATTTCTGGCCATCATCGGCCCCAACGGGGGCGGCAAGACCACCCTCCTGCGGCTTCTGTTGGGACTGCTGCAGCCGGACAAGGGCCGCATCCACATATTCGGGGAATCACCGAAAAAGGCGCGCCAACGCGTCGGCTACGTTGCCCAGGATATCCACATTAACCGCGAGTTTCCCATCACCGCCCTGGACGTTGTACTCATGGGCCGGCTGGCACCCGGATGGGGCCGCCACATCATCCGGCGCAAGGACCGCATCAAGGCCCACGAGGCGCTGGAGCAGATGGGCATGGGGGCGTATTGCCAGCACCGCATCGGCGAGCTCTCCGGAGGACAGCGTCAGCGGGTCCTCATCGCCCGCGCCCTGGTGGCCCAGCCCGAGCTGCTGTTTCTGGACGAACCCACCGCCAGCATCGACGCCTCCGGTCAGAACGAGTTCTATCGTCTGCTGCGCGAACTCAACCGCGCCATCACCATCCTCATGGTCAGTCACGATATCATGGTGCTCAGCTCCTATGTGAAATCGGTGGCCTGCGTGAATCGCACGCTTCACTACCACGACCACGCCGAGATCAGCGAAGAGATGGTGGCCATGATGTATCCCCAATCGGATGCCGCCGTCTGTCCGGTGGAGTTGGTCACCCACGGCCGACTGCCCCATCGCGTGTTGAAGGACCACGAGGAGCACTAGCATGATCGACGCCCTTCAATTCGAGTTCATGCGCAACGCCCTGGCAGCGGGATTGCTGACCAGCGTGATCTGCGGCATCATGGGCTCCCTGGTGGTGGTCAACCGCATCGTCTTTCTCTCCGGCGGCATCGCGCATGCAGCCTACGGCGGCATCGGCCTGGCCTTCTTCCTGGGCTGGCCCTATCTCGGCGGCACCTTGGCCTTCGCCCTCGTCGCCGCCATGGTGATGGCCGCCATCAGCCTGCGGGCCCGCCACCGGGCCGACACCATTATCGGCGTCCTGTGGGCCGTGGGGATGGCCACCGGTATCGTGCTGATCGACCTGTCACCCGGCTACAACGTCGATCTCATGAGCTATCTTTTCGGCAGCATTCTCACGGTACCCGGCAGTGACCTGTGGGTCATGCTCCTCCTCGTCCTGGGAATCCTGGCCATCACGGTCTACTTCTATCAGGATCTGCTGGCCATGTCCTATGATGAGGAGTTCGCCCGTGTCCGCGGCGTGGCCGTCACCCCCCTCTACTTTCTGCTGGTGGCGATGCTGTCGGTGACGGTGGTGCTCATCATTCGGGTGGTCGGCCTCATTCTGGTCATCGCGCTGCTCACGATCCCGACCTTCATCGCCGAAAAATACGCTGGATCCCTGGCCAAGATGATGACAACGGCCTGCCTCCTCAACATCCTCTTCACCCTCTGTGGCCTCTGGCTGGCCTATCGCTTCAATCTCACCTCCGGGGCCGCCATTATTCTAGTGGCCGGTGCCGGCTTCTTCCTGACGGTGATCCTCGACCAGTTGGGGATTCGGCGGCAGCCGGCGACAAGCCACAATACGGAGTAGAATAGCGCCTTTCATGTCCAAGGACACCCTTTACAGGGAGCGCCGGGCCGAGATCGCCCCCTTCGCCTTCACCGCGGAGGTGGCGGCGGTCTTCGACGATATGCTGGAGCGCTCAATTCCCGGCTACCGCGAGCTGATCCGGCGTCAGGCGCAAATCTGCCGACGCTATCTGCGGCCCCACAGCTGCCTCTACGACCTGGGCTGCTCCCATGGCAATCTGGGCATGCGGCTGCTGGACGCGCCCCCCGAGCTCCCCTTCCGCATACGGGCGGTGGACAACGCGCCGGCGATGCTGGCGCGCTTCCGCAGGCGCCTGCGGCAGCATCCCCAGGCGGCCCGTGTCGACCTGATCTGCGCCGATCTGCTGGATGTGGCGATTCGGCAAAGCTCGGTGGTGGTGATCAATTTCACCCTTCAATTTCTTCCGCAAGCGGCGCGCGACCACCTGCTCGAGCGCGTATACGAAGGGCTGTTGCCCGGCGGGATCCTGCTATTCTCCGAAAAGATTGTGCACCCGGACCAGGCCATGGCCGAGCTGCAGATCGATTTCTACCACCGCTTCAAAGCGGAAAACGGCTACTCCCAACTGGAGATCAGTCAGAAACGCGAAGCCCTCGAGGAGGTCCTGCGGCCCGACACCGTCACGGCGCACGAGGCGCGTCTGGCCCGGGCCGGCTTCCGGCGTTGGGATACCTGGTACAAGTGGTTCAATTTCACCTCCTGGCTGGCGTTCAAGGAGGATGGATGAATTGGCTGCAGGGAGAGATGGCGCGCTTTCGGGAGTCAGCGGGGATGTTGGCGTCGACCGGAGAGATCCTTCCGCGGTTCGATGCAGCGCTGCAGGCGCCGGCGCAGCGCTGGGTGCGAGACGCCAAGATAGCGGCGGTTGAACGCACCCTGGACCAGCTGCCACGGGTGACACCCACGACAATCGCCTGCCGAGACGGCCGAATTGAGATCGGCCGGCCGAAGGATCTATCCGCGGCGCAGGCGGTTGCGGTGCAGGCGGCCATGAAAGCCCTGATCCCCTGGCGCAAGGGCCCATTCGATATTTTCGGCCAGCGCTTGGATAGCGAGTGGGCCTCCCACCTCAAATGGAATCGGCTCAAGGACCATATCGCGCCCCTGGCGGGACGCCGCATCCTCGACATCGGCAGCAGCAGCGGCTACTACCTGTGGCGCATGGCCGAGGCGGCGCCTCGGCTGGCGTTGGGGATCGAACCCTACCTGATCTACTTCGCCCAGTACCTTTTCCTGCAGCACTGGATCGGTCACCCGCAGATCTTTTGTCTACCCCTCAAACTGGATCAGCTACCCGACCTGCCCGCTCTCTTCGACACCCTTTTCTGCATGGGCGTCCTCTACCACACCAAAGAGCCCCTCCAGATGCTGGCCCGGATGCGCCGCCTGTTGGCACCCGGCGGCGAGCTGGTGCTGGAGACGCTGGTGATCGACGCCCCGGCCAACCACTGCCTCTGCCCGCCGGGACGCTATGCCAAGATGGCCAACGTCTGGTTCATCCCCAGCCGCCCAACACTCACCCGCTGGCTGGAGCGCTGCGGCTTCACCGCTGTCCGCTGCATCGACACCACCGCCACCACAACCGTCGAACAGCGCCGCACCCGCTGGATGCCCTTCGAATCCCTCGACGATTTTTTGGATCCCGCAAACCCCGCCCAGACCATCGAGGGCCATCCGGCGCCGCTGCGGGCGATGCTGTTGGCGACGGCCGCATGACACGCGCTGAACGCCTTGGCCAAGATGGCCGGCCGATGGTGCTTTAGGGCGCCGCCCAGCCAAGGCCGATCCGGGTCGCCCGACGACCAGTGCTGTCCCGAAAGCACTGTTGCCCCGCAGATCTGGGACGCTTACCTTTTGACAGATCGTTTCGATCGAATAGGGAGTTGACGCTCTGGGAGGCCCTCATGATGCGCCTGATCTATCGTATTGCCCTGGTTTGCCTTGCGGCAGCCTTGTGCGCCTGTTCGGTGATGAGTTCCCAACTGCGCGAGCAGGTGGACCAGACCATTGCGTATCAGGACCTGGTCCAGAATCCAGCCGCGAGTATTGGACGCAAGGTCATCTTTGGGGGGTATGTACTGGAAGTGACCAATCTGACCGATAAAACCATCCTCATGCTGCTGCAGGCGCCGCTGGGATTTCAAGATGAACCAGGCTCGCGGGACAAATCGGGCGGTCGGTTGATTGTTGAATACCCAGGCTTTCTCGATCCCGCGATATATGCCGAGGACCGCAAGGTCACCGTGGGGGGGCGCGTTCTGGATGGCGGACCCGGCGGGAACGACGCCGCCCCGTATCCGTTTCTGCGCGTCGCCGCAGCGGAGCTGCATCTCTGGCCCCAACCCGCACCCGAACCGCCGTATGACCCCTGGTGGTACGGCCCGCCCTACTATCGATACCATCACCATCACTGGCGCCATCCACACCACTGGTACGGCCCCTGGTGATCCGGTTCAATTGCCCGCAGGGCCGCCATCCGCGCAGGCCGCTGCGGTGAATTGGGAGCGCTTCTGGCTTCGGCGCCGCACCGGCCAACCTGTGCTCAAATGCCGGCGATTCGGGCGTTGATCCAGCGCTCGCTGGCGTCTGCATCCACGGCCACGGCCACCGTCGCCTCCCCACCGCGGCGATCCGCCGGGCGGGGCAGTTCCCGCAGCCAGGGATCGGACAATCTCAGCAGCCGATCCACATCCACCCACAGCTGCCGATAGCGGGCCATGTGCGGGCGCACCACCAGGGCCAGGGTCAAGGGGTCGTGGAGATGGGCGCCGGGCAGCTTGCGGTCGGCCATGCTCCACTGGACCCACGGCCGGGCGTAACGGTGGAGGTGTCGATGAAACGGCGAGGGATTCCGGGCCAGCAGCGCCAGGTGTTCGGGGCGCTGGTAGACCCGAGCCGTGACGTTGACGGGCACCAGGGTGAGGGGGACACCGGAAAGCGTGACGATGGCCGTGGCCTCCGGATCGAAGAGCGGATTGAAGCGCAGGGTGTCGCGCCAGACCTCAGCGGGAATGTCGGGTGTCTCCCAGACCAGGGGATCATCCCCCGCCACGGCGGGAAGAAAGCCGCCCCCCATGTGGACAACGCCCTTGAGAAGGCCGGCCAGCTCCGGATCGGTGAGGAGGGCGAGGGCCAAGTTGGTGAGACTGCCGGTGGCCACGAAGGTCACCGTCCCGGGGTGCCGGCGCACCGTGCGGGAGATCCATTCATGGGCCTTCAAAGGGGTTGTGGCGAGATTGCTCGGCGGCGTCAGGCGGCGCCAGAAGCGGGCGCCCGCGCCGATGCTCTTGGCGTCCAGATAGGCGAAATGCGCCCGTCGCGATCTGAGCAGGGGGTCGGCGCGCCCCTGGGCCACGGGGATATCTTGACGATCGGCAAGGGCCAGCTGATGGCGGGTGATGCCGGTGGACTGGATGACGGTGCAATTGCCCGCACAGGTAGTGATGCCCAGGAGTTCTATCTCCGGCGAGGCGAGGGCCAGCGCCAGGGCCAAAGCGTCGTCGGTGTCGGCCACGGGAATGCCCAACGCGTTGTCGATGTCGAGAATGAGCGTGTGTCGTTCCATGGGGACGGCCCTCAGGAGAGTACGTCCACCTCATCCTCCCCGGGGACGCTGCCTTCGAAGACGAGGTCGCTTAACGGGCGTCTTGTGTTGGGCTGCTCTATGGCCTGCATCTCCTCGGGTAGATGGTCGGCACTGCCCTTGTGCCCCACGGCCACGGCCGCCATGATGTGAAATTCCGTTTCGGAAACGCCCAGCACGGCGTAGGCCCGCCGCTGATTGAAGCCGGCCATGGCGTGGGCATAGAGACCCATTTTTCGCGCCTGAAACGCCAGGCAGAGCCAGGCTGCTCCGGCGTCGAAGGGCGCGTGGCGGTTCTCTCTGCCGCTCTGGCCGAAGGCGCGTCGGGCGAGTACGAAGAGCAGCAGGGGGGCCCGTTTGGCCCACAGCTGGTTGCGGGGCACCAGGGCGGAGAGATAGGCTTTCCGGTCGGCCTCGCTGACGGCGTAGAAGAACCGCCAGGGCTGCTCGTTGAAGCAGGAGGGCGCCCAGCGGGCGGCTTCGAACAATTGCCGGATCTGCTCGTCGCTCAGCGGTTGATCGTCGAATCCGCGGGGTGACCAGCGGTCGGTAAACATCTCGTCGATGGCAACTTCGGGGACTCGGGGGTTCTCATCGGATGCTGTCACGGCAGGCCCTCCTGTGGGGTGACGGGTTGATCGAAACCGGTTGCGAGCGCCGGTGCTCAACGGTTGATCCAGCACAGCCCGGCATAGGCGATCAGGCCACCGGCCAGGTAGGCGGCCAGATCGGATGCGGCAAAGGGCGGTCCTACCATCGATCGCCCGATGAAGGCCCCGCGCAGATAGGTCAC
>JAAUYD010113388.1_pt1 | contig 24996 bp, 22 predicted proteins | sample 7278101 | NCBI WGS metagenome assembly JAAUYD01 (sample SAMN14350128, study PRJNA611818) | marine sediment metagenome | isolation source: surface marine sediment (0.6m) | place: French Polynesia: Moorea | collected 2018-08
AAGCAGATGGCCGACGAGAAGATCGAGAACCTCAACACCATCCCCACGCCGGTGCTCTCCATCGATACCGAATTTACGGTGACCTATATGAACCCGGCCGGGGCCGCCGTTGTGGGCAAGACGCCCGACGAGGTTATCGGCGAGAAATGCTACGACCTGTTCAAGACGCCCCATTGCAAGACCGAGAAGTGCGCCTGCGGCCAGGCGATGCGGCGCGACAGTGTGGTGACCGCGGAGACCATTGCGCGGCCGGCCGAAGGCGTCATCGTGCCCATCAAATACACGGGAGCGCCCATCAAAGACGCCAAGGGCAACATCAAGGGGGCCCTGGAGTACGTGCTGGACATTACCGAGGAGAATCGGCAAAAGCAGATGGCCGACGAGAAGATCGAGAATCTCAACGCCATCCCCACCCCCATCCTGGCGGTGGATACGGAGTTCGGCATCACCTACATGAATCCGGCGGGGGCCGCCGTGGTGGGGCTGACGCCTGAAGAGGTGCTGGGGCGCAAATGTTATGACCTCTTCAAGACCCCCCATTGCAAGACCGAGAAGTGCGCCTGCCAGCGGGCAATGCAAACCGACAGCATCGTCTCCGAGGAAACCATCGCAAGGCCCTCTGAAGGGACGCTGCTGCCCATCAAATACACGGGGGCGCCCATCAAGGACGCCAAGGGCAACATCAAGGGCGCCCTGGAGTTCGTTCTCGACATCACCGCCGAAACGCAGCAGCGTCAGGCTGCCAACGAGAAGATCGAGAATCTCAACGCCATCCCCACGCCGATTCAAGCGGTGGACAATCAATTTAACGTCACTTACCTCAATCCGGCGGCCGCCAAGATGGCGGGCACCACTGTGGAGGAGGCACTGGGCAAAAAGTGCTGGGACTTGTTCTGTACCGACAGTTGTCGCACTGACCAGTGCAGCGTGTCGCGGGCCATGCGCAGCGACGATGCGACGGCCGATCAGACCACCGCCAGAATCCACGGCCGGGAGATACCGGTCAAGGCCACCAGTGTGAGCATCAAGGATGCCAAGGGCAACATCAAGGGGGGTCTGGAGTACATGGTTGATGTGACCTCGGAGGTGGCTGTGGAGCGTCTTATTACCGCGGCCAGTGAAGAGGTGACCCAACTGGTGCAGACCTCCAATTCACAAATGGAGGAGAGCTCCTCTGCCATGGACGATATGCTCAAGACCCTGGCGCACGAAGTGGCGCTCCTTGACACATCCACCGCCACGGTGCAGTCCATGCTCGTATCGGCCGACGAGATGCTGGAGATGGCCAAGACGGCGGCCGACATCAGTCAGAAGGTTTCAGATGACGCTGAGAGCGGGAAGCGGGCCGGAATGGCGGCGGGAAAAAAGCTGGACAGCATCAACGAGTCCATGAAGCTGAACAATGAGATGGTGGCAGACCTGGTCTCCCAGTTGGAGAAGATCAGCGGCTTCGTGGACATCATCAAGGAGATCGCTTCTCAAACCAATTTATTGGCCTTCAACGCCGCCATCGAAGCGGCGCGGGCCGGGGACGCCGGTCGGGGCTTTGCCGTCGTGGCCGATGAGGTTCGCAAACTGGCGGAAAACAGCTCAAAATCAGCGGTGGACATCTCCAACATCGTCAAGAATGTTGAGAAGGAATCGCGGGACACCATCTCGGCCATGAAGGACGGTATGAAGATGCTGGCCGAAGGCGGGGAAGTGATCAACACTGCTTTGGAGGCCATTGAGCAAATCTCCACCGAGATCGACAATATCTCCGGATCGGTGGCAAAGGTCAGCAGCAATGCCGATGGCCTTCGCAGCAAGGGTCAGGATGTGATGGCGCAAATTGAGCAGGTGGTGGCCTCCTCCCAGGAGAACAGTGCTGCCTCCAACCAGGTGAAAACCTCCATCGCCGATACCAGCCAGGTACTCGAACGTTTGATGAATTCGAGCAGTTCCCTGTCCGATGCCGTCGGAAATCTATGCGAAAGCAAGTAGGGACGGCCGCCGTTGGCGTCGGAAACGGCGCCGATCCCGGCCTGCCGAGGTGGCCATGCCAACGGTCCTCTACGGAAACCGGCTTTACACCCCCAGGCTCTGTTTGCGGCGCTTGCAAACGGGCGATCTCGGATTGGTCTGCCGCTGGAGCAGTGATCCCGACGCCTGCGGTCGCTACCTGACGCCAGAGCGGTATCTTCCGGCGCAACTGCGCGACCAGCTTGAGAATGGCGCCCTGTGGCGGGAAAGTGAACGTCTGTTTATAATCGAGCGACGCACCGATCAAACCCCTCTAGGGACCCTTCATTATTGGATGCGCAAGGATCAGGGAGAGGTCGCCGTGATGGCGGTGAAGATCGCCCTTCCTCAGCAGCGCGGCATCGGATTCGGTACGGAAGCACAGAAGTACCTCATCATCCACCTCTTCCAGCAGATGAGGGTGCGCAGGGTTGAGATGTATACCGATATGGACAATCACCCCCAGCAGCGCTGCCTTCACAAACTCGGCTTTCAGATGGATCGCTCTCTCACCTACGCCGATCATGCCGTGGTGCGCACCGGTCATCTTTTCAAGCTCAGCGCGGCGGCCTTCGAACGGCATACGGTCTACCAATATCACTATGACTGACACCACCGGCATCCTCTTCGACGACCGCCTTTTTCGACACACCGTCGACGCGCCGACACCAGAGCAACCGAAACGGCTGAGGGCGCTGCACCAGCGATTGGCGCAAACCTCAATTGAGGATCGCTATCAGCGAATTGCGGCCCAGCCGGCCGAAATGGTGCACATCGAGCGGGTGCACACCCGTTTCTATCTGGATCAGATACGCGCACACGCCGCTCGCAAAGATCCCTTCTCCTATGATCGGGATACCTACCTGATGGCGGAAACCCTGGACTGCGCCATCCTTGCCGCGGGGGGCTGCATTCAGGTGGCCCAGGCCATTGTCAGCGGCAGGATCCAGCGCGGCTTCGCCTTGGTGCGCCCGCCCGGTCATCACGCCGAAGCGGGTCGCGGAATGGGGTTCTGCGTCGTCAACAACGCCGCCGTTACAGCCGCTTGGTTGACGGCCGTGTGCGGTTTCACGCGCATACTGATCTTCGACTTCGATATTCACCACGGCAATGGCACCCAGGAGATTTTTTACGAGCGTGGTGATGTCATGGTGGTATCCTTCCATCAGAAGGATCTGTTCCCCCACAGCGGTCGCTCCACCGAATTGGGGGAGGGTCGGGGACGCGGCTACACGCTAAATGTGCCGGTCTTTCCCCAGTATGGCGACGTGGAGTACACTTATCTCGCCGGCACCGTGCTGCAGGCCGTGGTGGAACAATATATGCCCCAAATAATCCTGGTGTCGGCCGGATTTGACGGGCATCGCGACGATCCCATCAGCAAGACCGAGCTGAGTACCGCCTGGTTCGGTACCATTGCCAGCCTGTTGCGTCTGTTGGCCGACGAGGTCTGCGAGGGACGGCTGCTGCTTCTGCTGGAGGGCGGCTACAATCCATCGGCGCTGAAAGATGCGGTGCTCACATCCCTCGACAGCCTGGTGGCGGCGTCCCCGCGTCGTGTCGGGATTCTCTACTCTCGGCGGGCCGCCCAACTCATCGCCGAGCACCCCGCCAAAAATTATTGGACCTTTTAGGAGCGGATTGGATGTCTCGAAACGGGCCCGATGAAGCGGCGTTGAACACGATCTTCCATGCGTGTCGCCAGTGCGGCGCCTGCTGCCGCACCTATCGCAAAATCCGCCTGCGTCCCGAAGAGGCACCCTTCATCCGCAAAATGGGGGGACATGTGGGCGTCGATCTCACCCTGGCCCAGCTGCGGGAGCAATCCCTGGCGCAATTGAAGGCCGATGCCCAGACCGCAGGCCATATTTTCATGGTCCATCCCGATGATAAGGGCTGCGTCTTTCTGGAGAAGCGGAACGGACACCATCGGTGCAAAATCTACCACTACCGTCCGCAAACCTGCCGCGGCTTTCGCTGCAACATGGCCGACAGCAGCTTTCTGGATATCTTCTCCAAGGACGCCAACCTCCTACTCGGTCTGGACAGTTTCGGCCTCCCTTTGAAGCGCCAATAGCTGGCTGATGGGGGAATTACGAAATCGGTTCGTCAGTAAGCGGGGAGCGTGGCGGTATGGTCGGGAAAAGGGCCGATGCAACCCTTCCCAATATCAAAGCGGACATTACCGGCCCGCAATTTGTGCACCTGCAGGTGCGCCCGCTCTGGCTGGTCCGCCGTAACCGCATCCGCCGCACGGTCCCGAAATCAGCGTCTACTTCGACGGCCTGCGGGTGGCCCACGCCAACCCGCCAGGGCACCAGCGGAGAGGGGCACTGTCGGTACTAAAAAAATAAAAAAACCCCATCTAAATGCTTGCATTTTAGATGAAAACTTCATATATTCCACGCCAATCGGACCTCCAGGAAGGTCCGACGGGAAAATTTCTTTCTGTAGGACTGCATCACCCGTATGAGTGACCTCCTCCAGTATGAAATTTTGTCTTATCATTTATTTAACTTAGGAGGATGTCCTCATGGCAAACGGTACCGTAAAGTGGTTTAACGATCAAAAAGGGTTTGGCTTCATCGAGCAGGAAGATGGTCCGGATGTATTCGTGCACCATTCCGCCATCAACGCCAGCGGCTTCCGTACCCTCAATGAAGGCGACCGCGTGACCTTCGACATCGAGCAGGGCCCGAAAGGCCCCGCTGCTGCCAACGTCACCGTCGTTTAACCTCGACTGACGGCTACTAACGGGACGCCCGATTCCAACCGGAGTCGGGCGTCCCTTTTTTAGCCGGTGGTTTTTTGGGCCATCCGCCCTGGACGCTAGCGGCGGTGTCGCCACCTAAGTGGATGCTTGTCCGTATCCGCCAACTTCTCCTCCCGCTCCTTTCCGCATTTTCATCTCATTTTCTAGTTCAGGAATCCTCCGCGTCGAGCGCTTTGCGGCTGCTGGCAATGACGGCCTCCAGCTTGTGAATGGCGGCATCGATGCGTTCCAGTGCGGGTTTGGCGGCTGCGTCCCTGCGTTTGGCCAGTGCTTTTCGCTTTTCGGACAGATCGGCCAGCCGGGCCTGCAATTGGTCCAGCCGCACGGCCGTCTCGGCCTTGTCGAAGATCACCGCTTCTGGCACAGGCGGTTCCTCCTCCAATGGACCGGCGGTCGATGTCTGAACCTCGGGGATCACCTGCGCTGCGCCGTCCAGAATGCGCTGGTTCATGAACCGCGGAGAGACGATCTCCACGCCGTCCTGGTGAAGCACATCCAGAATCTTGCGCCGCAAATTGCTTTGAGCGGCGAGGAGCTGTTTCACATCGGAGAGAAAGCCGGACACCTTGTAGGTGATGGCAAAATCTCCCAGCGCGATGACCTGTACGAACACCTCTTGGAGATCGGCCTGTTCGGCCGCCGCCGCCAAGAGGGGCTCGATGCGGTGGTGATCGAGATCGTATCCCAATGAGAGGCGGGCGGAGATGATGGTGCCCGAACTGCGGACCACCGTGTGGGGGTGGGAGACCAGATAGAGGTTGGGCAGGGTCGTCAGATTGCGCTCGGGGGTCTGTATCTCGGTGTGAAAGAGGCCCCGCTCCGTGACCCGACCGAAGAGGTCGTTGATGCGGATGAAATCACCGGCCCGATAGTGGCGAATCAGACGCAGCATGAGGCCCGCCAGCGCATTGGTCACGAAGGTGGTAGAGGAGAGGGCGATAATGCCGGTGAAGACGACGCCCACCAGTGCCAGCATTTGTCCCCGGGTGGTCTCGGTCAGCGGCAGGGCGACGATGGTGAGGATAATCCCCAGAGCGCCGCAGCAGACCATCAATAGCTGCGGTACGATGGTTCGGCGGACATCGGCGCTCAATTGACGACGGCTGGTGTAGCGGTGAAGCGCCAAGATCAGCGCCACCAGTCCAAAAAAGATGCCGGCCGCCGGTAGAAATTCCCAGAGAGATTGCAACAGCGGTTCGTTTGGTGACATGGGTCTCTTTCGCAACCAACCGGATCTACGGCGTGCTGGCAGCGTTCCGTGGCGTGGTCGCCGCTGATGCCGACGCCCCAATTGACATCCACCAGCTGCGCATTTGTTTAGGTCCGGCCGTCAGCGATTGGGCGCGGCCCTGGAGGACCCCAGCACCCAATGGGCTGCGGTTGGACCTTACCGGGCCACCACGGTTGCGGCAGCGGTTGCTGCGGGCCATCCATCACGCCGGCGCGCTTCCCAAGATGGCCACACCGGAGCTGGTGCCAAGGCGGTTGGCACCCGCCGACAGCATCGCCGTCGCAGTCTCCCAATCCTTGATGCCGCCGCTGGCCTTGACGCCCATGGCATCTCCCACAGTCTTCCGCATCAGCGCGACATCGGCCGTTGTCGCCCCGCCACCAGCGAAGCCCGTGCTGGTTTTAACAAAGTCGGCCCCGGCGTCGCGGGACAGTTCGCAGGCGCGAACCTTCTCCGATTCGGAGAGGAGACAGGTCTCGATGATCACCTTGAGGCAGATCCGGTCTCCGATGGCATTGCGAACGTTGCGTACATCCCGCAAAACGTTGGCGTCCTCCTGCGCCTTGAGGCGCCCGATATTGAGCACCATATCGATCTCATCTGCACCGTCGGCGGCCGCCAGCATCGCCTCTTGGGCTTTGGCCGGCCCAGCGTTGGCACCCAGCGGGAAGCCGATCACGGCACACACGCTGATGCCGCTGCCCTTCAACGCCAGACCTGCCTGGCCCACGTGGCATCCGTTCACACAGACAGCTTTGAACTGGTGTTCTTGGGCTTCCGCGCACAGCTGGGCGACCATCGCCGGGGTCGCATCCGGTCTGAGCAGGGTGTGGTCAATCGTCTGGGCCATGGCCTGGGCAGTCATCTTCATAGGGTATCCTCCAATGAGAAAGGCTGGGTGATCACTTCGGCAGCGGGGGCCCACTCGGCGAGGTGCCACGCGGCGGCACCGCTTTGGGTCGTCGCGGTGGGCTGCTCGGCCAGTTCGATGCGCTGAATCGCCTCCGGTAGGCGGGCACCGGTCAGGCAGGCCAATGCCAAAGCCGCTTGCAGGGCGGTGAGGCTGGGGTTGAAAGCGGCGTTCTCGATGCTGCCCATCGTGACAACACGCCCGTCGTCCAGTGTGAGACGGCAGCCGGCGCGGTTGTCGGTGTAGGGCGCATATGCAGTGGCGGCCATTTTCTGCGGTGTGGGATGGGGGCCAGGCTGGTGACGGCGCCCTGGGAATTCGGCCGCTGCTGCGCTGAAAGTGGTCGGCGGTTCGAAAAGCCCGCCGCGCCGATTGAGGTCTTCGGCGCCGAACGCTTCCGGCAAAAGGTCGGACAACAGCACTTGCCGATTGCTGCCGTCAGTGGGTAAACGGATGATCAGGTCGCGACTGCCGACCGCCTCCCGTAGAAATTGCCTGCAGCTGCCGCAGGGTGCAGCAGACACCGCCAGTGATGTCAGTCGGGACGCGCCGTGCCGCCAGGCGTTCAGCACGGCGCTCTGTTCGGCATGAATGGTATGGCAGAGGGGCAGACCCGTGAACTCAAGATTGGCGCCGAGAAAGAGGGCCTCGGGGACGGTGGCTCCCGCTGAGCCGCTGGTCGCTCGGAGCCCACTGACGGCCTGCGCCACTGCGCCCACCCGGAAGCCGGAGATGGCGGGACGCGCGAAAACCTGAGCGGTCGGCAGCAGTGCAAGGGCCAATTCCGATGGCGTCAAGTCCATGGCGGTGCAGATGGCAGTCACCTCCTGGGGTGCCAGCATTCCCATCTGATGGGGCAGCCGGCGCAAGATGGGTTGGACACCGGCGGGAAATCCAACCAGCGAAGCTTCAAAACGGCGCTGAAAGGCAGATGTCATCACGCCAGTTCCTCGACGCCCTGACGGGTCACGCGGGCACGCAGCAGTGGGGGGGGAGTGATGGGGTCGGGGCGGATCGAATAGGCCTGCTGGATCTGCAAAACAGCATCTTGAGCGACCCTTTCGCCAAGGTTGGTGTGGATGGTTGCCAGTGGTTCTGAGGCGAGGATCGCATCGCCCAGTTTCTTGTGCAGGAGAATCCCCGCCGCGGGGTCGATGGCGGCCTCCTTGGTCGGGCGTCCAGCACCCAGGGACTTTGAGGCCATGCCGAGCCTCAGCGAATCGATGCTGGTGACGTAGCCGGCGGTCGGCGTGCACACCGGCCAATGGTGCTTCGTGGTGGGAAGCCGTTCGGGATGGTCGATGGTGCCGGGGTCGCCCCCCATGGCGGAAACGTACTGCCGGAACTTGGCCAATGCGCTGCCGTCGCCGAGGGCGGCTGCGAGACGATCGTGGGCTGCCTTGCCGGAGGCCGCAGCACCGGCCATCACCAACATTTCACACCCCATGGCCAGGACCAATTCGGTGAGATCGCGCGGCCCGCGGCCGCTGAGGGCGGCGATCGCTTCCTGCACTTCGAGGGCGTTGCCCACCGCTCGTCCCAGGGGCTGATCCATGCTGGTCACCAGGGCCACGACCCGGCGTCCGGCGTCAGTGCCGATGTCGACCATGGTCCGCGCCAGATCGATGGCGCTCGGCAGCCCGGCAGTGAAGGCGCCGTTACCGGTTTTGACATCCAAGACGATGCCATCGGCGCCAGCGGCCAGCTTCTTGCTCATGATGGAACTGGCAATCAGGGGGATGGCGTCGACGGTAGCGGTGACATTGCGCAGGGCGTAGAGCAGCTTGTCCGCCGGGGCCAGATCCTGCGACTGGGCAACGATACTCAGGCCGAGCTTTTTGGCAGTGGCGATAAAGTCGTCCTTGGAGCGGGTCAGATTGACGCCGGGAATCGCTTCCAGCTTGTCCACCGTCCCACCGGTATGTCCCAATTCCCGCCCCGTCATCTTGGCCACCACTGCCCCGCAGCTCGCCACCAATGGGCCCAGCACCAGGCTGGTGGTGTCGCCGACACCGCCGGTGGAGTGCTTGTCCACCTTGAACCCCGGTATGGCAGAGAGATCCACCCGTTCGCCAGATGCCGCCATGGCGCGGGTCAGGTGATGACATTCACCGGCGGTCATGCCCCGAAAGTAGACCGCCATGAGAAATGCCGCCACCTGGTAATCGGGGATCTCGCCGTCCACATAGCCCCCGATCAGCGCGTCGATCTCGGAGGGCTGGAGTTCTTCCCCGTCACGTTTGCGTCGGATCAGCTCGTAGGTGCTCATGGGGCTACTCCCGCAGGTGGCGGTGGATCGCTCAGGGCGGACAGGATGCCGCTTACCAAAGATTGAAAGCGGAGCCCGCCCTCGTCAGAAGCGGCCATCACCTCTTCATGGGAGAGGGGCTCGCCCGTAATGCCGGCCGCCTTGTTGGTGACCATGGTGAGACCCAGGACGCGCACGTTTAGACTGTGTGCCAGAATCGCTTCGGGAACGGTGGACATGCCCACCACGTCGGCGCCGAGGACGCTGAGGGCGCGTATCTCGGCCGGCGTCTCGTAGCAGGGTCCCGGCATGGCGGCGTAAACGCCCTCCCAGAGAGGGATGCCCAACCGCGACGCAACGGATGTCGCCACCTGACGTAAAGCGGGATCGTACAATTGGGTCAGATCCACGAAGTTGGGCCCGCCCACAAGGGGATTGGTTCCCATAAGATTGATGTGATCGCTGAGGGCGACAATATCGCCGGGGGTATAGGCGGCGTTCAGGCCGCCGACCGCCGCTGTGATGATGACCACTTCGATCCCCAGCGCCGCCAGTACCCGCACGGGGAATGTCACCACATCCATGGAATGGCCTTCATATCGATGGACGCGGCCGGAGAGGGCCACCACAGACTGGCCGCAGAGCCGACCGGCAATGAGGGCGCCCTTGTGGCCGGGAACACCGGAGACGGGGAAGTGGGGAATATCGCCGTAGGGGAGGGTGATGGCAGATTCGACCGCTGCGCTGAGGGCGCCCAGGCCGCTGCCCAGGACGATGCCCACGCGGGGGGTGGCCGCCAGCCGCTTGGCGAGAAAATCAGCCGCTGCACGGGCTTTGGACGCAGGGGTCGGGATCATGCCAGAATCTCCTTTGCGAAGCTCGTTCCCCAGGGGAGTGGTGGCAGATCGAGCAGCTCGGCAATGGTTTGCCCGCAGTCCGCGAAGCTCTCGCGATCTCCGAGGTCGACCCGCGATTTCAGCATGGCGCCGTGGAGCAAAATAGGGACGTACTCACGGGTGTGGTCGGTGTGTGCTTCAAAGGTGGGATCGCAACCATGATCGGCCGTTAGAACAAGCAGATCGTCGGTCTGCAAGGCGGCAAAGATCTCGGGCAAGCGCCGGTCGAAGGCGGCCAGCGCCCCGGCGTATCCGGCGGGATCGCGGCGGTGTCCATAGACCATGTCGAAGTCCACCAAGTTGGCGAAGATCAGGCCGCGCTGTCCATCGACACGCTGCAATGCATCCAGGACAGCGGTGACCCCTTCCATGTTGTCACCGGTGTGGGTGTCGCTGGTGAGACCTCTGCCGGCAAAAAGGTCTCCGATCTTGCCGATGCCCGCGCAGAATCGGCCGGCAGACGCCAGACAGTCCAGCAGTGTCCCCTGCGGTGGGGGCAGGGAGTAGTCCCGGCGCAGGTCGTTGCAGCGTTGAAAAGCATGGGGTGGGCCGGTGAACGGCCTGGCGATGACCCGCCCCACGGCGTGTTGGCCGGTCAGCAGTTCCCGCGCCAGACGGCAATAATGATAGAGGGTCTCGATGGGGACAATCTCTCGGTGCGCCGCCAGCTGGAAGACGGAATCCGCCGAGGTGTAGACAATGGGGTGGCCGGTCTGCAGATGATCAGCGCCCAGCTCTTCCAGAATCCGGGTGCCCGAACGGGGGTAGTTTCCCAGAGTGGGGCGTCCGATTGCGTTTTCGAAGGCATCGATGAGGGCCGGTGGAAATCCTTGCGGGTAGGTGGGAAGAGGGCGTTCGGAGACGATCCCGGCGATCTCCCAGTGACCCGTGGTGGTGTCCTTGCTGGCGGATAGCTCCGCCATCCGTCCGTAGACCATCGCATCCGCCGGGACAGCGCCGACATCTTCCCCCGGGCAGGGCAGGGCGGCGATCTGGCCCAACCCCAGACGGCAGAGATGGGGCAGGTTCAACTCGGGCTGGGCGGCGGCGATATGCCCCAGTGTGTCGGCACCCTGGTCGCCGAAAGCGGGGGCGTCGGGCATAGCGCCGATACCCAGGCTATCCAGCACGATGAGAATGACGCGTCGGATCATCGATACTCCGCTCCGGAAGAGGTCAGTGGCGGGCTGAAACTGCGAGTGTTGACGGGATTAGTGTAATGGAGCCCGGCAGGGCTGTCCATGCTTTTCTGCCGCCAGCACCCCAGCAAGCCGCAGAACCCGCCTGCGCCTTAGCGCTTGATTCAAAGGGCGCATGTGCGTTACACAATAGAAGATGTCGGCCACCCCGTTCGCTTCGACCTGGGCCGACCGATTCCTCTCATTTTCTTTTCCACAGCTCCGTATAGATCCACCCCGAACCACAGATTGGCGGTGAACCGCCACCGTGTAGGCTGCATTCGTGGGCGGTCTCCGTCCGTAACCCAATACCGCAAAGGAGTGAAGATGATTCGAAAGATGCAAAACGGACTGATGATGACGGGACTCGTGCTCGCCTTCACCGCCCTCCTGCTGCTGCCGGGACAGCGCGACGCGGAGGCCTTCAGCACCAAGGATCTCAATGAGCAGCTGGTGATGGCCACCCTTTGGATGCAGACCTCGGCCGAGTATCGCGCGCTCTGCTATCAGACCTTCAATCTGGCGCGCCTCAACCTGCAGGCATTTCTGAGCTACTATAAAGGTCAAAAACCGGTGGCCGTCATCGTGGACGCCGACGAGACCGTTATCGATAACTCGGCCTATGAAGCCTTTCTTATCGGCAACGATTTCGGCTACTCTTCCAAGACTTGGAATCCGTGGATGGCCGCCGCGCAGGCCGAGGCGGTGCCGGGTGCCTTGGACTTCCTCTCCTATGCCAAGGCGCAGGGGGTGGAGATCTTCTACGTGACGAATCGCAAGATGGTGGGGTACGAGGGCACCGCCAAAAACCTCGCCGCGCTTGGTTTTCCCTTCGTGGACGAGAAGCATTTGCTGCTGCGCACCGATACCAGCGACAAACAGCCCCGCCGCGACATCGTCATGGCAGATTATGAGGTTGCGTTTCTCATGGGAGACAATCTCAATGACTTCGAGAGTGTCTTCGCCAAAAAATCGGTCGCCGATCGCGCCGCGGCCGTGGATGAAAGAAAAGCCAAATGGGGCAGTAAGTTTATCGTGTTGCCGAATCCGACCTACGGTGAGTGGGAAGGGGCGATCTACAACTACAACTGGGGCGCCAGTGCGGCGGAGAAGGACAAGATGCGCAAAGAGCTGCTCAAGCGCTGGGATTACATGCCCTGAGCCGGACGCTTGTCGCCGCACGCGGAACTTCAGTCGCCTCTCTGAAGCGAAGCCGATCGGGGTTTAGATGGACGGCCGTGGGGCATCCCCACGGCCGTTCTGCTGATAAACACCCCCCATTGCACGCCCCGCCAATCAGGACCGCGGCAAATCTCCCGGCAGATACTTGTCGATCAACAGCGCCAGCCGGCTGCGGGTTGCGGCCGGTATGGTGTGGGCAGCGGACATGATGGCGCCGGAAAGGGCCTGCTGGCAGCTACAGCCGCGGGTGTCATGGATCTGTGGGATGAGCCGGGTCAGAATGCCCTTGGCCGTCTCGATGTTGGCCGCCATGGTGGCCGAGACCGCGTCAGCGGTAACGGCGTCGGCGGTGGCGTGCCAGCAGTCATAGTCGGTGACCATGGCCATGGCGGCGTAGCAGATCTCCGCTTCCCGGGCCAGTTTGGCTTCCTGGAGGGTCGTCATGCCCACGATGTCGCATCCCCACTGACGATAAAGGTGCGCTTCAGCGCGGGTGGAAAAGGCCGGGCCTTCAATGCACACCAAGGTGCCAAGGGGGTGCACCGCGGGGGCACCTGAGCCGGCCGCCGTGGCCAGAGCGGTCACCAGGTAGCTGCAGAAGGGATCGGCAAAGGGGATGTGGGCCACCAGTCCCGATCCAAAGAAGCTGCTCTCTCGTCGCCGGGTACGGTCGACAAGCTGGTCGGGGAGAACGATCTCGCCGGGGTGAATCTTCTCCCTCAAGCTGCCCACCGCGGTCACCGCCAGCAGTTGTCCCACCCCCAATTGCTTGAAACCATAAATGTTGGCCCGGTAGTTGACCTCCGAGGGGGTGAAGCGGTGGCCACGGCCGTGGCGGGGCAGGAAAGCCACCCGCCGACCGCCGAGAGTCCCGGTGATATAGGTGTCTGACGGCTTCCCAAAAGGGGTGTCGAGGGCCACCTCTTGAACCGCGTGCAAGCCCTCGAGGGCATATAGCCCACTGCCGCCGACGATGCCAATCTCGATAGAGGATTGTGCCACAACGCTCCTTTCCGCTGGGGGGTTGCTCCGGCCTGCAGGCCTGATCTGCATACAAGGAAAACCGGCTGACATCAACGCTTTAATCTTCGACGGATGCCGGTGGGTTGGGCTGACCAGAGACTTGACAATCCCCACTGCCGTCCCACCTTACTATATTAGAACGGCCTGCGCCTGTTCCCCTCCCGCTGTATGAGGTGTCACCCGTCGCATAGGATCGCCACAGAGGCCGAAACCGCACCCTGTCTCTCTTCCCACACCAGCGACAAGGAGGCTCCCGTGAAGGTGGAAATCAAGCATCTAGGGATTTGCTCCGGACTTTTGCTGCTGCTCCTGCAGATAGCGGCGGCACCGCCGGTCGGGGCGGCCGGATTTGCCATTATCGAGCAGAGTGTCAGGGGTTTGGGCAGCGCCTATGCCGGCAGCGCCGCGCTGGCCGAAGATGCCAGCACCATATTCTACAATCCGGCCGGCATGACCTATCTTTCCGGTCAACACCTTGAGGTGGGCGCCCACTATATCGTCCCGCGGGCCCGTTTCTCCGACCAAGGATCGACCCTATCACCAGAGCTTCCCGCGCCGATCGGGGGATTGCCCTTAAGTGGCGATAACGGCGGAGATGGCGGTGAATCCGCCTTTGTGCCCAATCTCTACTACGCCCTGAGTCTCAATGAAGACCTGACGGTGGGACTCGGGTTATCCGCACCATTCGGCCTCACCACCAAATATACGCGCACATGGGTGGGGCGCTATCACGGCGTGGAATCCAACCTGAAAACCCTCAATATCAATCCCGCGCTCGCCTACCGGGTACATCCGAAACTCTCTCTGGGGGCGGGATTCAGCATTCAGCGCGCCGAGGCAACCCTGGGCAATGCCGTCGACTTCGGCACCATCTTCGCCGCCTCCTTGGGCACCTCGCCTCAGGGGGCCGATGGATATGCGGAGGTGACGGGCGACGACTGGGGCTATGGATTCAATCTGGGCTTGATCTACACCCCGCTGGAGAGCACCCGCATCGGATTGGCCTATCGTTCCCAAATCCGTCATCGTCTGGAGGGCGAGGCGGAGTTCGAATACCCCAACGAAACCGTCGGGGCCGCTGCCGCGGCACCTGGGGTACGGCTGGTGGATGGGGATGCCAAGGCCGATGTGGACCTGCCGGCCACCCTGGCGCTAAGCGCGGTGTATGAGATTGGTCCCCGATGGGCGCTCTTGGCGGACGTCACCTGGACCCAGTGGAGCCAGATCGAGGAGTTGCGTATCCGATTCGATTCCGGCGCTGCGGACAGCGTCACCACCCTGGATTGGGAGGATACATGGCGCTACGCGGTGGGTGCTCTTTTCAAGCCGGACGAGCGCTGGCATCTGCGCGCCGGACTGGCCTTCGATCAATCACCGGTGCCCGACAGCAACCGCCGTACACCGCGCATCCCCGATGACGATCGGGTCTGGACCGCCATTGGCAGTGGCTATCGCATCAACCAGATGATCGATCTAAACTTGAGCTATGCCCACCTCTTCATTAAAGATCCCAAAATTGACAAAGATGGCGATGAGGCTGAAGACCGCCTGCGGGGGGCCCTGACGGGCGAGTATGAGGCCAGTGTGGACATTGTCAGCATCAACTTGGAGATTCAGTTCTAAGCCGCTGGCGGGGCCTGGCGCAGAACGATAGTGTCTCACGGTTCAATCGCAGGAGCTTTAGGCTGGTGAGCGGCGATCGACGATCAGGTCGCAGTGCCGCTCTTCTGGGTTCCATACAAGGACCACTTTTCTTCCTCCCTGACCCGCTTCCTTAATCCGTTGGTATTGGGCCGCTATTCGGGCTTTGAAGGCCGCCTTGGGCTCGCGGGAGGATGTCTCGTCGTCGAGGCCGTGCTCGGCGAGTTTCATCTGTTGCATGTCGTAGAGCATGTCGACGACCCTGACGCCCCGGGCTTCCAGGCGGCCTCTGCGGTGATGGGTGGGCGCACAGAAGTAGGTCTCCTTGCGGCACTCTTTCGGGATTCGTTCGCCCCTGGCCAGAGCGGCGTCCACCTCCGCCACATTCTCGCGAATCTGCCCCCAGGCACGGGCAAAGTAGTGCGCCTTGTACTTCAGGTTGGAGATCTTGAGGGTCAGGGAGCGCGGGGAATCGGATCGTTCGGGAAGCGACTGAATTCGGCCGATCAGGCGCTCGTAATCGGGCGGCGGTTGGGTGGCAGGATCTTTCAGGTAGGCGACCACATCGGCATCCATCGCCACCAGCTCGCTGTCCAGGAGATCGATGTCCCGTTCCGAAAGCGATGCCGCGCGTCGCGGTTGTTCACTGCGTATTATGGCCATGTGGGCGTCTCGCTCACTCTTCGTCGGCAGCGGTTGGCGTGACAGCAGCATTGCAGCACTGCTCACCAATGGGCCCCCGCGGCGGTCGCAGTGCGCAGCCTGCGTCCCTTTGCGGGGCGCCGCCAGTCGCATGAATTCGACTTGACGGGTACCCCAGCCGCGCCCATAATGCAAGCGGACTTTTCGCAAACCCGGTGACCACACCCGCCCTGATCGGGGGAACAATGCCGATGACCATGGCGCCCCTGGCGCTGATACATTTCTTCTGCATGTTGATCTACCTGTCCATGGCGGCCTATGTTCTTGTCCGCAATGCCGCGGCCTGGGTCAACCGCTATTGTGCGCTGGTGCTGATCTGTTTCGCCATCTGGTGTCTGGGAAAAGTCATTATCCACCATCCAGAGAGTCCCGCCGCGGTGGCGAACTTCTTTCAGAAGATCGTCATCGTTGGTGCCTGGAGCTTCAGCAGCTTTCTGCTTCTCTTCGCTCTAACGCTCACCGAACGGCATCAGTTGCTGCGCCATGGGTGGGTGTATCCGGCGGTGTTCGCCCTTCCCATCATCGCCATCACGGCCCAATGGGGATTCGGGACGATACTGGTCTATGTTCCCCGCGATTACGGATGGGGACTTGCCTGGCAGCCCCACCCCCTCACCCGGCTTCTCCTCGTCTATATCTTCCTGACTTCCGTTATCTCCGCCCTATTGGCCCTCCTGTACAGCCTGCGGACCCCGGATGCGGTGAAACGCAAAGGCGCCGCCATCATCGCGTTTTCCATCCTGTTGGGGCTGCTGCTGGGCTTTGCCACCAACATTGTGGGGCCCTCCCTGTCCCAGACCGAACTGCCCGATCTGGGACAGAATCTGGGTATCTTCTGGACCGCCGGTTTGGTGTTCGCCATCTCGCGCTATCGGCTTTTGACCATCAGTCCCGCCGCCGCTGCCGAGCAGATTTTGGAAACCATGTCCGACGCGCTGCTGCTGGCCGATACCGAGGGGCGTCTCGTCGACATCAATCGCGCCGGTCAGCTGCTCTGCGGATATCCGGCGGAAGCGCTGCGGGGGCGCAAGCTCAGTGCTCTGATCCGGGATGCCGCGCATCGGCCCTACGATCCCGGCCGGGCGGGCAGCGCCGCGCCGCAACGTGTGCACGAGGGGTGGCTCCAGCACCGCGGCGGTGAGGTGATCGCCATCCGTTTCTCCACGGCCTTTTTGCGCAGCAATGACTACCCCGTCTCCGGCATCATCGTCGTCATTCACGATATCACCGAACGCCAGCGCGCCGAAGCCCTGCTCCAGCAGGCCAACGAGACCCTGGAGGCACGGGTGGCGGAGCGCACCAGCGACCTGGAGCTCGCCAACCGGCAACTCAGCAAAGAGATTGACGAGCGCAAGGCGGTCGGACGAGCCCTGGCGGCCAGCGAGGAGAAGTACCGCGATCTCGTGGAGAACATCAACGAGGTGATCTACGCCATCCGCGCCTCAGGCGAAATCGACTATATCAGCCCCGTGCTGCGGCGGGTTCTGGGGGTGGCGCCGGAAACCGTCATCGGACGCAATTTTTTAGACCTCGTTCATCCCGACGATGCAGCGGTCCTCTCGCACCGTTTTACCGACCTCAGCCGCGGGATTCTCAAGCCGGTGGAGTTTCGGCTCAAAGACGCCACGGACACCTTTCGCTGGGTGCGAGCGTCGAGCCGCCCCATCATCGAGGCGGGGCGCTTCACCGGCGTTGCCGGCGCCTTCTTCGATATCTCCGAACAGAAAGAGCTGGAGGCCCAACTGCATCAATCCCAGCGGATGGAGGCCATCGGCACCCTCGCCGGAGGGATCGCCCATGACTTCAACAACATCATCGGGATCATCATGGGAAACACCGAACTGGCCATGGAGGACATCCCCGACGACCACCCCGCCAAGCTCTTCCTGAGGAAGATCCACGTATCCAGCCATCGGGCCAGCGAGATCACGCGTCAGTTGCTCAATTTCAGCCGCAGCACGCCGGAAGAGCGCCAGCCGCTCGATCTGGTACCGGTCGTCTCCGAGGCGCTCGGCATGATGCGGGCCTCCATTCCCAAAACCATCACCTTCACTACCCGTATCCCCAAACATTGCCCCCCCATACTGGGAGACCCCACCCAGATTCATCAAATCGTCACCAACCTCATTAGTAACGCGGCGCATGCCATGCGCGCATCGGGCGGCGAACTTAACGTATCCCTGGTGGAAACCCCCTGCCCACCCAAAGATGGCGACGCTCCTCCGGCTGCCGACGGGGGGGCCTGCGTGCAGCTCACCATCACCGACAACGGGCACGGGATTCCTGAGGAGATCCGGCCACAGATCTTCGACCCCTACTTCACCACCAAACCAATGGGGGAGGGGACCGGCCTGGGACTGGCCGTTGTGCACGGAATCGTCAAGCGCCATGAGGGATCGATCCAGGTGGAGAGCGAACCGGGCGTGGGCACATCGGTGCAGATCCGGCTGCCCACCATCGATGCGGACACGCTGATGGTGGCGCCGCCACCGGCCATTCTGGTGGGCGGTCAGGAGCGCATTCTGCTTCTGGATGACGAGCCGGCGCTGGTGGAGATTACGACGCGCCAGCTCAAGCGGCTGGGGTATCAAGTGGACAGCTTCACAGATCCGCGCCAGGCACTGGCCTGCTTTCAGGAAAGCCCTGCGGCTTTCGATCTGGTCCTAACCGACGTCAGTATGCCCGATATCCCCGGCGATCTGCTGGTGAGTCGTTTGCGAAAGATCCGTCCGGACATTCCCGTCATTCTCAGCACCGGCTACAGCGAGCGTATCACACCGGAGAAGCTGCGGCACCTGGGTGTCGCGCCCCCCCTGCGCAAACCCATCGATCGTGTCTCCCTGGCCACCGCCGTGCGGGAGGCCCTGACCCCACAGTAGGCAACATCCACCGCATCACCATCGGGACGCGGCGCACCTACAGCGACACCAAGGCGTTAACGGCACTTTGAATGGCGTCGCGTGCGTCGATCGACATGGCGATCTGACGGGCCCGCCCCCTGTGCCCCTGTTCTTGCAGGCACGCCTCAATGGCGCGCGCCAGGCGCCGAACCGTCAACCGTGTTCGCTGGAGCGGTGCGGGGCCGAGCCCCCGCCGCCAGATCCGCTCGCCCCAGTAGAACTGGTCCAAGATATGGGGAACGACAATCTGCGGCACGCCGCTGCGCGCGGCTGTGGCCGTAGTGCCGGCGCCGCCATGATGGATCACCGCCGCCATGCGGGGGAAGAGGGCCAGGTGCCGGAAATGGGGGCGCACCAGGAGATCGGTCTGCCCATTCTGCGGCAGGTAGCGGGCGGCCGTTTCCGGATCTGCCTGCAACACCAGGCGACGACCGCTGGCGCGGGCGGCGGCTACTACAAGGGGAAGCCAGTCCTGGGACTCGGCCGGGGACATACTGCCGAAGCCGGCAAAGAGCGGGGGCGAACCGGCCGCGAGAAAGGCCGCCTCTTCCGCCGGCAGCGGGCTGCGCTTTTCCAGGTGCGGATAGCCGGTTTGCGTCACCGGCAGGTGCGCGTCAGCGGGCACAGCGGCCAGTTCGCTGTCGCAGGCCAGAATCAGTTCGGGGCCCAGGAGGTGGCGCCAGTACGACCTGAGCGAGGGCAGGGCCAGTCGCCGCCGATGACGGTTCAAGGTGGGCAGCAGATCGAATCGCTGCAGCAAATGATTCAACTGCCACCCCAGCCGGTTGAGCCATGCGGGACCTCGCTGGTGCCGAAAGATGGGGCAGGGGTGGGCCTTCGATGGCAATATCTGGGGCGTGAAGCCGACATAGCGGTAAGGCGTCTGCAGCGCCTCGGCCACACTCGGCAGGGCCAGACAGAGGCTGGCCCCCACGGACACGTCTGCAGCGGCGATGAGGCGGGGCAGCTTTTCAAACTGGGCCACCATCGCTTCCATGACCAGCCGGCGAAAGGCCAGCGCCGGCCGCGGCCGATGGGCCGGTGCCACGCGCTGAAAAAAGGGTCTCAGATCACCGCCCACGGGCACGTAGGAACAGCCCCGGGATGTCGCCCAGGTCTGCCACTCGGGGGGGCCGGCAACCGTTGCCGTGTGACCCCGCTCGGCCAGGCCAAGGGCCAGGGCCAAGATGGGCTGAACGTCGCCGCGGGTGCCGTATGTGCACAGAATAAAGCGCATTCGTCTCGCGTGGGTGATATCGCGGTGGTTGCCGAAGGGTGAGCTGCTGTCAACTGCCGGCGCGGCAGCGCTCTTGACCTACTGCCTACCATAGGGTGCCGGTGGGGTTCAATCACGCCCGCGAACTGCGGTCACTTCAGAAGCGGGTTGACTTTGCGCCAAATGGGGATTAATAACTGACCGACTGGTCAGTATTCGTAATTGAGAAGGTTGGAGGTAGGGATCTATGGCCCGTAAAGCGGACCCCAACAGACGCGCAACCATCCTGACGGCAGCGGCGCAGGTGTTCGCCGAGAAGGGGTATGCGGCCACGCGCATCATCGAGGTGGCACAAGCCGCCCAGGTGGGCAAGGGGACCATTTACGAGTATTTCTCCTCGAAGGAGGCCCTGTTTTTTGCCGTCTTCGAAGCGATGATGACCGACGCGGAGCGCTCCGTAGCGCTGGTGGGCCAAGCGCTCAGCGGCAGTTTTGCCACCCGCCTGGAGATGCTTTCCGACACAATCATCACCACCTGGCTGGACGAGTTAAGCATGTACGGCCTGGTGATGGAATTCTGGTCCGCCACCGCTTCCTCGCCCGATCGCGCGCGTTTCAAGAACACCTTTCAGGCGGGATATGTCAGACTGCGCAAAGTGGTGCGCAGACTCATTCGCAAAGGTCAAGCCGACGGCGAGGTCGATTCGACCTGCGACGCGGAGGCCGTCGCCGCCGCCCTCATCGGCACCTGGGACGCCCTCCTGCTCCAGGCCTGGCTGGACCCTGGCTTCGATGCGAAATCCACCGCGCGCACCTTCATGGCGGTGATCCTCAGGGGAATGGCGGTCCCATCCGCAGTGGTTCGGCGGGCCGACCGGGAGGTGTAATGAAGCACGGGCGTATTCTTGGCATGATCTGCCTCATTTTCACGGTGTTGGCCGCACCGACCAGCCTGTTTGCCGCATCAGCGGCGATCGATCCTGCCGCCCTCGTGGCCGCCGGGTTTGACCACTACCGCGGTACGGCCTCCATTTCGCGGGTGGAGATGCGGATCCAACGTCCCACCTGGCAGCGCACCATGCGCATGCAGGCGTGGACGCGGGGGACGAGCGAGAGCCTGATCCGCATCACCGCACCGGCAAAGGATGTGGGCAATGGTACCCTCAAAAGGGGCAAGGAGATGTGGACCTACAACCCCAAGGTCAACCGCGTGCTCAAACTGCCGCCGGCATTGATGTCCCAATCCTGGATGGGGTCTGATTTCTCCAACAACGACTTGGCCAAAAGCGACAGCATTCTCAACGACTACGTGCACACCCTCACGGGAACCGAAAACCAGGGCGAACACACCATCTACCGGATCGAGTCGACCCCCAAAGCGGACGCACCGGTGGTGTGGGGCCTGCAGCGGCTCAGGATCCGCGACGATCACGTGATCCTCTCTCAGGAGTTCTTCGACGAGGAGCTCGTTTCGGTCAAGAAGATGACGGCCCACGAGATTCAGTTGATGGGCGGCCGCATCTTTCCGAAGGTATGGAAGATGCGGGAGACGGGTAAAACCGAACAGTATACCCAGCTCACCTACCTTGAACTGACGTTTCAGGACACCCTTCCCGATCGCACCTTTACCCGCAACGCCCTGATCCATGGCGGTCGCTAGCGCGAAGAGGACCCCATGCTCTCCATCCCCGTAAAAATGGCCTGGCGCAACATCTGGCGTCATCCCCGGCGAACCCTGCTCACCACCCTGGCCATCGCCTTCGCCTGCGTCTTATTGATCTTCATGCTCTCCTTTCAGTTCGGCAGCTACGAGGCGATGATCAACGCCTCCATCAAGATCCACACTGGTCATCTCCAGGTCCAGGCGGCGGGCTACCAAGAGCAGCAGGAGATCCGCCGGGTCATCGAAGATCCCCGGGCGGTGCACCAGGCACTGGCCGCCATACCGGAAGTGGACGCCCATGCGGCCAGAGCGCGGGCATTCGCCCTCGTCGCCTCCCAAGAGCGGGCGTACGGCATCATGGTGGAGGGGATCGATCCTGCAGCCGAGGCCCAAGTCTCCACCTTGCCCCGCATTATCCGAGCGGGCGCCTACCTGGCCCCGGCACCGGATTCGGAAGATCTGTCCGGGGCGCTCGTGGGCTATCTGCTGGCCCGCAATCTGCGCGTCGATGTGGGGGATGAGCTCACCATCCTGGGGCAGGGCCGGGATGGCTCCGTGGCCGCCACGGTGGTGCGGGTCCGCGGCATTTACCGCTCGGGCATGGACGACTACGATCGCGGTGCGGTCCAGATCCACCTGCAGACCTTCCAGGAGGTGTTCTCCATGGACGCCGCCGTCCATGAAATCGTCGTCACCACCGGGCGACTGACCGAGGTCGGTCCCATCCAGAGAGCGCTTGCGCCAACGCTGACCGATCTCGCCAACACCCATCCCCTCGTTTCGCTGAGTTGGGACGCCCTCCTGCCCGGTCTGAAGCAGGCCATTGCCATGGATCTGGTCAGCGGCGCCATCTCCTACGTGATCCTTATCCTGGTGGTGGCCTTCAGCATTCTCAATACCTTTCTGATGGCCATTTTCGAGCGCACCCACGAGTTTGGGGTGATGCTGGCCATCGGTGCCCGCCCCGCCCGCCTGACCCGCCTGGTGTTGATGGAATCGGCCGGCATCACGCTGGTGGGGATTGGGGCCGGCGTCCTCTTCGGGTGCCTGATCACGGGGTATTTCGCAACCCACGGTATCGAACTGGGGGGGGCCTCCGACCTCTTCCGCCAATACGGCATCCCCAACACCCTTTATCCGCGCTTGACCGTGGTCACGGTGACGGCCGGCCCCTTGACGGTCTTTTTCATAACCCTGGCGGCGGCGCTCTATCCAGCCCTCAAGATCCAAGGGCTCAAGCCGGTGGAGGCCCTGCGGCTGACATGATCGGGAATCTGGACGTGGTGACCATGGAACTGCAGCTTGCCTGGCGCAACATTTGGCGCAATCCCCGCCGGACCGCCGTGATCCTGACCGCCGTCATCATTGGCGTCTGGAGTATGGTGGGCTTGGGGGCATTGATGCGGGGTATCTTGATCGGGATGATCCAGAACAATATCGACACCCTCACCGGTCACATCCAGATTCACCAGCAGGCGTACCCCGACGATCCCGCCATTGAGCACAGCATCTCAGATCCGGAGACCTGGATGAGCGCCGCCAGGGACGCTCTGCCGGCGGGCAGCCGCTGGTCCCAGCGCATCCGGATAGGTGCGGTGGTCAGCAACGCCCGCCACACCAGAGGGGCCATCCTGATGGGCATCGACCCCGCGGCAGAGGCCCGTCTCTCCTTCATCGGCACCGCTGTCACCGAAGGCGCCTATCTCGCCGACGGCGATACGGGCGGCATCCTCATCGGACGCGCCCTGGCACAGCAGTTCGACACCCGTCTGGGCCGCAAGCTGATCCTCACCGCCCAAGACAGCGATGGCGAGATCGTTTCCCGCGCCTTTCGCATCCGCGGTATTTACCAGGCCGAGATGGCCGACACGGAGAAGGGCTTTCTCTTCGTCAACCGCCAGTCCGCCCAGCAACTGCTGAAGCTGGGCAACCGCATATCGGAGATCGCCATTCGGCTGCCCGCACACGAGATGGCGGTTCCCGTGGCCAATGACCTCAAAGCGCGCCTGGCGGGCAGCCCTCTGCGGGTGCGAGCGTGGCCGGAAATTCTTCCCCTGCTGAAGGCCTACGTGGAGATGTTTGACACCTTCATACTGATCTGGTTCATCGTCGTTTTCGTGGCCATGGGCTTTGGTATTCTCAACACCACGCTCATGGCCGTCTTCGAACGCATGCGCGAATTCGGCGTGCTCAAGGCGCTGGGAATGCGACCGGGGCGGATTGTACGCGGCGTCCTGCTGGAAACCTTGCTGATGCTCGTGCTGGGCATCGGCGCCGGCAATTTATTGGGGCTGGCCACCTGCTGGGGCCTTTCCATCACCGGGATCGACCTGTCGGCCATGGCGGAGGGGGTCGCCTATGCGGGGATGGCGCGCATCATCACCCCGGTGGTGTGGATCCGGGACCTCCTGCGGGCCAATCTGGTGGTGCTGCTGCTGGGCCTGCTGGTATGTCTCTACCCCGCCATCAAGGCCGCGCGCATGACCCCGGTGGCCGCCATGCGTCACCATTGAAAAGGAAGATCGAAACAGATGGGCACCATCGTCGAATGTAACGGCGTGTCTAAAAGCTACCGGCAAGGCAAGCTCGTTGTGCCGGCCCTGGCGGAGATCGATCTGTGCGTGGAGGCCGGCGGCTTCATGGCGCTGGCCGGTCCTTCAGGCTCCGGCAAGACCACCCTGCTCAACCTCATCGGCGGTCTGGACGACGCGGACAGCGGCACCATTCGGGTGGACGGCCGCGAATACGCCCGCCAGAGCAAGGCCCAACTGGCCGATCTGCGCCTCCATCGCATCGGCTTTGTCTTTCAGGCCTATAACCTGATTCCGGTGCTCTCGGCCCTTGAGAACGTGGAGTACGTCATGCTGCTACAGGGGGTCGCCGCCAGGGAACGGCGCCGACGCGCCCGGGAGGTGCTGGCCGTCGTTGGACTGGAGGGAATGGCCCACCGGCGCCCCGCCGAGCTCTCCGGCGGCCAGCAGCAGCGGGTGGCCGTGGCGCGCGCCATCGTCTCCAATCCGAGCATCGTCCTGGCCGACGAACCCACCGCCAACCTCGACTCCAAAACCGGCGAGGGCCTGCTCCACCTCATGCAGCGGATGAACAGCGACCGCGGCGTGACCTTCATCTTCTCCACGCACGACGAGATGGTGATGGCCTATGCCCGTCGCATCGTTCAGATCCGCGACGGGCGCATCGCCGACGACCTGCACAAGGCATCCGAGCACCGATGAAGGGCTTCCCCCTGCCAGCAGCGTTGCGCCCCATCGCCGGCTGTCTTCTTATCGCGTGCCTCGGTGTCAGCAGTGCACCCGATCCCGGCAAAGCGGCAGCATGGCCGCCTCAAATGGCACTGGGCGGCCATCTGCGCGCCATCGGCAGCGTGGCCCACCTCGAAACGGATAGCACCCAGCGCGTCGTCGACCGCGATCCC
>JAAUYD010070250.1_pt1 | contig 24994 bp, 14 predicted proteins | sample 7278101 | NCBI WGS metagenome assembly JAAUYD01 (sample SAMN14350128, study PRJNA611818) | marine sediment metagenome | isolation source: surface marine sediment (0.6m) | place: French Polynesia: Moorea | collected 2018-08
GAATGACCCCGGCATGGGGGAAGCGGTCATCGAAGCCACCAACCGCTTTGCTCGCAGATAGCCCCCTCCGGTCCGATAGAGTACAAAAGTTTTGAAAACTTTTGTACTCTAAACCGAAGCAAACCGACTCAAATTAAAATCCAACTCATTAACCATTGACCATTAATTATCGACAATTGACAATTAATTTTGTCCAACATACGTACAACTTTAGTCCTGGTTCGTATATAGTCTTGTACGCGCGCATTTTGTACACCAAGCGATAAATTCCCAACAGTTTTTCTTTATAGGTTTCTTTTGCACATTCTGTTCACGATGTTTACGGGATATCCTCCCGGCCTGTTTACGCTGCCTGTTGGCCTAAATCGCCCGCTGTTAACCAATGATTCTTAGTTAGATGAAAAGGACGCTGAAATGAAAGAGTTTGTTCCCACTTTTCAGAAATTTAGATTTCTTCTATTTGCCGCCATTGCGGCACTTTCGCTGCTCATTGGCAGCTCGGTTTTTGCCCAAAATGATGGTGAAGGTACCCAATCGGGTCTCGCCAGAATTCAAATCATTCATCTCGCTCCCTTCGCTGATGAAGACACGGCCGTCGACATTCACGTCAACGGTCATCGCGTGCTTCGACACGTCAACTACCTCGATTCAACCAACTATCTCTACATTACGACCGGCAGTAAGCTGATCGAAATTTTCCCGGTCGGAAGCAGCACCCCAGCCATCTCAGCCAACGTAACGATAGAACGAAACAAATATTACACGGCCATCGCCGTGGGTGATGGGGTTAATCGCCCTCTGGAACTCATCGCTTTGGAAGATGATCTCTCCCACCCACCGGCCGGGCAGGCCAAAGTACGCCTCGGCCATCTCGCGCCCTTTGCAGACACTCTGGCCGGGACCACGGCTGACGTTCGCCTCCAGGACGGTACCGTCATCCTCAACGACGTCCAGTTTGGCACAATCGACAACAGCTTTTCGGTGGTTTTGGATGAAGGGGAGTACGATCTGAAAATCACCACCCCCGATGGAGAGACAACCTTAATTGACCCCCTGCCCTTTGAACTCGAAGGAGGCGATATCTTGAGCGCCTACGCCATTGGTGATGGGGTTAATCAGGATTTGGGCGTATACGCTGTGTTTGCCGGTCATCGTGGGGTCTCTCTGCCCTTGGCCAGCTATGTCTACGTAGCCCATCTGGCTCCCTTTGCCAGTGGAGCTGACTCAGCCGTCAATGTGGCCGTCAATCATGAAATTATTCTGGAAGATTTCCGCTACGGTGATTCAACCGGCTACGTAACACTCCCGGCGGGTGAAGCTTTTGTCCAGATTTTAGACCCGAACCACAGCGAAATTTTTGGAGCCACACTTGATCTGGCTCAAGCTACTTTTTACTCACTGTATGCGATTGGCGATCTGGTCAATCAGCCGTTCGACGTCAAAGTGCTGGTTGATGATAACAGCGCCCCGCCAGCCGGGTCTGCTAAAATTCGTTTGGGCCATCTGGCGCCCTTTGCCGATACCCTGGCCGGCACCACGGCCGATGTGCGCCTGCAGGATGGCACCGTCGTGCTGGATGACGTTCAGTTTGGCACTGTCGATAACACTTACAGTGTTGTTTTACCGGCCGGTACCTACGACCTGAAAATCACTACCCCGGATGGGGCCACCACCCTGATCGATCCCGCACCGATTACCGTCAACGATGGCGATATCGTCACCGCTTTGGCGACGGGTGAAGGGAACAATCAGGATTTGGCGGTATTTGCCATTGTAAACGGAGATGAAGGGTTCTTTGTTCCCGCTGCTGAACAAGCCCGCCTCTACGTGGCTCATTTGGCACCTTTCGCAGCCGATGCCGCAGTTACCGTACGGGTCAACGGCGCGGATGCCCTAACCAACATCAACTATGGCGACTCCACCGGCTACCTCGAATTTGAGGCCGGCACCTACGACATCGACATCGTGCCCAATGGAGCCACCGATCCGGCCATCAGCGGCTCAGTCACCCTCGAACCGGGTGTTGACTACACCGCCATCGCCGTCGGTGATGGGGCCAATCAACCCCTTGATCTGATCGCTCTGGAAGACGACAACAGCGCCCCACCGGCCGGCTCAGCCAAGCTGCGCATCGGCCACCTGGCTCCGTTTGCCGACACCCTGGCCGGCACCACGGCCGACATTCGCCTACAAGATGGCACCGTCGTGCTCGATGACGTGCAGTTTGGCACCATCGACACCGACTACAGCGTCGTGCTGCCCGCCGGCACCTATGATCTGAAAGTGACGACGCCTGACGGCATTGCCACGCTGATCGATCCGGAACCGGTTGCCTTGAACGATGGGGACATCCTCTCCGTCTTTGCCACCGGTGAAGGCAGCAACCAGGATCTGGGCATCTTCGCCATCATCAACGGCGCGCCCGGCGTATTTCTGCCGCTGGAAATTATCCAGCCGGGTACTTCGCGCCTTTACCTGGCCCACCTGGCACCGTTTGCCAGCGATGCGGCCGTGAAAATTAACATCGATGGGCTGCTCTCCATCGACAACGTTGAATACGGAGACTACACCGGCTATCTGAACCTGCCATCTGGCACTTACGATATTGAAGTGATCCCTGCCGGGGCCAGCAGCCCGGCCATCGCCGGAGAAATCACCCTGGTTGACGGGCAGGATCAAACCGCTTTCGCCATCGGGGACGGAGCCAATCAACCGCTCGGACTGGCGTTTCTAACAGACGACAACAGCGCCCCACCGGCCGGCTCAGCCAAGCTGCGCATCGGCCACCTGGCACCGTTTGCCGATTCCCTGGCCGGCACCACGGCTGACGTTCGCCTGCAGGACGGCACCGTTGTACTTGATGACGTGCAGTTTGGCACCATCGACAACAGCTACAGCGTCGTGCTGCCCGCCGGCACTTATGATCTCAAGATCACGACCCCTGATGGCAGCACCACCCTAATCGATCCGGCACCGGTCACCGTCAATGATGGCGACATCGTCACCGCCCTGGCTACCGGTGAAGGGGTGAACCAGGACTTGGCGCTCTACGTGATCGTCAACGGCCTGGCCGGACAATTTGTCCCAGCCGCTGAACCGGCCCGTCTGTACGTGGCCCACCTGGCTCCGTTCGCGGCTGACGCGGCCGTGACTGTACGGGTTAACGGGGCAGACGCCCTAACCAACATCAACTACGGCGACTCCACTGGCTACCTCGAATTTGAGGCCGGCGTCTACGACATCGATATCGTGCCCAACGGGGCCACCGACCCGGCCATCAGCGGCTCAGTCACCCTCGAACCAGGTGTTGACTACACCGCTATCGCCGTCGGTGATGGGGCCAATCAACCCCTTGATCTGATCGCCCTGGAAGACGACAACAGCGCCCCACCGGCCGGTTCTGCCAAGCTGCGTATCGGCCACCTGGCTCCGTTTGCCGACACCCTGGCCGGCACCACAGCTGATATTCGCCTGGAAGACGGGACCGTCGTTCTGGATGACGTGCAGTTTGGCACCATCGACACCGACTACAGCGTTGTTTTACCGGCCGGCACCTATGATCTTAAGGTGACAACGCCCGACGGCAGCACCACCTTGATCGATCCGGAACCGGTCGCCTTAAACGATGGGGACATCCTCTCCGTCTTTGCCACCGGTGAAGGCAGCAATCAGGACCTGGGCATCTTCGCCATCATCAACGGCGCGCCCGGCATCTTCCTGCCGCTGACCCCGCCAACGGCCGCCCTGCAGGTGGTCCATCTGGCTCCATTTGCCAGCGATCCGGCCGATACCGAAGTGTTTGTCAACCTGCGTGGCGAAACGGTTGTGGACAGCCTGTTCTACGGTGAGTCAACTGACTTTCTGACCGTTGATATTGGCCCGGCCGATGTCGAGATCTTCCCCATCGGGGCCACCGAACCGGCCATTGCGGATGAAATCGAGCTCTTAAAGGGCAAAGGTTATATCGCCACAGCGATTGGCAACGGCACCATCCAGCCGCTCAAGCTGCTGGTGGTTGAACTGCAGGCCCCCCCGCCGGGCTATGTGCGCATGAACTTTGGCCACACCATGATCGGCAGCGAAACCGAAGTAGACCTGCGGCTGGATGACGGCACAGTTCTGCTCGACAACGTATCCTACGGCGAAATCGACAGCTCACTGGTCGTTCCGGCCGGCCGCTACGACATGATGATCACCACCGCTGACGGGTCAGAAGTGCTGTTTAATGCGGTGCCCATGACCCTGGAAGCTGGACAAATCGTCACCGCTCTTACCCTGAGCGATATAAGCGACAGCTCCATGGAAGTGATGATGATGGACGAAAACGGCATGCGTATGCTCGTCAACGGTATCCATACCATGTTTATGCCGATAATTAACCGCTAATTTTCCTTCTCTTTTCGACAAGAGAAAGATCTCTGCTTGGCCCTCGCTCCTAATCAGGAGCGGGGGCTTTTTCGTTTTACTTGCGGTTACTCCCGATCCGGATTCAAGTACTATTTTTGACTCATTTGGCCCAAATTTCTCATGAGCCAAGGGCCGCTGCACATGGTATCATGGAACCTATGCACAAATCATTTCAGAAGGGGACCTACTTGGCTGACGATACCCGAGCCACATTTGCCATACAAATTCTCACAGCTCTTCTTTCAATTCTGATGGCGGCCGCCGTTATTTTTCTTTTCTGGTATATAGGTGATCAGATGGATTGGCGAACGGGCGATCCATATAACTTTTGGGTATTCGATCTAATGATGGGTGGCGTTTTAGCGTTTTTTGCGACCTTTTCCACGATAAGACATCAATTTGTTTCGGCATTAGATCCAAGGGAAATAAGTAAAGATGTATTCCAGTTTTTCGTACTTTTTTGGATACTGATTGTCTTCATTTTTCATGGTGGCTCTCAATTTTTTACCTCCCAGGATATTTGGTTCTCTTTTCAAGTAATCACCTATAGCACGGGAGTGCTTTTTTCGTTGGCGCTGGCGATCGGATTTGCACAGGTGTTTCTTCTTTACGTCACCGGTTTTGACAAACAACTACATCTTTATCGCATCTCCAATGCCGTCGCTTTACAGGCCTGCAAGCGCGGAAAGCTGCCCTACAGGGAAAAAATCCGCCTGCTTGGAAAAGCTAGTCTCGGCATGGTTTTATTTTTGTTAATGGTGGTAATTATTATCCTCTTTCCCGAGAATGAAGCCTGTTTAAACACAATGATGGGTGGAATGGCCCTGCTGCTTCTCACTGCAATTGTTCAGGCCATCAACATGTTGCAGACCCCGCGACTATTTACTTTTTCCGGACCGGTGACAAAATCAATAGATACTGTACTGGGGTATCGAGGATTATTACATCTAATTCATTGCCAAGACCGATCCTTCGATACAAGTATTGCCGTCTGGGTCTCAATAGAAGAATATAGACATTATGAACTCTGGTTTATACCCGCAAAAACCTTGGGTTGGTATAACTGGGTCATCGCTTTCGCCGAAATTGAAGAGCCTTCATCCACAGATTAATTCAAGCTTACCTTAAGTGACATGCAAGAACTATTCAAAAAATAATTTGTCCACAGATTGCGCAGATTTTCGCAGATTACAGTGAAAAATCTGCGGCCATCTGCGTAATCTGCGGATTTTTTATTGCAAAACTTTTTGCTGACTACTTAAGAAATAAGCATAAAGTTTTCAGAAATTAGCTGTCCGCAGAGCGCGTAGCGCAGAACCAAAGGTTCGCAGATGGCCGCAGATTAGAGCGAGAAATCTGTGAATATCCGTGTTAATCCGTGGCTTTTTTTAACAATTCTTTTTGTAAACTACTTAATAGATTCAGAATGTAGGCGATTGTCAATCCCCAAAGATTTACTACGGCGTGATTAAAGATACCGTTGGAAAATAGGTTTGGTATCGGGCTATATCTCGCGTGATCAGGGGTAAATCCATTACGGCGGCCTGCGCACCAATAATAAAATCCTTTCAATGCCCTTTATCGGCCTCAGCTCTCTCATTTGTAGTATCTAACAGAGTCAATTCACCAATTTTTATACAAATTATCCAAGATCACCTTGACAGTGTCATTTCTCCATGATAAATTTAACGCACTGCGTTACAACTTACTGAGCGATTAGTTAGCTTAAAAACATAAGGAGCACACCCCATGCTTGAATTTCGTCCTGATGACGAACAACAAATGCTCAAGACCGCCGTCCACCGCTTTGCGGAAGAAAAAGTACGAAAAGTATTTCGCGAAGCAGAGGAAATAGGCAAAATTCCGGCCGATGTCACTGCGGCCGGGTGGGAAATCGGACTGCTGCCAACCGGTTTGCCTGAACAGTATGGAGGCTTTGGCGAATACTCCGCGCTTACCAACGCCCTGGCTGTTGAGGAGTTTGCGTGGGGAGATTTTGCCATCACGCTTGACATCATGCGGCCAAATTTATTGGCCGTGCCTCTTATGCTCGATGGCTCTGACGCCCAAAAAGAGCAGTATCTTCCTCTTTTCTGTGATGAGAAAGCCCCACACGTCACCGCCGCAATGACCGAACCGGTCATTCAATTTGATCCTCGGCAATTAAACACCACCGCCACCAAAGAAAACGACAATTATGTCCTGAATGGCCACAAAACGATGGTTCCAGCAGCCGATACGGCCGAACTGTTTCTGATTTATGCCAATGAAAATGGGCAAACGCAGGCGTTTTTTGTCCCGGCAAACACCCCCGGCATGAATGTCGATAAGCGGGCTAAATTTATGGGTATTAACGCCCTGCCCACCTATGAAATCTCCTTTGAAAATTGCCAAATTCCAGCTGCCAATCGCCTCGGGGGTGAAGCAGGATGCAACATCGATCGTATCTTGACGCACAGCCGTATCGCCCTGGGCGCGGCCGCGGTGGGCTTAATGCGTGCCGGGTATGAATATGCCCTCGAATACGCCAAACAGCGGGTCCAGTTTGGCCGGCCGATCGCCCAAAATCAGTCGATCGCCTTTATGTTGGCTGAAATGGCGATCGATATCGATGAAGCGCGCCTCATGGTTTGGGAAGCCGCCTGGAAACTCGATCGCGGTGAAGATGTGGCTTATGACGCCACCATCATGAAGTTCCACATTGACGATATGGTCGTCAAGGTGGCTGACCAGGCGCTGCAAACCCTGGGTGGATACGGCTATATCCGGGAGTATCCGGTTGAGCTGTGGCTGCGCAATGCTCGCGGGCTGGCGCACATGGATGGGATGTTAATTGCATAGATTTTTGATTAACGATTGACGATTAACGAAAGGTCCTCCAATCGAAAATCGAAAATCATTAATCGGAAATCAGAGATACTCATGATTACTTTCGAAATACCCCAAAAACTTCTACAGGATGTCCAGATGGCCCAGATGGCGGCACAACACGTCATGCGGCCGATTTCCCGCAAATATGATGAGGCGGAGCACGAGCGGCCGGTTGAATTTTTTGACGTCATGTGGCCGGTCATCAAAGACCAATATAAAAAACGGTTTTCGACAAACGGCAACGGCAGCGCACCCAAAAACGGCAGCACCCCCAAAGAAGGGCTCAACTGGAGCCTGCTGCGCCTGATTTTGCAAATCGAGGCCTTAAGCTGGGGCGATGCCGGGATTTACCTCTGTACCCCCAACCCTGGTTTGGGTGGCGCGGCGGTTGATGCGGTGGGCACGCCGGAACAAAAAGCCCGTTTCCTGGGTCGCTTTGGTGAAGGCGATATGAAATGGGGAGCGATGGCCATCACCGAGCCCGGAGCTGGATCCGACAACAGCTCGATGCGCACCACGGCCGTCCTTGATGAAGAGACCAACGAGTGGATTCTCAACGGCGAAAAGATTTTTATCACCAACGGCAAGCTCTCCCTTGAAGAATCAAACGGTTTCTGCGTCGTATGGGCCACTATCGACCCCAACGCCGGCCGGGCCGGGATCAAATCCTTTGTGGTGGATGCCCATACCCCCGGTGTTTCCATCGCTAAACAAGAGCACAAGCTGGGGATTCGGGCCAGCGATACCGTGGCCCTTCATTTTGATAATGCCCGCGTTCCATATGAAAATTTGCTGGGCAGTGCAGATGTGGTGCAAAAAACCTCCAAAGGGTTTAAAGGGGCAATGAAAACGTTTGACGCCAGCCGGCCGGCAGTAGCCGCCAGCGCCGTTGGCATCGCTCGGGCCGCCCTGGAATTCACCAAAGAAACCCTGGCCAAAGAAGGGATCAAAATCGATCCTACAAAACCCAAACACAAGCTTACGGCGATGGAACGGGATTTGATGGCCATGGAAGCGAAATGGAAAGGGGCCTGGCTGCTGACCCTGCGGGCAACCTCGCAGCTGGTCCACGGCACCGGCAACCGCCTTGAAGCCAGCATGTGCAAAGCACGCGCCGGGGAAGCGGTCACCTGGATTACCCAAAAATCGGTCGATCTGCTTGGCCCCCTGGGATATTCACGCGATACCCTGGCGGAAAAGTGGATGCGTGACGCCAAAATCAACGACATTTATGAAGGGACAAAGCAGATTAACCTATTAATTGTGGCCAGAGCAATTTTGGGTTACTCGCGGAAAGAACTGCAGTAAAATTACGAAGTAGGAAATACGAAATACGATTTGCTCAATTATTAGTAATGGTGATTAAAAAATATTTTGATCCCCTACAAACCCGTATTTCGTATTTCTGATTTCGTATTTTCGCCCATGATTAAAACCTCCCAACCTCCCGCTCGGCCAAACCATCTTCCAATTCTCTTTGATTATCCAGCTTTCCAGCGGGATCCCTTGGGGTTTTGGTTACAGGTTGGCCAGACCGCGCCGGTGGTTCGGGTTAGGCTGGGACCAAACCGGCCGTATTGGGTGGTGACCGACGCGGATTTCTTTCAGCACATCCTGCAAAATAAGGCCAGGAACTATCCGCGCGATCGGCAGCTGCGCGACCGCACAGGGTTGGATCCGGCGGAAACAAGCTTTAACGCCCCCACTTGGGATGAGTGGCTGTGGCGTCGTCGGCTGCTCCAGCCGGCGTTTCACGGCCGTGAATTGGCCAGGTTTGGGGCGAGCATGGTCGAAGAAGTGCGCAAGCTCGTCGCAGAAACAGCGGCCGATCAACCGCTCGATCTGATTCCCTGGATGAAAACGCTGACGATGCGCATCATCTGTCGCACGATGTTTAGCGCCTCAATCGAGGAAACCGATACCCTGCAGGAAAGTTTTGAGCAGACCACGGCGTTTAACTACAAACGCATGTCTTCCATCTTTAATCTGCCGCTGTGGATTCCCACCCCGGCCGTCCAGCAAACCAAAAAAGCGATTCAAACCCGGCGCGAAATTATCCACCGTATCGTGCAGCAGCGGCTCGATACCGGACAGGCAAAAGGTGATTTGCTGGATATGCTCATCAGCGCCCACCTCGATGAAGACGGCCGGAAATTTACCGGTGAAGATTTGATTTCCGAAATGATCAGCATTGTGTTTGCCGGTCACGAAACAACGGCGATGACCCTGGTGTGGGTGTTTTACCTGTTAAGCCAGCATCCGGACATCGAAGTAGCCGTCAGGCAAGAGGTTAAACGGGTTTTGGAGAACCGCCCGCCCACATTGAACGACATCGAAGCGATGCCTTTGACCCACCAGGTTATCCTGGAAACGCTGCGACTTTATCCCTCCGTTTACCTAACGCTTCGAGAGGCGGAGGAAGAGGACCGGCTCGGTGAATATCTCGTGCCGGCCGGGACTCAATTTATCCTCAACATCCGCGGGCTGCATCGGGATTCTCGCTACTGGCGTGACGACCCCCACGAGTTTAAACCATCCCGTCATGCCCCGGAAAACAGTGAATCGCGGCACAAATACGCCTTTTTGCCGTTTATCACCGGCCCCAAGAAGTGCATAGGGGATTCTTTTGCCATGATGGAATTGAGGTTGGTTGTACCCACGATACTGCAGCTGTGGAAAATGGCGACCGCTTCATCCGCACCCGCTCGCGAGAAAGCGGGGTTTGTGATGGATGTGGAACAACCAATCATCATGAATTTGAAAACAAATCAATAGAGATACGATTTTAGATTTACGATTTACGAAGGGGTACGTTATCATTGAATAATACGTTTAAATCCAACCAAATCGCAAATCAATAATCGTTAATCGAAAATCCCACTAAGGAGTTTCAATGAGTTTCCGTATTGAAAAAGTAGGCATTATTGGTGCCGGGACGATGGGGGGCGGAATCGCCGCTCATCTGGCCAATATCGGCATCCCGGTCGTTTTACTCGACATCGTGCCCCCAAACCTTTCCGATGCCGAGAAAAATGATCCAAAAGCCCGCAATCGCTTTGTTCAGGGGGGCTTTCAGCGGATGGTCAAAGCCCGGCCCGCCAATCTGGGTCGCAAAGATCGGGCGGATTTAATTACAATCGGCAACACTAGTGATGATATCGACCTGCTGGCCGATTGTGATTGGGTCGTGGAGGTCATCATCGAACAGCTGGCCCCCAAACAGGAGCTGATGGCCAAGCTTGAAGAGGTTTGCAAACCGACGACGATTATCACCAGCAATACGTCCGGCATCCCGATTGGCCAGATTGCGCAGGGGCGATCGGACGAATTTAAAGCCCGGTTTTTGGGAACCCATTTCTTTAACCCACCGCGCTATCTCAAACTGCTCGAAATTATTCCGACGCCGGACACGTCCAAAGCGGTCATCGATTTTATGGTTGATTTTGGCCGAAAAACGTTGGGCAAGGGAGTCGTTGTCTGTAAAGATACCCCGAACTTCATCGCCAACCGCTTTATCGCCGTGGCCGGCAATTATGGCGTTGAGTCGGCCCTGGACCTGGGGATGACCGTTACCGAAGTGGATACCATTACCGGACCGCTGATCGGCCGGCCTAAAACGGCCACCTTCCGGCTCACCGACCTCGTGGGGCTGGACATTATGGTCCACGTCAACAGCAATTTGTACCCGGCTATCCCCCACGACAACTACCGGGAACTGCTTGTCTCCCCCCGCGTGCTGGCCATCAACGACAAAATGATGGAAAACAAGTGGCTGGGGAACAAAACCGGGCAGGGTTTTTATAAGAAAACCATGGTGAAAGGCAAGCGGGAATTTTGGACCTTAAATTTGGAAACTTTTGAATACGAGCCGTCGCCCAAGGCACGTTTTGAATCAGTGGGAGCGGTGCGCAAAATTGAAGATTTGGGAGAAAGGCTGCGACAATTATTCGAACATGACGACAAAGCGGCCAACTACGTGCGCAAAAATATCTACTTCAACCTGGCGTATGCTGCGGCCGTGGGTCAGGAAATCGCCAACAGCATCACCGACATCGACAACGCCGTGCGTTGGGGGTTTGCCCATGAGGCCGGTCCGTTTGAAATTTGGGACATGCTTGGCGCGGCCAAAACCGCTGAGAACATGGAGGCTGATGGGTTTGTCGTTGCCGATTGGGTAAAAGACATGCTCAATGCCGGCATCACCTCTTTCTACAATGAAGAGGGTCAGCCGTATGACTTCATCAACGGCGGCCGTTTGAAAGTTGAACGCGATCCCGATTACACTTCCGTGAGCTATCTCAAAAAGAAGAATGAAGGGGTTTTAGCCCGCAACATGTCATCCTCACTACACGACATGGGTGATGGGGTCATCCTCTACGAATTCCACGCCAAGCTCAACGCCATCGACGCCGACATGGTCGAGATCGGCAACAAGGCGCTGGAAATGCTGGAGGAGGATCAATGGCGCGGCATCGTTATGGGCAACAACGGCCAGGATTTCTGTGTCGGAGCCAATATCGCCACCGTGGCCATGGCCGCTGGCCAGGGGTTGTGGGACCAGGTTGAAAAGGCGATCAAAGATTTGCAAATTTTGGCCTTTAATTTGCGTCACGCACCCAAACCGGTCATCACCGCCCCCCACCAGCGCGTCCTTGGCGGTGGTGTGGAAATGGCGATGGGTGGTTGGGAATCGGTAGCCGATCACGAAACGTATATGGGGCTGGTCGAAGTGGGGGTGGGATTGATGCCGGCCGGTGGTGGCCTTAAAGAGCTGCTCCGCCGGAAAGTCAATCCGGTTATGAGAAACCCACACGGGGATGTCATTCCACCCATGCAGCAAATCTTCGAACAGGTGGCGACGGCTAAAGTTGGCACCACCGGCGCGTGGGCGGCTAAAGACCTGGGTTATCTGAATCCAGACGACACGATCGTTTTTAACAGCGATCACCGGCTGATGACGGCCAAACGGCGGGTGCTCCAGCTGGCTGAGGCCGGCGCTCGGCCGCCAGAAATCGAAAAGATTTATGCGGCCGGTCGCGACGTGTATGCGGCCCTGCAGCTGGGCGTCCAGAGCTTTGTCTGGGGGCATTATGCCAGCGAACACGACAAGCTCATCGGCAAGAAAATCGCTTACGCCCTGACCGGCGGCGGTATTTCAGGCCCGGCCTGGGTTGACCCCTGGTATATTCTCGATCTCGAGCGAGAGGGATTCCTGTCCCTCCTCGGCGAACAGAAGACGATCGAACGCATTATGCACATGCTGCAAACTGGGAAACCACTTCGCAACTAGACAACAGACAACAGACTACAGACAACAGAGGATAGGTTTCTGAAGTCTGAGGTCCGTAGTCTGTCGTCTTTAAGGAGATTCAAATGAGAGAAGCTGTAATTGTCGCGGCCAGCCGCACGGCCGTCGGAAAAGCGAAAAAGGGCACAACCCAAAACGTCCGCTCGGACGACATGATGGCCACTGTGATTGAAGAACTGCTGCAGCAGGCGGAAGGGCTTGATCCGGCTCTAATCGATGATGTGATCGTCGGCTGCGCCATGCCTGAGGCGGCCCAGGGGTTAAATTTTGCCCGTACCATCGCTTTGCGAGCCGGCTTACCGGTTGATGTCCCGGGACAAACAGTCAACCGCTTTTGCTCGAGTGGTTTACAAACGATCGCTATGGCCTCCGAGCGAATCATCGCCAACGGGGCGGATGTCATCATCGCCGGCGGTGCGGAAACGATGAGCCTGGTGCCGATGTCCGGTTTCCGGGTCAGCCCCAACCGGTATATGGTAGAAAATATGCCGGAAGTGTATATGGGCATGGGATATACCGCCGAACAGGTAGCTGACGAATGGAACGTCACTCGCGAGGACATGGATCAATTCGCCTACGAGAGCCACATGAAGGCGGCCGCAGCCACGGAAAAAGGGTTTTTTAAAGAGGAAATTGTGCCGTTCAAATTCACCGAAGTTGTGGCTGGGTCAGATGGACCGCTTGAAAAAGAAATGGTCTTTGACGTCGATGAGCATTTGCGGGCCAGCACGACCATGGAAGGGTTAGCCAAACTGCGGCCGGTTTTCCGCAACGGCGGCCGCGTCACAGCCGGGAACTCATCCCCTCTCAGTGATGGGGCGGCCGGGGTGATCGTCATGGAGCGCAAAATGGCAGAGGATCTTGGCTACAAGCCGCTGGCCCGTTTTGTGGGCTTTAACGTGGCCGGGGTCCGGCCGGAAGTGATGGGCGTGGGGCCGATTGAAGCGGTGCCCAAGCTGCTCAAGCGAGCCGGCATGTCGCTGGACGATATGGACATCATCGAGCTCAATGAGGCGTTTGCCGCGCAAGCGCTAGCGGTGATACGCACGCTGGAAATGGATCCGGAGAAGGTCAACGTTAACGGCGGAGCGATCGCTCTGGGTCATCCTTTGGGATGCACCGGAGCCAAGTTGACGGTGCAGCTCATCAATGAAATGAAACGGCGCAGCAGCAAATACGGCATGGTCACGATGTGTATCGGCGGCGGTATGGGAGCAGCCGGGATTTTTGAGAATCTGAATTAATCTACTATCCGGGATTCTTAAAGAATCCCGGATAATATCTAACTTATTAGAATACGGTATTCTTGAAGAATACCGTATTCTTTTTTTCCGGATTTTTTTGGGGTTGAATTCCAATTGTTAATTTTTTATAATATCGCTTACTTACTTAAGTTAAGTAAGTAATGAACCAGTCACTTTCACAATTGGAGCAGCGTCCTTATGCCCCGCAACGGAACAGCCGGTTTACTTCGTTCAATCAATCGGTCTGCTGTCCTGGAGCTGCTCCGCGAAAACAGTCCCCTTTCCCGCTCCCAAATCTCAAAAGAACTCAATATTAGCCTGCCCACAACGATGCGCATCGTTGATTCTTTAATTGATGAGCGGCTGGTCAGAGAGACCGGCACGATGGGATTGACCAAAGGGCGACCGGCCGCACTGGTTGAATTCAACGGCAGCGCGTTTGCCATCGTCGGGGTCGATCTCGGCGGCACAAAAATTTACGGTACGGTGGCTGATTTACAGGGCAACGTGCAGCATTCCCTTTATCGCACACACAAAGAAATACAGGAAACGGTTGGTGGAAATTACCTCGATGGGTTGTGTCACTTTATTGAACGGCTGCTCGAGGCCCCTCGCCCGGCCGGTCAGGAAATTCGAGGAATCGGCGTAGGCGCTCCAGGGATTACCATCGCCCCGGAAGGGATTGTCACCTGGGCACCCAGCCTTAACTGGCGCGATTTACCGCTGCAAGAAATCTTAACTCAGCGCTTCAACTTGCCGGTCATGGTTGAAAACGACGTCAATTTGGCTGCGCTGGGTGAATGTGGATTCGGGGTGGGCAAACATACCTCAAGCATGGTCTTGATCACCCTGGGGACCGGCATCGGGGCGGGGATTATCATCGGGGGAGAGATTTATCGAGGGCATCATCAGGCGGCCGGGGAAATCGGCTACATTTTGCCAAGTATTCGATATCTAGGGCGGCAGTACAAAGGGTTTGGGGCTTTGGAAATGTTGGCTTCCGGCACGGGCATCGCCGACCGCGCTCGACTGCTGCTCGAGGAGTCGGGCATTCCCTTACCGGCAGAACAAATCGATTCCCGCTATGTGTTTGCCCAGGCGGAACAGGGTGTTGTCTGGGCCCAGCAAGTCATCCACGAAACAATCGATTACCTGGCCCTGGCCATCATCAATATCAGCACAACGCTTGATCCGGAAATGATTGTGCTGGGAGGCGGCGTCACCAATTCTTCAAAAACGTTTATTGAACACATTCGGGAGCGAGTGGCCGGCGTCACCCCTTTTGTTCCCCAGCTCATGCTTTCTGAACTCGGCCGGGAAGCAGCGGTGATGGGAGCCATCATGCAGGTGATGAAGGCCACAGATGACTACATTGTCGTAAAACAACTTACCTGAGGAAGAAGGAGTAAGATATGTATCAGGATTTGCACGTTATCGATTTTCACTGTCATTTTCCAACCGAAAAACCTTGGTTTGGCGGCATGGGTCCTGACTGGCGCAAAGATTACGTCGAACGGGTTGGGGAACGACGAGCCAAGATCGCCCGCGAACAAGCGATAGCCTACAACAAAGAGTGGCGGCTGGCGTGGGATTTTCCACCGCCGGAAAAGGAGCATCCGGGTGATGAGGTTCAGGCCCAGCGTTGGGCTGAGGAGATGGATCGATACGGGCTGCGAGCGGTAGGCTTTGTGACCGGCGGTGGCAACGATAATCTGGCTGAAATTATTGGGCCGTATTCGGACAAATTTATCGGGTTTGCTCACCACTATCTCTTCGCCGAGAATGCGGTTGAAGAGCTTTACAGAGCGGTTAACGAGTTAGGATTTAAGGGTTACAAGCTGCTTGCGCCCGCCCTGGACCGGCCGATTGAAGACCCGGCCGCTTATCCGGTTTGGGAGGCGTGCGCCGACCTCAACATTCCGGTGCTGATTCATTTTGGCATTTTGGGCAGCGGTGGCGGCATCGCTACGCACGAAAATATCAATCCGCTCAAACTGCATAATGTGGCCAAGGATTTTCCGGACGTCAATTTTGTGGTCCCACACTTTGGCTGCGCGTGGGTACGGGAAGCACTCCAGCTTTGCTGGGCGTGTCGCAATGTTTACATCGATACCAGTGGATCAAACCAATGGATCCGTTGGGTACCGGGCGACCTGACCGTCAAGGAGCTTTTTCGCAAGTATTTGAGCACGATCGGTGCGGAACGTCTGATTTTTGGCAGCGATTCAAGCTGGTTCCCCCGTGGTTTTGCCGTGCGTTATCTGCAAGATCAAATTAGAGACGCCCGTGATCTGGGCATGAGCCACGATCAACTTCAGGCAATTTTTGGTGGTAATGCGGCCAGGCTCTTCAAAATTGAGCTGGCTGACTGATTCTCTCGTCGATAAACTGGATCGATCTCACCATTCAAGGAGGCATATGGAAAAAAACATCACCGCCCTATCCAAATGATCATCGAGTAAATTATGGAGGTTTGGAGAAAATGAAAAAAGCATTGTTTTATATTGTTTCTTTGTTTGTGTTTGGTTTGGTGCTGGCGGCCTGTCAACCACAAACGGTGGAAGTGACTCGTGTGGTCACGGAAACTGAAGAAGTAGAGGTGACCCGCGTGGTCACGGAAACCGTTGTTGAGGAAGGGGAAGAGGTCGAAGTGACTCGGGTTGTGGAAGTCCCAGCAGAATCCGAGGTCATCACCATCGAATATTGGCAATATTTCTTTGACGCCCGGGTCGACGCCATGAACCGCTTAATCCAGCAGTTCGAAGCGGAAAATCCGGACGTGCGCGTCATTCACAACAGCGATATCCCTTATGCTGACTTCAGAGACAAAATTGCCGCTTCTGCACCGGCCAATGTTGGTCCGGATGTAGCCACTCTTTTTTACGGCTGGATTCCGGCCTGGGTCGATGCCGGCTACCTGATCCCTCTTCCTGAAGAAGTATATACGCGGGAAGAAATTGCCGAACAATTCTCTCCGATGGTGCTGCAGAGCGAGCTGGATGGAGAATTTTGGGCGGTACCCACGGCCGTTCGGACCCTGGCTTTGTTCTGGAACAAAGATTTGTTTGAAGCGGCCGGACTGGACCCGGAACAGCCTCCAACCAACCTCGACGAGCTCGTCGAGATGGCCCAGCTGCTGACCGAGTATGACGATGCGGGCAATATCTTAATTCAAGGGTTCCCCGTCGCCCCTCCAGGCCAGGCTCACCACTGGTTCCGCGAAGTTCTGGTGCGCCAATATGGCGGTGTTCCGTACAGCGAAGACAATCGGACGGTACTGTACAACAGCCCCGAAGGTTGTGAGGCGTTCACGTACATGGTTCAGTTTGAAACCGAGCTCAACACCGGCAGCAACGACCTTTTTGAAGACGCCACCCAGGCGTTTTTACAGGGTAAATCAGCCATTCACATTGACGGGTCTTTCCGGATCGGTTCCATTGCTACCAATGCCCCGGACTTAAATTATGGGGTCATCGAACTGCCGGTCACCAACGACATCCAGTCCACCTTTGGTTCATACTGGACCCACGGCATTACCCGCAAAGCGGCCGAAGACCCAGCTCGTTTGGACGCATCCATTCGCTTCCTGAAATTTATCACCACTGCTGAATCTGGGGCGATTTGGGTTGATAAGGTTGGCGAGCTGCCGGCTCAGCTGACCGCCGCGGCCGACGAAGATCTGCTGGCCGACCCGATTTTGGGTCCGTTTGCGGCCGGTCTGCCATATGCAAACGCCACCTTCTTTGTTGACGAATCTGAACAGCGGCAGGTGATTATCGACGCCTATGATGCTGTCCGTCTAACCGATGCAGATCCGTGTGAGGCGCTCAACGAAGCGGCCGAACGCGAACAAGCATTGTTGGATGAATTCTGGGCCGATCGCTAATTTAGCTGACCCATCATGCGTGCAGGGTGTCGATTGTTAACACCCTGCACGCTTTTAAATTTTTGAAAAGGACAGAAGCGCTATGATCAGTTTATCTATACGACAGCGCCAGGTCATGTGGGCCTACATTTTTTTGTTTGTCCCCATGCTGTTTTTTATTTTCATTCGCATTATGCCGACCCTGTCAGCGTTTAATATCAGTCTCCATGACTGGAATCCTTTAGCGGAAGAACAAACATTTGTCGGCCTGGCAAATTACCAACAGCTCTGGGAAGACCTGCAGGATTCAAATTCGGTTACGCGCAAGGCGTTTGTCAACACCTTTCAATATGTGATTGTCGGGATGCCGCTGCAGCTGGTAATCGCTCTGGGGATTGCCCTGCTGCTCAATGAAATCAAACGATTTAGCACGTTTTTTCGGGCCGTTTATTTTTTGCCCTTTGTCACCTCGACTGTCGCGATTTCCTGGGTCTGGCGCTGGCTTTACCAACCCCAATACGGATTCTTTAACGTCGTCCTGTCATTTTTTGGGCTTTCCCAACAGCCTTTTCTGAAACACCCCGATCAGGCGCTTTATTCAATTACGGCGGTCGTGGTGTGGCAGGGGTTGGGGTTTGCCATCATCATTTTCCTGGCCGGGTTAAAACAAATTCCTCAAATTTATTATGAAGCGGCCATCATCGATGGGGCCACCCGTCTACAGAAGTTTCGCTATGTCACCATCCCGCTGCTCAATACAACCCTGGTTTATCTGGCGGTTTTGCAAACGATCAGTTTTTTGCGGATGTTTGACTACGTCATCAACATGACAACCCAGGGGGATGGCGGGCCATTAGGCAGCACCACTACGGTTACCCTGCGGGTTTACCGAGAAGCTTTTTCCAGCTTTGACATGGGCTACGCGTCCGCGCTAACTGTAGCCCTCTTTGCGATCATTTTGGTCATTACCATCATCCAGCTGCGACTTTTTTCAACCATTGATTAAAGTCCCAAAGGAATCACGTTATGAATGCTCTCATTCAAGAGGAAGAGGTTGCCCAGGTTGCCGTTCAATCCGATCAGAGAAGCCCGAGTCAGAAACGGCAAAATCAGCTGATCAAAATCATATCGTACATTTTGCTCATCCTGGGGGGAATCACCATGGTCGTGCCCTTTGTCTGGATGATTTCCACCTCAATGAAAACGGCCGCGGAAATTTACCAGTCAAATTTTTTCCCGATTATGCCTACGCTGGAAAATTATCAGCACGTCATCTTCAATACCGCATTCCCACGCTGGTATTTAAACTCATTTATTGTGGCGGTTATTAGCACCGTCAGCGTTGTTTTTTTTGATACGCTAATCGGTTTTGTGTTTGCCAAATATGATTTTCCCCTAAAAAATATTTTCTTTTTGCTGATTTTAAGCACGTTGATGATTCCCACAGAGATGCTGCTTATCCCCTGGTTTATTATGTCGGTTGATCCGATCATCGGCCCGAGTTGGGTCGATACCTATTGGGGCATTGCCTTTCCAGGGGTTATCACGGCCGCGGGGGCCTTTTTAATGCGGCAATTTATGAACGGAGTGCCAGATGAGCTGCTCGACGCCGGCCGGATTGACGGGGTGAGCGAATTTGGCCTGTTTTGGCGAATTGCCGTGCCGCTGACCTTTCCGGCGATGGCGGCTCTGGCCATTTTTAACTTTCTGGGGAATTGGAACGCGTATATTTGGCCGCTCATCGTCACCTCTGATCGAGCGATGATGACCCTACCGGTCGGACTCTCTTTTTTCTCCAGCGAAAACGGGGCGGATTGGCACCTGATTATGACCGGGGCAACCCTTTCAGTGCTGCCGTTGATGATTGTTTTTGTGCTGTTCCAGCGACAAATTATTAAGGGGATCGCCCTGACCGGAGTAAAAGGATAATGGGGTCAGCAAACAGCGCGTTTCCACACCCGGCTTATGCCGCTTACGTCTTAAAACCGGCATATAACGAAGCGTCCAGACACCTCTTTCATCCGATGATGGCGGCCAATCGAGCCCACGTAGTGATGCTGGCCGAGCAGGAAATTATTTCCCGGGCCAACGCAAAAGCCCTTCTTCTGGCTATTTCCGAGGTCGATCAGAGCGGCGTTGAGGCCCTTCCTTATCAATCTGGCATTGAAGATTTGTTTTTTCACGTGGAGAAGCGGCTAATTGAAATTTGCGGTCCGGAATACGGCGGTAATCTTCAGCTCACCCGCAGCCGGAATGATTTGGGGCACGCCCTCGCCCGGCTGGCTTTGCGGCCGGAAATGTTAACCCTGATCCAAACCAACCTCGATCTGCGCCAGACGATTTTGGCGTTGGCCCGTCATCACCTCGATACGGTGATGCCCGGATATACCCATACCCAGCCGGCCCAACCCACGACGTTCGCCCATTATCTGGCCGGGGTGTTGAGCTTTCTGGAACGAGATACAAAGCGGCTGGTGCAGGCTTATCAAACACTCAATCAAAGCCCCTTAGGCGCAGCAGCCTTTACCGGAACCGGGTTTGCAATCGATCGTCACCTGAGTGCAAAATTGCTGGGTTTTGATGGGGTGATGAGCAGCAGTCAAGACAGCATCGGCGCTTCAGACCATTTAACAGATATCGCCGCCGCTTTAACCAGCCTGGCGGTCAACCTGTCACGCATGACCCACGATTTGTTGTTTAAAGCCACCCGCGAAAGTGGGGCGATTCGCATTGACGACAGCTTTATTCAAATCAGCTCGATTATGCCCCAAAAACGCAATCCGGTTGTTCTCGAACACCTTCGGGCGCGGTTAAGTCGCCTGCTGGGAATGGCCCAAACAATCGTGACCCAATGTCACAACATCCCCTATGGCGATACGCAAGATATTGAAGACGAGATCGAACCGACAATGTTTGGAGCGATTGCAACGGCTAACGATATCCTCGATTTATACGAAAAGGTCTTTGCCACGCTGCAGGTCAATGCCGCCCATTTACTGTCAGAAGCGGCGGCCGGGTTCACGACCGTAACCGAATTGGCCGACACCCTGGTGCGCGAAGCCAACCTGCCGTTCCGCTCGGCCCATCACATCGTTTCTCAACTGGTGCAGCGCCTGCACGGAGAAGGGCTGGACGCCGACGCCATTTCCCCACAGCTGCTGGCTGAAATTTCGGGAGACGTTTTGGGACAACCACTGCAAATCAACCCCAAAACTCTGAAAACCGCTTTAGATCCCATTGAATTTGTCAACGCCAGAAATTCCTTGGGAGGCGCGGCCGGTTCAGCGACATCGACGTTGTTAACTACCCAAGCTCGACAAGTTGAAGCCGATATCGAATGGTTGCAAAGTACAAAGGGGTACATCGCCACCGCTGCTAGCCATCTCGAGGAAAAGGTGAACGGGCTTACAGGTGAATAAAACCGTTGTCCTGGTCGTTGTTGGTATCGGAACGGCCCTGTCGCTCATCGGAGATTCTTCTCTTTATACCGTGCTGCCTACCCATACCGCTGATGCAGCCATATCTCTCTCCGCAGTTGGCGTGATGCTCTCTGCCAATCGATGGGTGAGGCTGGCATCAAACGGGCCCGCGGGCTGGTTGAGTGATCGTCTACCGCGGCGTATGCTGTTTATACCGGCCCTCTTTTTGGGGGCGTTGTCGACGGCGATTTATGGGTTCACCACGGGATATTGGCCGCTTCTGATCGGCCGGCTGCTGTGGGGCATTTCGTGGTCTGGGGTTTGGGTTTCCGGGAACACCATCGTCCTCGATGTGGCCACCGATCAAAATCGGGGGCGGATGATCGGATTTTACAATGTCGCCTTTTTTAGCGGAGCCAGTTTGGGATCGCTGCTAGGGGGTTGGTTAACCGATCTTCTGGGTTATGCCATAGCTATGCGTATCGCAGCCCTTTTGACGCTTATCGGAGCGGTAATCGTCTTATTATTTCTGCCGGAGACCAAACGATATCGTCAGAAAGAGAATTCGAATGTACCCGAGAGCAGCCCATCAGGCAAAGACGTTTCAACGACAGAAATGGGATCTGTTTTTGCCTTAATCGGGGTTAACCGACTGCTGATTGCCGGGACATTGATCCCCACATTTGGGTTATTTTTACAGCAAACATTGGGCGAACAGGTTGATGTGCTGGGGTGGAAAATGGGAGTAACAACATTAACCGGCCTGGGATTAAGCGTCAGTTCGATTTTGGGGATCATTTTTCTGCCAGTAATTGGCGGGTTATCCGATCGGATGGGAAATCGATGGCGGGTGGCCTCATTCGGTTTGATGCCGGGCACGGCCGGATTTTTGCTCCTTGGCCTGGCGTGGCCGTGGGCTATCGTTTTAGGTTTGCCGCTGACTTCCGCCACGAGCAGCAGCAATCAGGGAATGTCCACGGCGCTGGTAGGCGATCTGGCAGGTAATCGCAGCGGCCGTTATCTGGGATTTCTATTCACCGCCGGGGATTTGGCCAGTGCGGCCGGCCCGCTGCTTGTTTTTTGGCTGGTCGGCTTTGTTGATTTGTATGCGATCTATTTTGCGGCCGCGGCCCTGTTTGGGTTGATGTGTCTTGTCGCGGGGTGGTGGTCCGTTGGAGATTCCGGGATTCTTGGAGAATCCCGGAATCTAGAACTATAGGATACGCCCAGGCGTCCACGGCCCATCAGCCGCCGCCAAATCGGCCTCCAGGCGCGCCAAATCTTCCTCAATCAATGCTTTAAGCTCGGTCCGAATCGTTGAAAACTCCGCTTGAGCCCGAGTCAGCGATTGACGATGGGTCAACGTTGGCTCCTGACGTGTGCTCCAGTATCCCCAAACGATCCGGCCGAGGAGGCCCATAACCGATGGGGTACTGGGTTCGTCAAGCTTTTCTCGCACTTCATCATTCGCCAAACGGCGTTTCAAATCATGACAGCGGGCGGAAATCTCCTGGGCACGATGCAGCAGGGCGAGATCGGCCGCCGGTGCCGCAAGTAAACCGGCGTTAATGTGGCTGAGACGCACCTGCGCTCGCTCAATTTCGGCTTTTGCTCCATGCGCCTGACGCATCAAATCGGCCGATTGGTTTTGAAAGGCCACAACCGCCGAAAAATCGGTGTCCTGTGGTGCGGTAGAGACCGGTTTAACCTCAAACGACTGCGGCGCTCCAACCGCTTTAATCTCCCCATCAGACACGATTTGCATTTCGGCCGAGTAGCGGCCCGGATTAACCAGTGGCCCCTGCGGCTTGGGCATCCAGGGAGACACAAAAGCCGGTTTTTCGAGAACAATTGGGTTAGGGGGCGTTCCGCGCAGATCCCAGCTTACACGATGAAGACCGGCCTTTGTCGGACCTTCTAAAAGACGGACCGGCCGCCCTTCGCTATCTCGTATGATGATAACGAGTTTGGGATCCGCAGCATCCGCTTCAGCGTTTAGGGTATCCCAACCGGGGAATGCCGCACTTTTGCCTTCTTCGCGAAGTGCTTTTTCAGCTTTATTCCGTTTCCCCTTGGGCGATAACAACTCATCTTTCAGATAATAAGAGATCATCGCCCCAAAATCGGGGTTTTCTGCTCGGAAGGCGGTCGATCCCAAAGTCGGGTGTCCGGCCGACTGCATCGGTGTATAAGGAATATACCACCAGGCATCGCGGACGGGAAACAAAGCTGCATCGTGATCAAGGGCACCGGAGGCGATATCCCGCAAAGGAGAATAATCATCGAGCACGTAAAAGCCACGGCCGAAGGTGGCCCCAACCAGATCGTTATCCCGCCGCTGAATTTTGATATCGCGGAAGGCAATTGTGGGGGTAGACAGCTTTACCCATTTCTGCCCTCGATCGGGCGAAAAATAGACCCCAAATTCCGCCCCGACAAAAAGTAAATCGGAATTTTTATGGTCCTGCTGCAGCGCCCAGCCGATCGTCCCGGCCGGCATATCACCGCTAATTGACCGCCAGGAGCGGCCGCGGTCACTGCTTTCAAAAAAGTAGGGAGCAAAATCGCCAAATTTGTGCGCGTCGGCGATGGCGAACACCGTGTCAGAATCGTGCTGGCATGCTTCTACACACTGAATAAACGACAGTTCGGGCACCCCAGGAAGGGCGGCCGCCCGACGCCAATTTTGCCCACCGTCCTCAGAAACCTGAATTAACCCATCATCGGTGCCCGCATAAAGCACCCCTTCAGCCACAGGTGATTCAGAGAGGTTAACGATGTTTCCGTAATGGGACATGGCGCTGTTGGCAACGAGCTCGTCTACGCTCCAGACGCGCCCCATCAACTCCATTTCATACCGATTTTGGCCGCGCGACAAATCACCCGAGACGGGCGTCCACGATTGCCCGCGATCGTCGCTGCGCCACACTCGCTGTGAAGCGTAGTAAAGTCGATTGGAGTTATGTGGACTAATCAAAATTGGCGCATCCCAATTCCACCGTTCGGGCGGATCACCGGGAGCCGGTTGCGGTTGAATATCGACCCGCTCATTGCTGCGCCGATCATAGCGGAACAAATTTCCGATCTGAAATTCGAGATAGAAAATATTGGGATCAGTGGGGTCAAAGGCAACGTGGTACCCGTCCGCCCCGAGGGGAACAGACCAATCGGAGTTGCGGACGCCGTCTGTGTTCATCGTGCGCGACGGGCCAAACAGCGTTCCTAAATCCTGCGCGCCGCCAAGGATGTTATAAAAAGGCTCAGAATTATCAACCGCCAGGCGATAAAATTGGGAGATCGGCATGTTGGGAAAATGTCGCCAGGTCAATCCCTCGTCAAATGTCTCGTACAATCCGCCATCCGCCCCAAGCAGTAAATGCCGGCCGTCATCAGGATCAATCCACAGCGCATGATTGTCGCTGTGCTTCTCTTTACCGGTTTCCATATTGGCAAATGACTTTCCGCCGTCGCGGGTCACGTGACAAAAAACATCCATTTGGTAAACCAAATCGGGGTTGGTTGGTGAGGCTTCAATCACCTGGTAGTAGTGAGGACCGGTACCGCCGGAAATATATTCGTTGCGTTTTTCCCAGCTCTCTCCCTTATCTTTTGAACGATAAAATCCTTTTTCTTTCTCGTTTGCTTCGATTGTGGCGTAAACGAGGTTCGGATTTGCGGCCGTCACCGACAATCCGATTTTTCCCATATCCCCCTTGGGCAACCCCTCGCTAATTTTGCGCCAGCTTTCTCCCTGATCGGTTGACTTATAAATGCCAGATTCCGGACCGCCAGCCAGGTGTGCCCAGATATGACGACGGCGCTGGTAGGCGGCCGCATAAACGGTATCCGGATTTGCCGGATCAAAATCGATGTCGGTCAC
>JAAUYD010011119.1_pt1 | contig 24991 bp, 19 predicted proteins | sample 7278101 | NCBI WGS metagenome assembly JAAUYD01 (sample SAMN14350128, study PRJNA611818) | marine sediment metagenome | isolation source: surface marine sediment (0.6m) | place: French Polynesia: Moorea | collected 2018-08
ACGTCATCCCGGACCCCGATCCGGGATCGAGTTCAGGATGACGAAAGAGAGAGATCCGGGACATGGTTCAGGATGACTGCGGCGTGTGAAACGCCCCCACCAACTCATTCGCCCCAGCCGTCAGAAACCCCTGATCCGAACCCAACAAAAACAAACTCGCCCCCGCCTCAATCCACCGGGGCGCTTCCGCGGTGTCGGCCACAAACATCCCCACCGGCCGCCCGGCCCGTTTGCCTGCGGCGCAAACAGTTGCCACCGCCTCGATCACCTCGGGGCTGTTGGGAGATTCCGCGCCCAGTGCCACGGTCAGATCGATGCGGCCGACGAACAGGCAGTCGATGCCCTCCACCGCCGCGATCTCATCAATGGCGTCCACCGCCTCAACGTCTTCGATCTGCGCAACAACTATGGTCTGCTGCCGGCTGTCTGCCAGGTGGTCTGGCATTTTTTTGCCACCGAACTCCGCCGCCCGGGTTGAGCCTGCGAAGCCTCGCCCGCCGCGGCCAAAATGGCAGGCGGTGGCTACCGCTTCAGCCTGCTGGGTCGTCGTCACGTGGGGCACCACGACCCCCGTTGCGCCGCAATCCAGGGCATTCAGCAGGTCAGCCGGGCTGGCAGAAGGGACGCGCACCAGGGTGGGCATGTCGGCCAGTCGTGACACGGCCAGGCAGCCGTCCAGTTCCAGGCGTCCAAACGGCGAGTGCTCAGCGTCCAGCGCCAGTGCGTCCAGTTCAGTCCGGCACAAAACCTCGCAAACCACCGGTGACGGCGTTTTGACCCAGGTACCGATCATCGGCTCGCCTTGGGCCAGGCGTTGCTTGAAGCCGCTGACGCGGGAATCCGTCATGCTGCCCTGCCCCACAGCCGTTCGCTGGCAATGGCCGCACCCTGGGCCATGGCGCCCAGCTTGGCGTAGGCAATCTCGCCGTCTACCGCCCCGAATCCAGCGAAAGTGGCAAAGCCGCAGTCGCTGCCGGCAATCACGCGCTCCCGTCCGACGATGTCGGCAAAGCGGCAAATGCGCTCGGCGACCAGTTCGGGATGCTCGACAAAGTTCGTGGTGGAGTCAACCACGCCGGGCACCAGAACCAGGTCCTCCGGCAGGTCGGCATCACGGAAGGTGGTCCACTCGTGGGCGTGGCGCGGATTGGACGATTCAAACACCAGCGCCCCGATTTTTGCCTGCAGTGCGATGGGCAGCACCATGGACATGGGCGCATCGTGGGTGTGGGGACCCTCGTAGTTACCCCAGCAAACGTGCATCCGTACGCGATCCCTGGGAATGTTGCGCAAGGCATGATTCAGCATTTCCACGTGGGCCGATGCCAGCCGCTGATACTCCTCGTCCGGTTTGCCCTTGAACATCATGTGACGGCCCAGCCCCAGGTCAGGTGAGTCCAGTTGAATCACCAGGCCCGCATCGACAATCCCCTCGTACTCAATCCGCATGGCTTCTGCCAGTGCTTCCAGGTAGTCATCGTGGCTGTCGTAGAATTCGTTGGGCTGGAACAGGGCAATCACACCGGGAGACGCAGCGTTCATGAATGCATCGGTGGACGGCGTTTTCTCCAGGGCAGCCTTGAAGTGCTTGAGGTCCGCCTCCAGCGGCGCCATGTTGACCACCTCGATGGCACCGCGGCAGCAGGGCCGCTTGTATTCCGGAGTACCGCCGGCCCGGGCCAGGCGTTCAAGAAAGCTCGGGTAGTCTTCCAGATCCGCGGGCGGGCGCCGCGGGCTGTCGCCTTCAAAGCCCGAAATGCGCTCCTTGATGTAGGTGGCGTAGCTGATCTTGCTCATCTCGCCGTCACTGACCACGTCAATGCCCAGGGACACCTGCCGCGCTACCGCCTCCTCCACCGCAGCGCTGATGGTGGCGTCGAACTCCGCCGCATCTACGGTTTCTCCCTGCTCCTTGGCGAACACCAGGTGGGTCACGGACTCCGGTCGAGGCAGGCTGCCGGTATGGGTAGTCAGGATTCGATCAGTGCTTTGTTTCATGGGTTGATTCCGATGGTTTCTCGCTGAGTTCCAAGATGATTCTGTTGACCTCGCCCGGGCTTTCCAACGGTGCCAGATGGCCACAGCCTTCAAGCGCAGTCAGGCTGGCTGAGGGAATGTGTGCGGCCATGAACTGGTGGTACGCCAGGGGACACAGCACGTCCTCGGCACCGCAGACTACGGCCGTGGGACATTGGATTCTGTCCAGGGTGGCGCTGCTGTCAGGACGGTCCCGCAAGGCCACGGACTGGCGCGCAAACACGCCTGGCCCCAGGTCCATGGCCATGTCCAGGATTTCGCCCAGCATGGCCTGGTCATCGCGACAGCGGCTTCCCAGATAGGCCGGTTTGAATCCGTCGACCATCATTTCCCGCAGCTCGCCGCTGACCGCACGACGGATCTCGGGATCCCGCAAGGCCTGACGCTCGGGCTTTTCGGCGAAGGGGTTGGTGTCCAGCAGTACCAGATGGGTGATCCTCCCGGGCGCCTGGCGAAAACATTCGAAGGCCACGATGCCGCCCAGGGACAGACCCGCCAGCACGAAGCGATCCGGCGCAGCAGCCAGGGCTGAGGCGGCCAACCGCTGGATACTGTCTGACCCGGTCAGGTCAGCGACCTGGATACTGTCAAAGCCGCCGGCCAGTTCCTGGAGTTGGTGCTTCCAGACCCGCTGGTCGCACATCATGCCACCCAGCAGCAGCAAATGCCTTTCGGTGGTCACCAAATCAATCCAGGCGGGCCGATCCGCCCTCAACCATGAGGCCGGAAAAGATCCGTTTTTCAGGCTGCAGGTCCGGGTTCTCAACGCGTTCCAGGATCATGGAAACCGCCGCCTCGGTCATGCGTCCCACCGGCTGGCGCACCGTAGTCAAATCATAGCTTGACCACCGGGCCGGTCCGACGCCGTCAAACCCTACCACCGACAGTTCCGCAGGCACCGAAATCCCGAGCTGGTGCCGGGCCGCATCAATACAGCCGATAGCCATCACGTCGTTGGCACAGATCACGGCATCCGGGATTCGGCCCATTTCGGCCCGCAGAGTCAGCAGCCCGGCGGCGCCACTTTCGTAGCTGTAATCGCCTTCGGCCACGGCAACCTGCTTGACGCCAAGCTCGCGCAGCCGTTCCAGGGCACCCTGGGTCCGTTCCATGCTGACTGCAGAATCCTCGGGCCCGCTGATGATGCCGAAACGTCGATGTCCCGCATTCACCAGGCGATTCACCAGCCAGCGCTCACCTTCGGTCTGATCACAGCAGACCGCATTGATCTGCCGGTCGCGAAACGAGCGATTGTAGAAAACAAACGGCAGTCCCCGCCGTTCGATGGCGTCAATCTGCTGGGCCGATAGTCGGGCCGCTACGATCATGCCATCCACCTGGTACTGCAAAACCTGGTCCAGCAGGTCGTCGATATCGCTCTCGTGCTCCAGGGTAAACAGCAGCACCCGCACGCCCTGCTCAGACATGCGCTGACTCAGCTCCACCAGAATTTCCGGGTAGTACAGCGTGGTTTTCTGGGAGATGACCACGGCCGCCATATTGGAACGGCCGCTGATCAGGCTGCGGGCGATCGCGTTGGGCTGGTAACCCAGCTCCTCGGCGGCTTTCATCACCCGGGCTCGCATTTTTTTGGAAACCGATGCACCCGGCTTAAAGCAGCGGGAGACCGCTGACTGGGACACGCCGGCATGGCGGGCGACGTCATAGGAGGTGACGCGCTGCCGGTTGGCGTGATTTCGATTGTTGGCCGAGTTGTCGGTCATCGATGCATCCTGTTTTGCATCATTCAGCGGGTCCGCCAGGCGTTGGGCCCCACGACTGCCGGCATCTAAACCTGTTAGTTTTCAATCAGATGTGGGGTTTCTGCCATGAGTGGCAGAATGCGGCATCTGACTTTCACCCCCGAATGCAGGCCAGAATGCTACGTTAATTTGACTTCGAATGCGAGAAAGGGAAATCTAGTCGACCTTTATTCAGGGAGTGGCACATTCCATGAGTTCCATGGGTCGATTCAGCCTGAGCGGCAAAACCGCCCTGGTTACCGGCGCCGGGCGGGGCCTGGGAAAGGCCTGTGTCCAATCGCTGGCCGGGGCCGGGGCCAGGGTGATTGCCGTGGCCCGGACCGCCGACGACCTGTCGCGCCTGGCCAACGACTGCCCCGGTGTCGAACCGCTGACGGCGGACGTTCTGGACGAGGATTTCTACCGGCAGGTCGAGGCCTTGGATCGCCTGGACATCCTGGTCAACAATGCCGGCACCAACCGCCCGCAGCCCTTCACGGAAGTTGATTCAGAAGCGCTGTCCACCGTAATCGAGCTCAACGTTACCGCCATGTTCCGCACCGCCCAGTCAGCAGTGCGGGTCATGCTGCGCAACCATCGCGGCGGATCGGTGATCCATATGTCGTCCCAGATGGGTCACGTGGGTTCCCCCAATCGCAGTGTCTACTGCATGACGAAACATGCTGTGGAAGGCCTGACCAAAGCCATGGCCGTGGAGCTGGCGGACCGGAATATCCGGGTCAACGCCGTGGCGCCGACATTCATCGAAACCTCCATGACCCGCCCCATGCTGGATGACCCGGGTTTTCGTGGATTTGTCGAACGGATGATCCCCATGGGCAAGGTAGGTCAACCCGAAGACGTCGCCGACGCGGTGCTGTACCTGGCCTCAGATGCCTCTGCCATGGTGACCGGAACCAGTCTGAAAGTGGACGGCGGCTGGACGGCGGCTTGAGCACACCCATTTGCATTCGAAGTCAAAAAGGCCATACAGTGGCGGCTTCCTGGCAAGGCGAGACTGAGGGGGCCTGATGGCTGGAATTGGGGAAGAATTCGGGGCGCTGAACTGGACCATCCTGGTGGTCTACATCCTCGGCAATCTGGCGCTGGGCTATTTCCTCGGCAAGAAAATCCATACTGCGGACGACTTTTACCTGGGCGATCGCTCGACCCCCTGGTGGGCAATCGGCATATCCGTGGTAGCCACCTACGTGAGTGCCCTGTCCTTTCTGGGCGGACCGGCCTGGTCTTACACCAGCGGCCTGTCGGTCATAGCCATTCACCTCAACTATCCCATCGTCATTTTCCTGGTCATCACCCTGTTCCTGCCGTTCTTTTACAACAGCGGCGTGGCCTCGATCTACGACTACCAGGAAAGGCGCTTCGGACCCACAGCCCGCAGCGTCATGTCGCTGATCTTCCTGGTGTCCCAGGCGCTCAGTTCCGCGGCGGTGCTGTACGCCACCTCGCTGGTTCTGCAGTTCATTACCGGCATCGACGTGGTTTACGCCATCGTCATCGTTACTATCGTGGCCTTGATCTACACCGCCATGGGCGGCATCGCCGCGGTGATCTGGACCGACGTCATCCAGGCCGGGATTCTGCTCATTGGCGCCGGCATCATTTTCTTTGCCCTGCTCGGTGAGCTGCCCCAGACCCTGGGGGAAACGCTGGTGCAGCTCAAGGAGGCCGGCAAGACCAACGCCCTGAACTTTTCCTTTGACTGGACCCAGGAAGCCACCATCTGGTCCGGGGTCATAGCCATGACCCTGTACCACGCCACGGTCTACGGCGGCAACCAGATGATGGTGCAGCGCACCCTGGCGGCAAAAAACATCGGAGACGCCAAGAAGTCCTATCTGATGATGGGATTCGCGGCATTTTTCATCTACTTCCTGTTTTTCTTCCTGGGGATCCTGTTTTTCAGTTACTACGGCGGGCGGGAATTCGAGAACGGCAACACCATTATCCTTCAGTTCGCCTCGGACATCGGCATTCCCGGCCTGATGGGCATCCTGGCCGCCGCCGTGATGGCGGCCTCAATGTCCAGCCTGGATTCAGCCTTCAACTCCCTGGCTACCGTCAGCACCGTGGATTTCTACCAGAAGTACTTCCGCAGGGATCAGTCGGCGGAGCACTACCTGGTGGCCTCCCGGGTATTCACCTTCGCCTGGGCCATTATCATCATCGTTCCCGCGATCCTTTACGCACAGACCGAGGGCTCCATCCTGCAGACGCTGACCAAGGTGGGATCCTATTTTGTCGGCGCCAAGCTCAGCATGTACGCGCTGGGATTCTTCTCCAAACACACCACGGAGAAAGGCCTGCTGGTTGGCGTGGCGGTTGGGTTTGTGGTGATCTGGTACGTGGCCACCCAGACCGACATCGCCTGGCCCTGGTACTGCGCCATCGGCGCGGCCGTCAACATCGCCGTTTCCCTGGGCTCCAGTCTGATTATCGACGGGCCGCAGAAGGAATACTCGCCCTATTCCGTCAAAGGGCAGGCCGCCCGCTTTGCCGCCGAAGGCAAGCCAGTGAAGGATGGCGGCTGGTACGTGGTGCCTGGCCGGGTGGATCCGATCAGCTGGCTGCTGCTGGTTTTCCTGGGCCTGAACCTGCTGTTCCTGTTCGGCCTGGATAAGCTGATCTGAATTACCGCCCCGAGCGCGCCGCTACGGTGCTCTTCCGTATCCGGTCCTGGATCCGGGCCAGGTCTGCAAATCCAGGATGATCCCGCACGCTGTCCAGCCGCGGGTCCTGGCTAAGCACACCCCAGGGGTAACCGATGGTGCCGGAAAGGTATTCTCGCAGCACTTCCATGGTTCGGTCCGGCGCATCGGTCAGCGCCAGCGCGCGGATCGCATTCAGGCGATAGAACTGTCCGCGTTTTTTGTCCTTCTCGACCAGGGGCGTGTCCAAAACCCTGTCAACAAGTGCCAACGCTTCCGCATCATTCCCCAGGGCCCCCAGGACCTGGGCCAGAGTCACTTCAATGCGGGGATCGCCCGGGTTCTCTGTCAGCGCAGACCGCAGCTCAGCCTCTGCTTCCGCCAGCTTATCCGCTGCTTCGGGATGTCCTGCCAGGTGGAGAGCGATTGCGGCAAAAAACGACTTGGGCGCGTAAAAGACGGGGATGGACATTACCTCGAACTCCATGCTGTCCAGAGCCGCCAGTGCAGTCTCGTACTGACGCAGATGGATGTTCCAAAGCCACTCAAGTTCGATGCGCAGAAACGGGTTGAGCTCGACAGGTATCGCTTGGGCAGCGGCAATCGCTGCTGCCGGGTCCTCGGATTGGTGCAGGATGATCCGAGCGCGGCTTGCCCATGCCCACTCATTGTCGGGCTGGAGATCCAACAGACGATCGTTCATCGCCGTGGCTGTCGCATAGTCCTTCCGGTCCATGGCGTGAACCCTAAGCTCGTTGAGGATCGAGGCATTCAGCGGGTCCCTCACCCGGGCCTGCTCCAGCAGCGCCGTAGCGTCAGCCCAGTTGCCAAGATAGTGCTCCGCCGCCGCCAGGTTGAGTATGGCGTTGGTGTCTTCGGGCATGGCCTGGACCGCTCGACGGATCTCCCGCCGCGCGCCAACCAGGTCGGCCTTTTGAAACAGGTATTGCCCCATGGCGAAATGGGCTTCCGGCAGTTCCGGAGCAATCTCCAGGGCGGTATTGACTGCGTCCAAGGCCTTTTCCAGCATTTCCGGAGAGTGGTCGACCCCCCGCAGGTACGCTTCGCTGTAAGCGCGCGACAATTCGGCGTGGGCCAGGGCAAAGTTCGGATCGATTGCCAGTGCCTTTTCCAACTGGTCAACGATCCACGCGAAGTTGGACTGGTAAAGGTTGGCCTGGCGTTTTCGGTAGCCCAGGGCATTGAGGTAATGGGTGTACGCCTCGGGCCTGGTTGACGGCGTCGGCCTGGCCGCTATGGTTGTCCCCAGGGCGCCAACTATGGCGGCGGCCAGATCGTTCTGAATGGAAATCAGATTGGATTCGCTGATGGAGTCCGAGAAGCTTTGCGCCCACAGGTGGACATCGGTCCGGGCGTCGATGAGCTGCACGTTGATATCGAGCAAGTCCCCCATCCGCTGCACGTTGCCTTCCAGGATCGCTTCAGCACCGAGCTCCCTGCCAATCTGCCTGATGTTGTGCGTGGTGTCCGCGTACCCCATGACCGAGGTTCGGGAAATAACGCGCAGGGACGTGCGCCTGGCCAGCTGGGTGATGATGTCATCGTGAATGCCGATGGCCAGAAACTCCGTTTCACTGTCATCGGCGCTCTGGCTGGTGAAAGGCAATACCGCAATTGACTGGGGGTGGCCGGAAGACTCAAAAGCGGGCTCATCCATACGGAACGCCCAAACCGCCAGACCCACAAGTGCCACCATGATCAGGGCGGCCGCACCATAGGTCCGTCTGGGACGATCACGACTCCCGTTGACTACAGGTTCCACCGCCGGGATGAGCCGATACCCCTGGCCTCGAATACCTTCGATGTACACGGGGTGCTGCGGATCGTCCCCCAGGGCATCCCGCAGGAGTTTGACCCGCTGGGTGATGGTCTCTGGCGTCACCGGTCGGCCGTTCCAGACCGATTCGGCGAGCTGGTCGTGGGTCACCAGGTCGGGGGCGGCGTCAGCCAGGCGAACCAGCAGCGCATAGGTCAAGCCACCGAGCTTGATATCCTGACCGTCCCGCGTGACCCGTCGCCGACCGAAATCGATCACGACATCGGCAAGCTGGATCGTGCCTCGGGAGGTGTTATTCGGTTCAGACACACCGTATCTCGGACCCTGGATGCCCTTATTCTAGATTATTGGCCGCCGCTAGCCATGGTGCACTGGTACCAGGAATGCTAACCAGACCCGCCCGGAGCCCGCTATACACCCACCCATAACATTTTGATTTTCCCAACACTTTGGAGTTTTTTGGCCAAATTTTGGTTGTCTTTCACGCATTCCTCCGATGGTCAATCGATCCTGAGCTCGACGTTTCGAACTACCCGGAGGAAAGTCGGATGTTTCTATCACAATCAACTCGAAGCAAGCTGTTTGCATTGTTGGCAACCATGCTGTGGTGCTCCAGTGCCACCGCGGAGCTGGTGAACGACGACCTGATTGAGATTTCGGTCGTGGAGCAGGACGTACTCGTGGGCAGCATCATCATCGGCCGATGGGCGCCCTTTGTCATCCTGGCCACATTGTCAGAGGGCCGTGTCGAAGCCATCAACGAAATTCAACGCGGGATGGCTATGAAAGACGGCTGGATCATCGACGAGAGCGAGATCGTTGATGATGGGAAAACCCTGCGGATTCGCGTTGCCCACCCGGACAATCCAAGCCCCAGCCAGGACATCCCGGTCGAGGAGCGACTGGGTGAAGGCGTGGTGATCCGCATTCCGGCAGGCGGCCTGAGTTTCAGCGATGATGCGGGTCCGGCCCCTGAGTTTGAGTATCGGTTTGAAAGCGCCATCAGCCAGGGTCTGGTGTTGTCCGCTCGTCAGACCATTGCGGTGACGACGGGCCCATTCGCTCTGGCCACGGGCTGGTGGTGGAACGCCGACGAAAGCGGTCGCGGTTTTTTCATCGAGCGACAGGGTGACAATCTGTTTGTTGGTGGCTATCTCTACGACGACGACGGCCGTGCAACCTGGGTGGTCATGCAAGGCACTTTGATATCTGACAGTGAGTTTGATGGGTCCCTGCTGGCATTCAGCGACGGTCAGACCCTGACGGGTGACTATCGGGCGCCGGCTAATGCGCCGTCACCGGGTTCTGCGAGCCTGGTATTCAGATCCTCGAGCCAGGCCACCCTGGTGTGGCCTGGCGGCATTGTGGAGATCGAGCGATTCGACTTCAACGGTATCGACAGCGTTGGCGGCGGCGCCCTGCCCGAAGACGGATGGTGGTGGAACACCGCTGAGTCCGGGCGAGGCTTTTCCATCGAGATCCAGAACGGCACGCTGTTCATGGTGGCGTACCTGTATGACGATTCCGGAAATCCCATCTGGATTTCCGCCCAGGGGCAGCTCATCGACGGTCGTTTTGACGGTAACTGGGTCCAATTTTCGGATGGCCAGTCTTTGACAGGGCCGTACCAGCCACCCGTGATCACGGACGAGTCGGTAGGCACAGTCGCGCTGGTTTTCACCAGCATGCGAACCGCCGCGTTGACGCTTCCCGACGGCCGGACCATAGAAATAGAACGCTTTCCGTTCTGAAACGTCCTGATTCGGCTGTCACCAAGGGCCGGCCACCGGCCGGCCCTTGTTTTTTTTATCCTGTAGTTATTCCGGACGGGCGGCGCTCACTGCGCGCGATAGCGCGTCAGCGCTGGATGCGCCGCCTGTTCAAGACGATGCGAGGTCAGTTGTGAAACACTTAATAGCTGCATTCGTGGTCCTTACGTCAAGCACCCTTATTTCCGCCGGGGCCCATGGCGACACCATCGAGGAAACCATTGTTACTGCCGAAAAACTCAGTCGAACCACGTTTGAGACCGGTTCAAGCGCTGCGGTGCTGGTGCGTGAGGATGTTGAAATCTCACCGGACCAGGACCTCAGCGAAGTTTTCGCCGGCATTCCCAATATCGCCATCAACCCCACTAACAATGACATGGTGGTTCGCGGCATTCCGCGCAGCGGCTTCGGTGGCGGCATCGGCACGGTGGTGTACTTCATGGATGGCGGACCCTACCTTGCCTTTCCCAGGTACACGTCCGTCCCTACCTGGGATCTACAGCAGATTGAGGTACTTCGGGGCGCCCAGTCCACGGCACCCATCGCTACAGTCGCTGGTGTAGTGTCCCTCGTTCCCAGTGCGCCCACGGATCAGTATGAAGGTCAGGCAGCCTTATCGTATGCGCCCGCGGGCAACCAGCGCGCCATGGGAGTCGCCTGGGGTGGTCCGGTAGATGACTTTTTGGCCTTTCGTCTGGCGGCCCACGAAAAATCCGGTGACGGGTACATCTCCAATGTCGCCACGGGCGAGGACGGATGGAACTCACAAGACCGACGCATGTTTCGGCTTGGCGTTTCTTTTAAACCAGAGAAGCTGGAGCACACGAAATTCCGGGTGATGGCCCAGTGGATCGACGAAAAGATTGACGGCACGCCCTGGATTAACCGGGTTCCCCTTGCTGACAGCTACGATCCGTTTGACCGACAGACTGAAAAGCACCTGCCCATTACGACCGACAATGAACTGGGCCTGCTGGTCGTCAATATCGACACCGAGATCAACCAGCGCTGGCAATGGGACACAACCCTGACCTACCACACGGTATCAAGCGCCTATCTGGATGCTTTGAACCCTTTGGCGGTCGATCCATCAATGAGTCAGACGACTTCGCTGGCGGAGTTTGACATTGCCTCCCTGGAAACCCGGGCCATTTTCGAATCAGAGCCGTGGGGGTTCGTTGCCGCGGTATACCTCGCCGATCTGGATTTTGAGGGCTACAACGATTTTTCTTTCAACATACCGTTTGGGTCTCTTGGAACAGCCCAGGCAACGCGACGGCTGGTGAATAACAATGTGCAGAACCGCCTGAGCGCCTTGTTGCTCGGCACGCGCCAGATTGGCCAACGCTGGTCAGCGGACCTGGGCGTGCGGGTTCAGTGGGCCGACCCGGAAACGGATGGCATGTCGACATTTCTGCGCACCGGCTCCACCGGCGATCCTTCAAGCGATGCTGTCATCGATCAGATTCTCGCCGCCAGCGCCCCGCCCACCGCAGAGAAGAAGAGCAGCCGCTACACCGAGTGGCTGCCGGTGTTCTCTATCAGCTATGCCGTGCGGGACTGGCTGGTTGTGGGCGGAAAAATTGAAGGGGGGATGCGGTGGGGCGGCCAGCTGACCAATCCCGGGCAGCAGCGCGTGGTCGACTACGGCCCTGAACGGGCAACAACCTTTGAACTGTTCTGGCGGCAGAACACCGGCCGCTTCACCCTGGACGCCAATCTCTTCCATACCGGGTTCAGAGACCAGCAGGTCTACGCCTGCTTCAGCAGCACCTCATTCGATTGCCACCTCGCCAATGCCCAGAAATCAAAAAGTCAGGGGTTGGAAGCGACTGCGAGCTGGATCCTGGATGAAGCGTGGTCGCTGAGAGCGGGGCTGGGCATCAACGATACGGAATTCACGGAATTCTCGGTCGGAGACGTGAACTGGACGGGTAACGAAATGCCTGCGCCGGATCGCTCATTTTTTGCTGGACTGCGTTACCAGCAGCGTACCGGCATGTTTGCGGATCTCGAAGTGCTCTACGAATCTGATGCCTTTGCCACCGCGGCAAATGACCCTCTGATACTGCGGGATGACCGGCTCCTGGTGGACGCCCGAGCGGGATGGCGCAGCATGAACTGGGAGGCTTCGATCTTCGCTCGCAACCTTTTCAACGAGGAGTATTTTGATCGAGTCAGCTATGCCCTGCCGGGCGGGATCCTGCAGCAGGCTTTCCCCGGAGACCCCAGGGTCGTCGGTGTGGAGTTTCGGACGAACTGGTAGCTGGTGAAAACACGTTTGCGGAGCGAAACCGATCGTGTCTCTACTCTCCGAGCTCAACCGCAGGAATGTCACCCGTGCAGCACTCATCTACATGGCCGGCGCATGGTTACTGATTCAGGTTGCCGACACCATTTTTCCTGCTTTTGGCATATCCGATCGCGCCCTGACGGTCCTGATCATTGGCACAGTGATCGCGTTCGTGCCGTCCATGGTGCTCGCCTGGGCATTTGAGCTCACCCCCGAAGGCTTTCTTCGGGACCATGGGGCGGCGCCGGCGCCAGCAAAAACCCGGGCCATCGACAGGGCGATTATCGTCATACTCGCACTGGCGGTGGCTTACTTCGCCTTCGACAAATTTGTTCTCTCGACGGGCGAACAGGACAGGATCGTGGCAGGATCCGGACAGGATCACGCGTCAGCTGATATCGGCCTGAGGGGGCGTCGATCCATTGCCGTCCTTGCCTTCGAAGACAAGTCTCCAGGGGGCGGCCACGAGTTTCTGGCCGATGGGATCGCCGAGGATATTCTTGGACTGTTGACCCAGGTTCGGGGTCTGCGGGTTACCGCCCGAACTTCGTCGTTCTGGTTCAAGAACAAGGAGGCCACTCTGGCGGAGATTGGCGATCACTTGAACGTCTCGGCCATACTTGAAGGGTCAATCAGCAGAGCGGGCGACAGGCTTCGCGTCACGGTAATGCTGAGCGACGTGGATACCGAAACAGCGGTCTGGTCAAAAACCTACACCCGAAAAATCGAAAGCATCTTTGACATCCAGGACGACATCGCATCCCGCGTCATCTTCGAACTGGAGGCTTCCATGATCGGAAGCGGTCCTAAAATCAACCGGGTGCACCCGGCTGCTTACGCTCTGTACCTCAATGCGCGTCAGCTCAATCACCGGTCGAACCCGGTCGATGCGGCTGCTGCCATCCCAATGCTTGAACAGGCGATCGCCATTGAACCGGGTTATGCCCTGGCAATCGCCGAAATGGCTCGCGCGGTCTTCCTGGTCGGGGTGAGACAGGAGGCCAGTCACGAAGAGAACCGCCCAACCTGGGAAAAGTCCATTGCCCTGATTGAACAGGCTCAGAGTTTCGATCCAACACATCCCTTCATTGTTGCCTGGCGGGGCTGGATCGAGGTCATGTATCGCAAAGACCTGGATCGCGGGCTCGCGCATCTGGATCGGGCCCTCGAACTGGGGCCGAACAACTATGACGCCATGCGGCTTGCCATCATCATCTATGGCGCAAATCGGCTATATGATCGGGCGGTGGCTTTGTCGGAACGCCTGCTTCCGCGCGACCCCTTCTGCCTGGTCTGTCAGTTTTCCGCCGCGGTGTCCTATGCCGCTACGGGTCGCATCAGGAAGGCCAGGCCGGGTGTTGAATTCCTCCTGACCTCAGCACCCGAAGGATTGTTCCTGTCCACCGCTCGATTATTAATGAGCGTGACACATGTATTGGATGGAAATCCCCAGGAGGCACTGGACATTCTCGCTACCGGTCCCGCCCATGAGCCGTACGGCACTTTAGTCCGATTGGCAGCCCTGCACGATTTGCACCGGACTGAGGCAGCCCGGGCGCTTTTCGCCGCATCGCACGCTGAATGGATGACCGAATGGCCTCTGGGTCTGGCGGCGGCCTACGCGTGGCAGGGAGATTTCAACCGCGCTTTTGAATGGATTGACAGGGATATTGCGCGGTTCGACCACACCCGGAAGTGGCAGCAGACGGTTGTCACGAGTTTTTTCAGACCGCTGAAAGAGGATCCGAGATGGGAGCAGGTGATCCGGCGGGTCAGCCGTCTGCACCAGGAGGCGGTCCAGCCGCAGCCGGTGTCGAATGCAGTTTCCGGACCTTAACCAGTCGCCAGACTTCCTGGTTCTGCTCCGATTCGCTTTCAATGATCGCGCGCACAGGACGCTGTTCCAAAGCGTGACCCGCTTCGGAGGTCTATAAAGTATCAGGGACCGTTGATGACTGCTTCGACACGCACGTCAACCGTCACCTCCTGGCCCACCCAGGTGGTGTCCGCCCACTCTCCGGTGCCCAGCCCAAGTACCAGCCGGTCCAGCAGGGCCTGGCCCAGCAGCAGCCGCGCCTGGCCTGTGGTTTCCAGTACCTGTCTATCGCCGTCGCCGGTCACGGTGAACCGCAGCGCCACCGGCGCGGCCTGGCCTTTGATGATGAGCTGTCCGGCCGCCTCGTAGCTGCCGTCGGTGGCGACGGAGAACTCGGCCGCCCGGTAGTAGGCATAGGGGTGATTTTCGGAGTCGAACCACTCGGGCCCGACAATGGCCGCATCCCGGTCGGCATCTTCGGTGTTGACTTGGCGGGTGTCCACGATGACGTCAAATCGGCTGCCGGCCAGGTTGTCCGGATCAAACTGGATTTCAGCCTCCCAGCTCTGCCACTCGCCGTCGAACGCAGCCCCGGCCTGGTCTCCGGTGAAGCGGATATGACTGCTGTCGTAATCGATGGTCCAGGTTGGCAGCTCAGATGGGCCGGACACCGGCACCGATTCGGCTGCCCGCAAATTCGACGAAGCCGGATCGGCGCCGTCCTGGGACGGTCTGCCGGCAGAGCCCAGGCCCAGGACTCCTGCCGCAATCAGCAGCACGAACAAGGCGACACTTGCGCCGGTGGTCATGCGCCCGAGCACGCCATCGCGGTCCACCAGTGCGTGTTTCAGAGCCGCCAGGATATGGATCACGGCCAGCACCAGCAGCACCCGGGCCAGCACCTCGTGGACCAGTTCCAGGGTGTCCTTGAGATCTGCATCCGGGGCGACCAGATCCGGCAGCACAAACAGGTTGAACCAGCTGACCGAGTAGGCCGAGGCGGAAGACATCAGCCATCCGCTGAGGGGAACCAGCAGCAGCAGCAGGTACAGCGTCCAGTGGCTGATATGGGATGCCCACACCTGCCAGCCGGGCATGGTTTCGGGCAGTCCCGGCGCCGGGGTCCGCCAGCGCCACACCAGCCGTACCAGAACCAGCGCCAGTATGGTGATGCCCACGGATTTGTGGTTGGCCAGCAGCGCCAGCAGGCGCAGCGTCTGGTCTGCTTCTTCGGCAGATTCCGCCAGGTTGGCCAGCACGTACTGCACCACGATCATCCCCGCCACGGCCCAGTGCAGCCAGCGGGACAGTGAGTGATAACTCTTTGTTTCTATTGAATCATTCATGTAAAAAGCCAGGCAAATCCGCACTTCTACGAGGCGACCCAGGTGATGGGCCCCGCTACAATACCCGCAATCCCATCACAGCACGGCGACGGTGAAGAAATGGTAAGCCAGATTCCCGACCCGGCACAGCTGGACCCCATGGAAAAGGCAAGCGTCGATGAGTTACGCGCCGTTCAGCTGAAACGCCTCAAACAGACCCTGCAACTGAGCTACGACAACGTAGCCCCCTATCGGAAAAAGTGTGACCACGCCGGTGTGGCGCCGGCCGACCTGAAGTCACTGGAGGACCTGAAACGGTTTCCCTTCACCTTGAAATCGGACCTTCGCGATAACTACCCCTTCGGCATGTTCGCCGTGCCCCTGTCGGAGGTGGTGAGGATCCACGCCTCCAGCGGCACCACAGGCAAACCCACGGTGGTGGGATACACACGCGGCGACATCGACATGTGGTCCGAGGTCATGGCCCGCTCCATCCGCGCCAGTGGCGGCGAGAAAAGCGACGTCATCCATGTGGCTTACGGCTACGGCTTGTTCACCGGCGGCCTGGGGGCACACTACGGTGCCGAGCGGTTGGGCGCCACGGTCGTCCCCATGTCCGGCGGTCAGACGCCGAAGCAGGTGCAGCTGATCCGGGATTTCAAGGCGGACATCATCATGTGTACGCCCTCCTACATGCTCAACATTGCCGACGAATTCGAGCGCCAGGGCCTTGACCCGGCCCAGTCGACGCTGAAGGTGGGCATCTTCGGCGCCGAACCGTGGGGCGAAGCCATGCGCCGGGAAATCGAGCATCGCTGCGGCCTGCAGGCCATTGATATCTACGGCCTGTCCGAGGTCATCGGTCCTGGTGTGGCCAACGAATGCATCGAAACCAAGGACGGCCCGACCATCTGGGAAGACCATTTCTACCCCGAAATTGTCGACCCGGATTCCGGGGACCCGGTGCCGGACGGCGAGTTCGGCGAACTGGTGTTTACGTCACTCAGCAAACAGGCGCTGCCCATCGTTCGCTACCGGACCCGCGACCTGACCCGATTGCTGCCCGGAACGGCCCGGCCCATGCGCCGCATGGACAAGATCACCGGACGCTGCGACGACATGCTGATCATCCGCGGCGTCAACGTTTTTCCGACCCAGATCGAAGAGCGCATCCTGGCGCTGGAGGCGCTCAGCCCCCACTACCAGCTGATCGTGGACCGGGCCAACAATATGGACACCCTGACCGTAAACGTTGAGCTGGCCGAGGCAAGCGACGGCGGGGACGCCATTGCCGCCCAGCTGCAGCGGGACATCAAGGACTATGTGGGAGTCACCACAACCGTCCACATCCTGGACTCCGGCAAAGTGCCCCGTTCGGAAGGCAAGGCTGTACGCGTCATCGATCAGCGCAAGTAGCGCCCGAATCCGGCATCGGGATAAATGCCCGCACATGTTATGGTAACTGTCGAGGGGCCGGGGCCGTGGCGAAGGAACGGTTGGCGTGGCAGTATTCAAACAGCTGGTGGGCGGGTGAGATGAGCTGGAATCTCGTCCATCACCACAGGTGGGCTATCATCGAGCTGATCCTGACTGGGGAGCAAACCCAGCAGGACTTCGTTGAGGCGGCTACGGCCCGGGTCAAACTGGGAAAAGAGACTGGCGTTTCCAGGTTTATCATCAACCCGGTAGACCTGGTGGCGTCCCGGGATCAGGCGTTCGACGTGGTCTCGATTCCGGCAACCGTGTACGCGAAAAACCAGGCAGACCCTTCCAGTGCCGTCGCCCTGCTCCAATCTCCCGACAAGGCAACACGGGAGCTGGTGAAGTTCTACGAAACCGCCGCACTCAATCGCGGATGGCTGGTGCGAATTTTCGAAGACCGGGAATGCGCCATCCAATGGCTGCTGGGCGTCAAGGTGCAGTCTGCAACCTAGCAGTCTGTCGGGACGTCGGTCGGGACTGCGGGCCGGCGGCATTGACGGGCGCAGGCTGCTTGCCGATGATGGTGAGCCCATCCCGACAACAACCAACAAGATATGGGCTGGAAACTCGTTCATCATCGTGATCTCGGCATCATTGAGCTGATCCTTCGCGGCGAACTGACCCAGAAGGACTTTATTGACGCTGCCTCGGCACGGGTCCGCGCTGGCAAAGAGACTGGCGTCAACCGATTCATCATCAATCCCCTGGAGCTGGTCGCTACACGCACCCAGGCCCTGGACGTGGTAGACATTCCCAGCCAGGTTTACGAGCGAAATCACGCGAACCCCACCAGTTTCGTAGCGCTGCTGCAGGCTGAAGGCGAGGAAATGCGCCTGCTGACCCGCTTTTACGAAACCGCGGCACTGAACCGCGGCTGGAAGATCAGGGTTTTCGAACAGCGTGAGGCTGCACTGACGTGGTTGAATGGCGTGCAGCTGACGCTACCGGATCAACCTTGAGAGTTCCCTGAACGCGTCTGACCCTGAGTGTTCCAGCCACTCGAACACCACCATTTCCGTAGTGACCACCGAGGCGCCAGCCCGGGCAGCCCGATCCAGCGCCCTGGCCTTGCTTTCCGGTTGGCGCGAACCCACAGCGTCGGACACCACGAACAGGTTCAGACCCTGATCCAGCAGTCCCAGCACGGTCTGCAGGACACAGACATGGGCCTCCATGCCCACCACGATGACCTGCTTCCGATCCAGCTCCGTCAGCCGCTGCATCAATGCTGAATTGCGCGCACAGCTGAACTCGGTCTTCTCCAGTACCTCGGCCGGCTGCAGCAGCTCTGCCAGCTGCGGCACCGTGTGTCCCAGCCCACGGGGATACTGCTCCGACGCGAGCAGCGGGACCTGCAGTCGGCGGGCCGCACGACACAGGATGTCTGCATTGCGCAGCAGCGGCTCAACGGCATCTATGGCGGGAACCAGGCGCTGCTGGATGTCCACCACCAGAAGACAGGACAAATTGGATTGCATCAGCACGGTTGGATTCCCTTTGACCTGGGCACAGTTTAGCGGCGTAGACTCGGTTTGCGGAGATCCGCCGGGCCGTCTCGACTATTGGCGGCCCGCCAGGGCCCTTCTGAGCGACTGGATATCTGGATCGATGACCAGCGGTGCCCCTGCGGCCCGCTGTGCGCTGGGTATGTCTTTGAGTCCGCTGCCGGACGCCAGGCAGATGACCCTGTCGTTATCGCCCACCTGCTGGTTTTGGACCAGTTGCCTGACCGCGGCCCAGGACACGGCAGCGGAGGGTTCCAGGAACAACCCCGTTGATCGGGCAATCTCCGGAATTGCCTGGAGGATCTCTTCATCGCTGACCGTGACGGCCAGGCCGCTGGACTCAACCACAGCCCTGACGGCGGCCAGGCCATCCCGGGGCCGGTCGACTGAGATGGAGTCGGCAACGGTACTGGCATTGACCTCCGCCAGCACCACCCGGGACCAGTCGCCTGATTCGCCGCTTTCGACAACGCGCCGGGACGTCAGGCTGATGGCGGCGCTGTTTTCCGATTGTGCGCAAACGATGCGGGGCAGCCGGTCGACCAGTCCAGCGGCCCGCAGATCGCGCCAGCCCTTCCAGATTCCGCTGGCCAGGTTGCCGTCACCGGTGGGCACCACGATCCAGTCCGGCGCCTGGCGGCCAAGGTCCTCCCAGATCTCGTAGCTGCAGATCTTTTTGCCCTCCCGGGTAAACGGGTTCAAACCGGTGCTGCGGTTGTACCAGCCGAATTCCGCGCAGGCCTCCAGGCACAGATCAAATGCGGCGTCGTAGTTGCCCCGCACCGCCAGCACCTGGGCGCCGAAACACAACAGCTGGGCCAGTTTTGCGGCCGGTACTTTTTCCGGCACAAAAACCACCGCGTGCAGTCCCTGGGCAGCAGCCATGCACGCCATGGAGGAGGCGGCGTTGCCGGTACTGGCCGTGGCCACGGTGGTAACGTCCAGCTCCAGCGCCCGGCGCAGTACCACCGCGCTGGCGCGGTCTTTGGTGGAGGCACTGGGATTGACAGTTTCGTCCTTAAAATACAGGCGATTCAGCCCGAGGGACCTGCCGAGTCGGGTTGCCGGATACAGAGGCGTGGCGCCAACTTTGAGAGGAAATGAACCCGTGCACTCCACGGGCAGCAGCGGCGCAAAGCCAAACATTCCGTCCGTGTTGACGCCGAATCCTTCATCGTCAATTCGGGAAACGGCCCCGGCGTAGTCGTAGTTAATGTCGAGATTGCCGCCGCAGTGGGGACACAGGTAGCCGCCGAACTCCGCCGGCTGGGTCCCGGCGCAGGCGACACAGCGGTAGCCGTTCACAACGCTCACATGGTCAACGCCATCAGCGCCTTGGCGGTGTGCAGCCGATTGTCCGCTTCCGGGTATACCCGGGACTGGGGCCCATCGATCACCGCGTCCGTCACTTCACTGCCCCGGTCCGCCGGCAGGCAGTGCATGTAAATTCCCTCTTTTTTTGCCCTGGCCATCATGGCCTCGTCGCAGATCCAGTGGCGGTACTGCTGAGCCACTCCCATGGCGGCATCGGGCTCGCTGAACAGCGACTCCACACCCCAGCTCTTGGGGTACACAATATCGGCATCCGCGAAAGCCTCTTCCATGCTGTTGACCACTTCGAAGCTGCCGCCGGAGCGCCGGGCGTTATCCCTGGCGGTCTGCATCGGCTCCTCCATCAGGGTGTACTCGGGCGGGTGCGCCAGGGTGACGTTCATGCCAAACCGCGTCATCAGCGAGATCAGCCCCTGGGGAACCGACATGGGCTTAACGTAGCTGGGGGCATAAGCCCAGGACACGGCGATCTTCAGGTCCTTCAGGTCTTTGCCGAACTCTTCCCGGATGGTCATCAGGTCGGCCAGGGTCTGGCAGGGATGGTCAACGTCACACTGCATGTTGATCACCGGCACCTCGGCCCAGTAGGCCACGTCCCGCATGTAGGACTGCCCTTCCCCCGGAACCAGGTCATGGCGTATGGCAATGCCGTGCCCGTAGCCGGACAGAATGATGCCCATGTCCTTGGGGCTTTCGCCGTGAGCAATCTGGGAAGTTTCCGAGTCAATGAAATGCGCATGCCCGCCCAGCTGGGTCATGCCGGCTTCAAAGGAGTTGCGGGTGCGGGTGGATTTGTCGAAAAAAATAAGGAACAGGGTTTTATGGGCCAGGTGCAGGGTGGGAATGCCGGCCTTGAACTCCGCCTTGAGCTGGTCGGCGGTATCCAGGGCCAGCAGGATCTCTTCGTCCGTCCAGTCCTGGGTCATCAGCCAGTCGCGCCCCTTCAGCTGATCGGTGATTGGCTTGGCTTGTTGTGTCACTGGCTTTTCCTTGATCGTCAATGGGCCCCGGCCAGGCTTTCCACCAGCGCCACGTAAAAGGCGGTGCTGCGCACCAGGTGGTCCACCTCGGTCTGTTCGTTGGGGGCATGGGCAAATTTTTCGTGGCCGGGGCCAAAGCCGATGGTGGGAATTTGATGCATGCCGGCGGTGGCCACCGCGTTGGTGCTGAAGATCCAGAAACCAATCTCCGGTTCCTGGCCAAAAGCCTCCCGGTAGGCTGTTTTCGCTGCGACCACACCGGGGGCGTCCTCCGGCGTTTCCCAGGTGGGGTAGTACTTGCGGGTGGGATAGGTCAGTCCGGTGTGACTGGGTACCTCGTAATCCAGTACCGTCACTGTAGCTTCAGCTGCCTGCACCGAGGGCAGCGCCAGGATTTCCGCCACCGACGTCTCTTCCGTTTCACCCACGGTCAATCGACGGTCCAGGTGAATGGTGCAGCCGTCGGCCACGGCGCAAAGGCTGGGTGAGGTGCTGCGGATTTCGCTGATGGTCACGGTGCCTTTGCCCAGGGGGTCCCTGGGCTCCAGCCGTTCATTGAGCGCCTCGATGTCCGCAATGATACCGGCCATCTTGTAAACCGCGTTGATGCCCCGCTCCGGCGCCGAGCCATGGCAGGACACGCCGGTGGTGTGGACTTCCATTTCCATTCGGCCGCGGTGACCCCGGTAGATGTTCAGGCTGGTGGGTTCGGTGATCACCACCAGCTCGGGGCGCAGTCCACCTTCATTGATGATGTATTGCCAGCACAGGCCATCGCAGTCCTCTTCCTGGACCGTTGCCGTCACATACAGGGTGATCTCTTCCGGCATTCCCCGTTGCTTCAGAAGGGCACCGGCGTAAACGCTGGAGGCCACCCCACCCTTCTGATCGCTGGTGCCGCGGCCAAACAGCAAATCGCCTTCAACGTCCCCGGAATGTGGATCGCGATCCCACAGGGTCGGGTCACCCACGTCCACGGTATCCACGTGGCCGTCCATGGCGATCACCCGCGGCCCTGAACCGATCCGGCCCAGCAGATTGCCCATGGGGTCCACGGTGACTTCATCGTATCCCAGCCTCAGCATCTCCTCCCGGATCCGCTGGATCACCGCCCCTTCCCGGGAGCTGAGGGACGGGATGCGGATGATGTCCTGCATGAACTGCAGGAGATCCTCGCGCATGGCCCGGGCGCCCTCGTAGTAAGCCTTGTTCATGCTGCTACCGCCTGGTTGAAATCGTTGATCAGTTGGTCCCATTGACTCACAACATCCTGGGAGAACACCCCGGCCCAGAAATCGGGATCCCACAGCTCGCGCAATTCGTCGGAGCTGCGGCCCTGCTGCTCCACCCAGGTGAAATACTTGAAGTTGTGCAGCGCCTTCTGGTCCGCATAGGTCAGCTCGCGCAGATGGTCCGTAGTGATCCCCTGCAGGTAGCGGGCGTAGTGCTGATCAGCCAGCCGCGGGGAATAGGGCCCGTGGGACTGCTGGACTTCCTCCATGCGGGACTGGTACAGGCTCATGGCGTCGGTCAGCGGCGTAAACAGCACGTCCCGCTGGTCCATGTCGTAGTAGCGCGCCGCCTTGATGCTGGCCACCAGATTGCACAGACCGGACAATCCAACCAGGGGCAGCGACTGCAGCAGCCCCTCGTCCACCCCTTCCCGTCGGAGGCACTCATGCCCGGCCGGCTCGTTGAACAGGCGCATCAGCTGCATGGTCTGTTCGTCGTCGATGGCCGCTACCAGGTTGGTGTTGCGCACGTTGTGAATCCACGGAATGTGCTTGTCGCCGATGCCCTCGATGCGATGCTCACCAAAGCCGAACTCCAGCAATGTGGGGCACTGCAGGGCCTCGGCGGCAACTACGCGGACATCCGGGTGGACCTTGCGCAGGTAGTCTCCGGCCGCCAGGGTGCCGGCCGAACCGGTTGCGCTGATGTAGGCTGACAGCCGTCGTCCCTGGCGCCCACCGTTGGCGAAAAACTTTAGAAAGATCTCGTCGATAAAGGATCCGGTCACGTGGTAGTGCCAGATGGCGTTGCCGAATTCTTCGAACTGGTTGAACACCACAATGCCGTCGCCGCGGGATTCGCGCAGCTCCCAGCACTTGTCGTAGATCTCTTTGACGTTGGATTCGGTGCCCGGCGTAGCAATGATTTCGTCGGTTCCGATCTCTTCCAGCCACTGGAACCGTTCCCGGCTCATGCCCTCGGGCAGGATCGCCACTGCCGGGCAGGCCAGCAGGGCGCAGTCATAGGCACCGCCGCGGCAGTAGTTACCGGTGGAGGGCCATACCGCCTTCTGGGTTTCCGGGTCGAAGTTGCCGGTGACCAGGCGGGGCACCAGGCAGCCATAGGCCGCGCCCACCTTGTGGGCTCCGGTGGGGAACCAGTTGCCCAGGATGCCGACGATGGTGGCGTCCACGCCGGTGATTTCCCGGGGAAATTCAATCCAGTTGCCGTGACCGAAGCCGCCGCCGTGGGCCACTGCCTCATTCTTCCACGTGATGCGGAACAGATTTGCGGGATCCAGGTCCCACAAGCCGGTGTCCTTGAGCCGGCCGGCAATGTCCTCGGAAACCTGGGTGGGATCTTTCTGCTGGGCAAAGGTCGGCAGGACGATGCCGCGCTGGCGGGCCCGCTGGACGGATTTTTCCAGGATATCCGGGCGAATTTCCGGCACCAGGTTCATGTCATTTCTCCCAGCTTCACGGCACCCATGTTTACTTTGGGAATGGGATCCAGGTCACCCCAGGCCAGCTCCACTTCGCTGGCGCCATCGTGCATGGCCTGCAGCAGCTGATCCTGGTCCACCGGCAGGCTGCGGACACGGACACCGGTAGCCCGGTAGATGGCGTTGGTGATGGCGGCAGCCGTGGGAATGCTGGACAACTCACCCACACCCTTGGCGCCATAGGGCCCGGTGGAGGCGGGGTGTTCCACAATGTGGGAGGTAATGGCCGGCGCGTGGGTAATGCTGGGCATCTTGTAGCGCGCCATGACGCTGGTCCAGGGTCGGCCCTGCTCCTGGATGTAGTGCTCGGTCAGGGCATAACCCAGGCACATGACAATACCGCCTTCGATCTGGCCCGCCAGGGTCAACGGGTTGATGGCCCGGCCTACGTCATGGGCCGCCACCACCTTGTGAACCTTTACTTCCCCACTGTCCATATTGACTTCGCACAGGGCGGCCTGGGCGCAGAAGCCGAAGGCAAAATGCATATCGCCCCCGCTGCCCAGGGGCCGGGTCTCCGGGGCGTGGTAGTCATGCCTCACCTGGAAGGCGCTTTGGCCATAATCCTGGATCAGTTTGGCCAGGCTGACCGCCTTGTCACCCGACTTGTTACCCGCCTGGGCCTGGCCGCCGACCAGAACAATCCCGTCCGCGCTGCAATCCAACTCCTGCGCGGCTTTGTCCTTCAGCTGCCCTGCCAGCTCCCGGGCCGCCAGCCGGGCCGCGTTGCCGCTGACGAAGGTCTGGCGGCTGGCGGTGGTGGGACCGCCATCGGGGCCATAGTCAGTGTCACCCAGCAGCACCATGACGCTCTCATAAGGCAGGCCCAGTTCTTCAGCGGCACAGGCGGCCAGCACAGCCGGCAGACCCTGTCCCATCTCCGCCGAGGAGGTGCGCACCTCGGCCACCGGATCTTCTCCGGCGCCCAGCTTCAGTTCCACAACGGCGCTGGCCCGGTCCGGTGCCCCGCCGCCCAGGCCGGTGTTCTTGTAGGCCAAACCCAGGCCCCAGGCAAAACGCCGGCTGCCTTCCTGCCAGGACCAGCGGAACTCGCCCTCCCGGATGTCGCCGTTGACCTTGTCGATGCACTCTTTCAGTCCCACGCTCTCACGCATGACCTGGCCGGTGGAAGTCACCGAGCCCACCTCCAGGGCGTTGCGGCGTCGGAATTCCACCGGGTCCATGTCCAGCTGCTCGGCCAACATGTCCATGTTGCTTTCCACCGCGAAACAGCTCTGGGTCACGCCAAACCCGCGGAACGCACCGCTGGGCGCGTTGTTGGTGTACATGGCAAAGCAGTCCACCTTGACGTTGGGCACGGCATAGGGGCCGGCAGCATGGGTGGTGGCCCGGGTAAGGACTTTCTCGGAGAGACTGGCATAAGCACCGGCGTCGCCGTACAGGGTGGCCTGGACCGCAGTCAGCCGGCCCTCCCTGTCGGCACCGCTGCGGATACGGATGACCGTGGCGTGACGCTTGGGGTGAACCAGCAGGCTTTCCCGGCGGGAG
>JAAUYD010078717.1_pt1 | contig 24991 bp, 27 predicted proteins | sample 7278101 | NCBI WGS metagenome assembly JAAUYD01 (sample SAMN14350128, study PRJNA611818) | marine sediment metagenome | isolation source: surface marine sediment (0.6m) | place: French Polynesia: Moorea | collected 2018-08
AGAAAGCTGGACTTAATAAGTCAATTTTAGATGTAGGTTTTGGCACTCTCAACAAAATGATTACCTATAAAATTGAAGCCAAAGGTGGGTTAGCTTTATTTCTTCCGACTAAACAAATTAAACCTTCACAGCGTTGTCCCCATTGTGGAACAGTGCATAAAGATTGGGCTGATTTATCGAATCGTTATCATGTCTGCAATCATTGCAATTTTGAAAATGGACGAGATAAATCAAGTGTTATGGTTATGTATAATGTTGCTACAAAGGCGCAACCGGGGTTAGGAACTCACCTCGAAATCGTGGATCTCATAAGCTCTACTTCTAAGACTCGTAAACATACTGGATCTATGAAGCAACTTGGAGAAATGAAGCGACAAAAATCTCAACAAAATCAGAAAAGTTTGGGGTCTAAAGAAACCCCAACTTCTCAAAAGTTGGGGTAGTTCATGAAAATAAGAATTAGCGTTTATAATTAAATTAGTTTCATTATTGTTGATAAAGCAGGGAAAATGTTGCTAACACTTCTAGACAAATTAGGGCGAAAACGGATCATATATGATCGAGATGGGATTAATCCTTATTTAGTTCGTTATTATTTATTGTTTCCTGATAAATTAACTGAAGAAGAAAAGGCACACTCTCTTCCTTTTAATCTCATGTTACACTACATTTGTTTAAGTGATCCTGATGATTTACACGATCATCCTTGGTGGTACGCAACCCTAATTTTAAAAGGGGGTTACTGGGAAATTACGCCAGAAGGCAAATTTTGGCGCGGTCCAGGTCATTTTCGTATTCGTTCCCCTCAATCTCTTCATCGTATCGAAATTTCCCCTAATTCTCAAGGATCTTGGAGTTTGTTTTTCTGCGGTCCCAGACTAAAAAATTGGGGGTTTATTCAACAAGGAAAATGGTTAGATCATAAAACTTACTTACATCAAAGAAAACAAAAATTATCGAAAGTAGTCAGTAAATAAATTTTGCAAAAAAAATTTAATAAATTTCAAAATACTTTGGCTTTTAAAACCTATGAAAATTAAACTAAATATCAGTGTTTTTTTTGAGGGAAAAATTTTGAGAATTAACGAACCAGTAAAAATAACTAAATAATCTACAACAAAGGAGATCAAACTATGGGAGTCGACTATGATATTGTTATCATTGGAGGTGGTTCTGGAGGCTTAGTAGTTGCTAGTGCAGCAGCACAATTAAAAGCTAAGGTTGCTTTAGTAGAAAAAGACCGTTTAGGGGGTGATTGTTTATGGTATGGATGTGTTCCCAGTAAGTCATTAATTCATGCTGCAAGAGTCGCTTACGAGGTGAAAAATAGTGAACGGTTTGGTGTTCATACTGTTTCCCCTACTATTAATTTTTCCCAAGCAATGGCTCATGTTAAAAATGCCATTGCAGCTATTGAACCCCATGACTCTCCTCAACGGTTTGAGGGGTTAGGAGTTGAGGTAATTTTTGGTTCAGGGGAATTTATAAATCCTAATATTTTTGAAGTTGATGGAAAAAAATTAAAAGCAAGAGCATTTGTAATTGCTACCGGTTCTCGTCCTAATATTCCTAACATTTCTGGGTTAAAAGAAAGTGGCTATTTAACCAACGAAAATGTTTTCTCTCTAGCAGAATCTCCTGACTCTTTAGCCATTATTGGTGCCGGTCCTATTGGATGTGAATTAGGTCAATCTTTTCATCGTTTAGGAACAAAAGTAACCTTAATTAATAGTCGTTCTCATCTTCTTCCTAAAGAAGATCCTGAAGCAGCAGATGTCGTAGAAAAACAGTTTGTAAAAGAAGGAATAAAAATAATTAAAAATGCCAGAGCTAAAAAAGTAGAAATGATTGATAATAAAAAGCATTTATGGAGTGATGAACAAGAAGTTATTGTTGATCAAATTTTAGTTTCAACAGGACGATCGCCTAATGTAGAATCCCTCAACTTAGAAGCAGCAGGGGTAGAATACGATAAAAAAGGAATTAAAGTGAATGATAAACTACAAACAACTAATTCTAAAATTTATGCTTGTGGCGATGTAATTGGGGGTTATCAATTTACCCATGTGGCTGCTCATGAAGCAGTTACAGTCATAACGAATGCTCTATTTTTTCCTGTTAGTAAGGTTAGTTATGAGGTGATTCCTTGGGCAACTTTTACCGATCCTGAGTTAGCAAGAGTCGGATTAACAGAAGAACAAGCTAAACAAAGATACGGGGATGATATCCATGTTTTAAAACAACAGTTTGCTGACGTTGATCGCGCCCAAGCAGAAGGAGCAACTCAAGGATTTGGTAAGATTATTGTTAAAGATAATGGTGAAATTTTGGGGGCGCATTTAGTGGGAAAATCTGCCGGAGAATTAATCCATGAAATTGTTTTAGCGATGTCTAATAATCTCAACGTATCAGCTTTATCAGGAATTCATGTTTACCCCACTTTATCAGAAGTGAATAGTAAGGCAGCTTTATTACTGAAAAAACGAAAATTTGCTAAAAATAAAGGATTACAAAACATTTTAAAGAAATTTTTTACTCTTAGGCGATCGCTTGGCTAAATAAAGGGAATCACAATCACCATAAATAACTCAAGTTGAGAAAATTTATTTGTTATACTAAGGTCAGTTTTAAAACTGAAATTCCAAAAAATGAAACCATCCGTTTTAGTCTGTTTACCCCTTGTATTTACTCTAGTTACTTATCCAGTTTTTAATATATCTTTGATTTCTCCAGCAATGGCACAAGAACAAATCTTAAAAACCTTAACTGTTACAGGACAAGGAACAGTGAGAATTCCCACTACTTTAACTGATGTTAGTTTAGGGGTAGAAATACAAGGAAAAACGGCAACGGAAGTACAACAAAATGTGGCGCAACGGAGTTCATCTTTAGTAGAGTTTTTGCGATCGCGTCCAACAGATAGATTAGAAACCACAGGAATTCGTTTACAACCTAACTATCAATACGATAACAATCAACGACGTTTAGTGGGTTATATTGGTACCAATACCGTCAGTTTTCGGGTTAAAACGGAGGAGGTTGGCAGTTTATTAGACGAGGCAGTTAAAGCTGGAGCAACTCGTATCGATCGTATTAGTTTTACGGCAACAGAAACAGCTATTTCAGACGCACAAAAAGAAGCATTAAAATTAGCCACTGTCGATGCACAACAACAAGCTGAGGCAGTGTTATCAACCTTAAATTTTCAATCTCAGGAAATTATTAATATTTCTATTAATGGTGCTAATGCACCCCAACCCCAAATCATGCAATCACCAGAAACCCTACGGACTGCAAGTGCTGCTGACAGCACTCCTGTTATTGGAGGAGAACAAACTATAAAAGCGATGGTGACGTTACAAATTCGTTATTAATTGAAGGCTCATTATTCGTTTTTTTTCTGTATTACTCAATACAAAAATTTAAGTTTTAATATTTTTTCAGAAATCTTTAAAAAATATTAATTTGGCTAGTCAGTAACAGAAATAAGTGTTATTTGTATAGTAGTTTAATAAAGCAGTTGGATCAAGGAATAATTACTAAAATATCAATCATACCCGAGGTGTTTTAAATGTACGAAGATTTTAATTATATTACTGATGATAAGTTTTTAAGAAACTATTGGTGGCAAGAAAAAATAACTTGTCAGGAATGTCAGGGTCAGGGAAAATTAAGCACAGAAGGGAGTAAAAATACAATTTCTTGTCCTTTATGCGAAGAAACAGGAAAAGTTCACCGTCATCAGCAACATCAAGTATCTGCTGCTTAGTTGTTAATTAGGCTTATACTGTTCATAGAGGTAGTTGCTTGATTACCTCTACTCTATTGGTAATAAGTTTGTTTATTTTTAAAATGACAGTGAATACAAATGTAAAACATCTCTATGAATCCGATTATTTACAATGGCTAGAACAAACAGTGAGTCTTCTTAAATCTCGCCAATTAGATGCTCTTGACTATGATAATTTAATTGAGGAGTTAGAAGCTTTGGGAAGAGCGGAAAAAAGAGCAGTTACCAGTATTTTAGAACAAATTATTAGACATTTGCTGCTTTACCAATACTGGACAGTTGAATATGAATATAATGCTAATCATTGGGAAGCAGAAATTATTAATTTTCGCAATCAACTCAAAAAATATTTAACTACCAATTTATATCAATATTTACAGAATAACCTAGAGGCTATTTATAATGATGCTAGGGACTATGCTAAGGCAAAAACTAAGTTAAATAACTTACCAGATATCTGTCCCTATAGCTTAGAACAATTATTAGATAAAACTTGGCTACCTTAGAAAAATCTTGTATAAGAATAATAAGTTATGTCTCTACCCAGCTGTTAGTCCAGTCATATCAAACACATTGACTAAGGGAATAAAAAGCCCATAATCTTTATATTTTCAATATCATCTAGCCAAACGATGATTTAATTTCCCAAAAAATTATAAAAAATATCTTGACAAATTCACAAAAGTGTGCATTCAAGAAAATAAAAAAAGAATTAGTCAAATAGTGAAATCTATCTTAAGATTAACGAATAAGAGAATTAATTTTCTTGACAACTTGCTCACAAAATAAAAGAAATAGACTAGGAGGATATCTATGGCGCTCGTACCTATGCGACTGCTCTTAGACCACGCAGCAGAAAACGGTTATGGTATTCCTGCATTTAACGTTAACAACCTGGAGCAAATCCTAGCGATTATGCAGGCAGCAGACGAAACAGATAGTCCCGTCATCTTACAAGCTTCTCGTGGTGCGCGTAAATATGCTGGAGAGAACTTCCTGCGTCATTTAATTTTAGGTGCAGTGGAAAGTTATCCTCATATTCCCATTGCCATGCACCAAGATCATGGTAATAGTCCTGCAACCTGCTACAGTGCTATCCGCAATGGTTTCACCAGTGTAATGATGGATGGTTCTTTAGAAGAGGATGCTAAAACCCCTGCCAGCTTTGAGTACAATGTTAACGTTACAGCTGAAGTCGTTAAAGTAGCTCACGCTGTTGGTGCTAGTGTAGAAGGTGAATTAGGTTGTTTAGGTTCTTTGGAAACCGGAAAAGGAGACAAAGAAGACGGCCACGGGTTTGAAGGAACCCTCAGCAAAGATCAATTGCTCACTGACCCTGATGAAGCGGTAGAATTTGTAGAACGTACCCAAGTTGACGCTTTAGCGATCGCTATTGGTACCAGTCATGGTGCTTATAAGTTTACCCGCAAACCCACCGGAGAAATCTTAGCCATTAGTCGTATTGAAGAAATTCATAGTCGTCTTCCCAATACTCACTTAGTGATGCACGGTTCTTCTTCCGTACCCCAAGAATGGTTAGATATGATCAACCAATACGGTGGTCAAATTCCTGAAACCTACGGTGTACCTGTTGAAGAAATTCAAAAAGGGATCAAGAGTGGGGTTCGTAAGGTTAATATTGATACTGATAACCGTTTAGCCATTACTGCTGCTATTCGTGAAGCTGCGGTTAAAGATCCTGCTAACTTTGACCCTCGCCACTTCATGAAGCCTTCCATGAAGTATATGAAACAAGTTTGTTCTGATCGTTATCAGCAATTCTGGACAGCTGGAAATGCTAGTAAGATTAAGCAAGAAAGTCTTGATGCTTATGCGGCTAAGTATGCTAAAGGTGAATTAAGTGCAGGAACCAAGAAAACTGTTGCTGTTTAATTTAGCTTCTGATCATCCTTGAGAACTAAGAAACTGGGTGAATTTATATCACCCAGTTTTTTGATGGTAAAATTCTCAATTATTCACGAACCGCTCTACGTTTGCGCCATGCTTGCCACCCCACATACCCTAATAATACGGTAGCTGCGATCGCAAATCCCCAACCACTGGGAATATTAGAAAGTCCTAGGGCAATACTCCCTACCCATAACGTTAAAGCATAAATAAATAAAACAGTAAGACGATGAGAGATCCCAGCTTGAATCAAACGGTGATGTAAATGCCGTTTATCAGCAATAAAAGGGGATTTTCCTCGACTAATACGGGAAATAATCACCACAGACATATCTAAAATGGGGACAGCTAAGACCACAAAGGGTAATAAAACAGCAGTTACCGCTACCGTTGCCACCGTAGCCACCTTCACCAAGCCAATCACCCCAACCCCTGCTAGGGTAAACCCCATAAAATAAGCCCCACCATCTCCCATAAAAATTTGAGCCGGATTGAAATTGTAGCGTAGGAAGCCTAAAGCAGCCCCAGCTAAAGCAGCAGCAATTAAAGCAGCAGCCGGTTGCTCCATAAACAAAGCTAACACCATCATTACCACCGCAGAAATGCCACATCCCCCCGCCGCTAACCCATCTAAGCCATCAATCCAATTGACCGCATTGGCCATGCCTACGAGCCAAATAACCGTAATTGGAAGGCTAAATAAACCAATCTGAATTAAACTACCAAAGGGGACTGATAAAAATTCGATACGGACTCCAACTCCCCAAGCTGCACTGGCCACAACTGTTTGTAATACGAGACGAGTCATCGGGCTTAAATTGTAAAGATCATCCGCTAACCCAATGAGGAAAAAGGCCACACCGCCGATGGTAACGCCCCAAATTTCCCATTCTTTATTAGGAGGCAACCAGCCAAACCCTCCAAAAATCCAGACTAATAATAGGGCAATAACGGTTCCTGCAAAAATAGAAACCCCACCCAAACGTACCATTGGCCGTTGGTGCATCTTACGGTTATTGGCATCGTTTTTTGGGTTATCTACCAGACCTTTTTTTTGTCCAAACTCATTAATGATGGGGGTACTCCACCAAACCACCACCAGCGCGATGATAAAAGCAACGAGATGATATAGTTCTGTTGGCATTGACATGGGTTTGGTTTGTCCCTTTCCATTGCGTGTGACAATTTTTACCAGAATAACACGGGAGCATCAAAGCCATCGTCTTTTTAAGTGATTTGCCTAACCCTGTAAACTGAATATTAGGTCTGAGTTTTATCGCCAATGGTTAAGTGAATTATGATGCACGGTTTTATTCCCCCTCACCGCTTTTTCCCCTATCTAACTTGGAGAGAAATCGAGTCTATGAACGATAAGGAGAATGTTGTTATCGTGCAACCCATTGGGGCGATCGAACAACATGGGCCTCATTTACCGATTGTAGTTGATGCTGCTATTAGTATGGGGGTTTTGGGTAAAGCTTTGGAAAAATTAGACTCCCATATTCCCGCCTATAGTTTACCTTGTCTCTATTATGGCAAATCCAATGAGCATTGGGGGTTTCCTGGAACCATTACCCTAAGCGCAACGACTTTATTATCGGTGATTACAGAAGTTGCTCAAAGTCTTTATAACTCGGGGTTTCGTAAACTTATTTTGATGAACTCTCACGGGGGACAACCCCAAATTATGGAAATTGCAGCTAGGGACATTCATCAACAATATCAAGATTTTTCGGTGTTTCCTTTTTTTACTTGGCGAGTTCCTCATATTGCCAAAGAATTATTAACCCCTCAAGAGTTAGAATATGGTATCCATGCAGGAGATGCAGAAACCAGCATTATTCTCTCTTTATTACCAGATCAAGTGAAAATGTCCCAAGCAGTTAAGGAATATCCCCAAGGGTTGCCAGAGGATAGTTTACTCAGTATGGAAGGTAAATTACCCTTTGCTTGGTTGACTAAAGAGTTAACTAAAAGTGGGGTGATGGGGGATGCTACCGCAGCAACAAAAGAAAAAGGCGATCGCTTGTTAGCGTCTGTGTCTGATGGTTGGGTTCAAGTGATTAAAGATGTTTATCGTTTTAAACAACCACAAGTGCCAAAAGAATAGCAATATTCCCATCAGGATCTATAAAATTAGTCGGACTATTACCAACATAGCGATATAAGTTTTAATCCCCACCAGCAAACCCTATCAAATCTTCATTAATAAACCATCTCGTCGCAGAGACATAAAACCGCGCACAAAATAAACTAACCCTGTCTGTTCGTCTTATCTCTGAACTTCCCCTTTGACAAAACCCCATAACGTATGCTGCATAAGGGATATGCCGAATTAGCTACCCGTCATTACTGGGTAAAAACTGAAGAAATACTTAGTAAGCTTCTACTTTTTCAATTAATGCCTCAACTTTTCCTTTAATTTCATCTCGAACCCGATAAAACGTCTCTAACGGTTGTCCATCGGGATCGTCTAATTCCCAGTCTTCAAAAATATCCCTTAACACCCATTCTTGAGGTAAGTTAACCCCACAACCACATAAAGAAATGACGGCATCATAATTACTTGCATCAAAGTTACTCAACGGATCAGAGGTTTGATCCTTAATATCAATATCAATTTCTTGCATCACCTGAATGGCAGTGGGATGAACTCGACTCGCTTCTAAACCGGAACTGGTAACTTCAATTTTGCCTTTTCCTAGGGTTTTAGCGAAACCTTCTGCCATTTGGGAACGACAAGAATTACGCTTACAAACAAACATAACTTTTTTCATGATTGGTAATTATTTTTAATGCAAAGAATCAATACAACGGGGGTCTAACAAGGTTGCTTTTTCAGGATTTCTGGGAAACCAAAAAGCCGTTTTTTTGCAGAATTCAACTAACATTAACATCACAGGAACTTCAATCAAAACCCCTACAACTGTAGCTAACGCCGCTCCAGAATTTAATCCAAATAACATGACGGCTGTAGCAATAGCAACCTCAAAATGATTACTGGCACCAATTAAAGCTGCCGGCGCTGCGTCTTCGTAGGTTAAGTTGAGTTTTAATCCCGCGACATAGGTAATAAAAAAGATAAAGGTCGTTTGAATAAATAGAGGAATAGCAATTAAAAGAATGTGCAGAGGGTTATTAACAATGAGTTCTCCTTTGAAAGCAAACAGTAACACTAAGGTTAATAACAACGCGGCAATAGAAATTGGACTAAGATAATGCAAAAATTGACGCTCAAACCAATCTCTACCTTTATGTTTAAAAATCCAATAACGGCTATAAATTCCAGTTGCTAAAGGTAAGCCAACATAGATTAAAACTGAAAAAACAATGGTTTGCCAAGGAACCACTAAATTATTGGCAGAAAGGAGCCATTTTCCTAGGGGTGCATACAAAAATAACATCGCCAATGAGTTAACAGCAACCATGACCAAAGTATGACCTTGATTACTATAGGAAAGATAGCCCCACATCAGTACCATTGCCGTACAAGGCGCAATGCCCAACAAAATACAACCAGCAATATAAGAGTTTGATAAGGTAACTTCTGAACCTCGAATTATCTCCGTCGCACTTAAAAGTGGGGCAAATAAATAACCAAGAAAAAATTGAGCAAACACCACCATTGTAAAAGGTTTAACTAACCAATTAATGGTTAAAGTTAAAATAACAGGTTTTGGCGTTTTGGCCGCTTGAACAGCTTGTGAAAAATCAATTTTTACCATGATGGGATACATCATGAAAAATAAGCAAATGGCAATAGGAATAGAGACATTATAGAGACTCATCGCGTCTAGCGTCTCTGCAATGTTAGGAAAGGTTCTCCCTAAAACAATACCGACAATAATACAGACAACTACCCAGAGGGTTAGGTATTTCTCAAAAATATTTAGGCTACCCCCCGCTTTGACTGCTTTGGGGTTGATATGAGTATTCATAAGATGTATCAAAAAAGCTTGATATATCAAAAATACATCAACTAAATTTGCTATGTCAAGTTTAAATTAAAGCTTAAGATAGGGATAAGGCTGATAAGTTAGTAAGCTAAGATTGACCATGAGAGAAACTGCGCTCAATAAAGTTCGTATTGTTTTAGTAGAACCAGCTGGACCGTTGAATGTAGGGTCTGTAGCGCGAGTTATGAAGAATATGGGCTTAAATCAGCTAATTTTAGTGAAACCTCACTGCGATCGCTTTAGTGATGAAGCTAGACGCATGGCCGTTCATGGTATTGAGGTGTTAGAAAAGTCTCAAGTGGTGGATAATATCCCTGAAGCGTTAAAAGGGTGTCAGCGTATTATTGCCACCACAGGGCGATCGCTGTCCCTTCCCACCCACCTAGAAACCCCACGGGAAGCTTTACCCTGGTTACTGAAGGAGGAGTTAAACACGGCATTAATGTTTGGACCTGAAGATCGGGGCTTAAATAACGAAGAACTCAACTATGCTCAACGTTTCGTCTCTATTGAAGCCAATCCTGACTATCCTTCTTTGAATTTAGCACAAGCTGTGGCGGTTTGTAGTTATGAACTGTATCAAGCTGCCCAAGATTCCCTTGACAGTAAAACAGATTTATGCTTCAACTTGGCTTCTTTTGAAATGTTAGAGGGATACTATCAACATTTAGAAGCGGTTTTACTGAAAATTGGTTATCTGTACCCCCATACAGCTAAGGCCCGCTTAGAAAAATTTCGCAGACTCTATAATAAAGCTAACTTAACGACCGAAGAAGTTGCCCTGTTGCGGGGTATTTTGCGACAACTTGACTGGGCCTGTCAGTTTATACCTTCAAAGGAGTCGAAATGAGCAAATTTACCAACGAGGGTTTTCATGAATGAGTTGAGTAGCAGCTTCAGCATTTAAGGGTTTTGCGAAGAGAAACCCTTGACCAAAATGACAACCCAGTTTACGAAGTTGTTCTAATTGTTCGGTGGTTTCAATTCCTTCTGCTACTACATCCATGGTCATCACTTCAGCAATACTTAAAATAACAGGGATTAACCCTAAATTTTTTCCATTTTTATCAACATTTTTCATAAAAGATCGATCAATTTTTAATGTATTCACGGGGAAATTTTGCAGTTGACTTAAGGAGGAATAACCCGTCCCAAAATCATCAATACTTAGTTTAATTCCCCGTTTCCATAATTCCCCTAATAAAACTTGAGTGGTTTGTAAATCTTGCATCATGGAACTTTCTGTAATTTCTAATTTTACGGAATTCGTATTTAACTGAGTCTCTCTTAAAATTTCATCAATTTCTGTCACTAAATTCTTTTTATTTAACTGCTGCGCTGCTAAATTAATATAAATTTTTAGATCTGTAAATCCCTGTTGATGCCATTGAGCAAGCTGACGACAAGCTTCTTTCATCACCCAACTCCCAATCTCACAAATTAATCCTGTTTCTTCAGCGATAGGAATAAATTCACCAGGAGAAATCATACCTTTTTTGGGATGTATCCAGCGAATCAAGGCTTCAAATCCTGTAATTTTATTCTGTTTTAAATCAATAATCGGTTGATAGTAAACGACAAATTCTTGCTGTTTTACAGCCCGATATAAATCCGTTTGTAAAACTAATAATTTTTTGGCAATTTCATACATTCCAGGTGTAAAAATTTGATATTGGCCTCTGCCTAAAGATTTCGCTTTATACATAGCCATATCAGCATCTCTGATAATGTTTTGAGGATCTTTGTAATCGAGATGACTAAGAACAATACCGATACTAACATTAATAAAAATTTCTTGATTATTACAATAGAAAGGTTTTTTGAGTAAATTAAGAATTCTTTGTGCTAGTTCGGTCGCTTGCTCAAATTTAGAAAGATTCGGTAATAAAATAGCAAATTCATCTCCTCCAACACGGGCAATCAGATCATTTTTTCCAAGAACATCTTGTAACGCTTGACTAATTTTTTGCAAGAGAAGATCACCGACTAAATGACCTAAAGAATCATTAATAATTTTGAAGCGATCGCAGTCCAAAAATAATAAAGCAAACTGATAGGTTTCATCTCGTTTACTGAAAGTTAAGCACTGTTTTAATTGTTCAATCAATAAATTGCGATTAGCTAACCTTGTTAAAGCATCATACAGGGCGAGTTCTTGGAGTCGGCGATTTGCTTTTTGTAACTGTTGGGTTCTTTCTTCGACTCGTTGTTCTAGTTGTGCGTTTAATTGATAAATTTCTCTTTGTGCTGCTCTTAACGATAAGTGATTTTTAACCCTAACTAATACCTCTTCGATTTGAAATGGTTTACTAATATAATCCACTCCTCCTATTTCAAACCCTTTAACTTTATCAAAAATATCATCTAAAGCACTCAAGAAAATCACGGGAATATCAGCAGTACGAGGATTCTCTTTGAGTTGTTTACAAACCTCATAACCACTCATATCAGCCATCATAATATCCAGCATAATCAGGTCAGGTGGTAGGGTTTCTACAACTTTTAAAGCCATTTTGCCCCCTGTTGCTTTACGAACCTTATAGCCTTGTTCTATTAAAATGCTAGATAAGACTCGTAGGTTTTCGATGGTATCATCAACAATTAAAATCTCGTTGAGGGTTGATGGTAATTGTTTTGTTTGACATTTTAAAAAAACGTCTATGTGAGGAGAGTTAGGAGTCATTGATTTTTCTTGTTACGTTTTGCAGCATATTCTAAATATACCCAAATTCAGTCACAGATATTAATTACCAATGTATCGATTTGAGTAATAGTAAACAAGAAACGAGTAAAATTATCATAAATACTACTTAATTTTAATAGGTAATTAATTTTTAAATAATGTGATTTTTACTTAAATTCAATAATTGAGATCGTCGGAGGTTAAACTCATATCAGTTCTCAAAAATAGCTAGAGATATCTAGTGTGGGGTGTAGGGTGTAGGGTTAAATCCCTTTTATAGCCCACTCTATTCAATTTGCCCTATTGTCTGTTCCCTTGAATAATTATTCTAGTCCTTCCTAAAAAATACGATACACTGAAAGAACTTAGATTCATTTCTATAAATACCCATAATATGAATAAATCCTATCAAAAAATCATCGTCATCGTATCCGGTTTCGCCCTACTGGTAAGTATGACTATTGCGGGTTTTTCCTTCCGACAAACCCCTTCATCTTCCTATCCAGAAGGTAATTCAGAGACAGCCCTTTCCCCTGAAGAACGGTTAAAATCGATGATTGAAGGATATGAGACGGTTCTTGAGAGAGAACCGGATAATCCTACCGCCAAACGAGGATTAGAAGAAGCACTAAGGGCTTTTATTGCTACACAAATACAAGCGCAAAATTTAGAGCAGGCCATCCCTCCAATGGAGAAATTGACAGCTTTAGTCCCAGATAATCAGGAGTATCAAGAAATACTGGTACAAATGAAACAAGCTCAAGAACAAGCTCAGGCTGTATCGCCTTCTACACCACCAGAAACCGCTAACCCTGAGTCTGATGAACCCCTTCCCCTGATTATTCCAGAAGCTCAAGAAGAATCCAATCCATTATTAAATTCTGAAGAAAATTCTAACCCTTTATTGCCGTCTGAGACGAATCCCAATTCTAATTAAGGGGTAGAGGGTCCAAAAACTAATGTAAAGGCTTAATATTATTAAGCCTCTACTGATACTTCTTTTGTGCATCGTGTTATGACTTCTTACTAGCTAAACAAGCCAAGCCAACACAAAGAAAAGCATTAACCCCTAGAAAAGCTCTAGAAACGGCTAGAGAAGGCATTGCCCATACCGCAGGGGAAATCATACCATGAACCGTTAAACAAGCTGCTACCCCTAAACTGGTGCCAATGGCAAACCATTTCCAGCTACGATGACCTAACAAAATAGCAATTAAGATAAATGGGACTAAGACACTGGCTAAAAAGGGATTTAATGAGGCTGTTCCTTCAATAGAATTGGCTAATTCTGGGATAGAACTACCCATCACACGAAACGGCCATTGAGGTAAGTCAAAAATATAGATCCCTTGTAGGAAGAATAAACCAGAACTTCCCAAGACTAAACCCCAGTTAAAGGGACTGGTAAAAGAAAACGGGAAATAGTTGCGTAACAAGAATGCAAGTAAATAAGACCCCAACACCATCAACAGTTTGGGTAACAATGCAACCATACCGCCATCTACCCAAAAACGGGGGTTTAAATAGCCACTATCCCGTAACCAACGGAAGAAGTCACGAACGGTAATTTTACCTTTGAGGGCTAGTTTAACGGCTTCTCCTGCGTCTAGTTGACCCGATCCATAATAGTTAAAGGTATCGTCTTCTACTTTGCGAGAGGACTGGGTTAATACAGCTAAAATTTCATTGGGTTCTTTGACGCCAGTCGCTTTAACTAAGGCAGCAACCCCAGCTACATGAGGGGCGGCCATACTGGTTCCTTGGAGTTCTGAAAACACAGCTTCCCCTGTACTGGGATCGATGGTTTCTTGAAGGATTTTACCGCTTTTACTACCACCAGGGGCAGAAATATCCACCCCGGCACCATAGTTAGAATAATCCGCTTTTTTTCCAGTTGCATCAAGGGCGGAAACGCTGATAACTTTAGGATATCTGGCTGGATAAGAGGCTGAATTTTGATTACTGTTGCCGGCTGCTGCAATGATGACCACCCCTTTATCATAGGCGTAGTCAATGGCATCTTTCATAACCTGACTTTCGCCGCCACCCCCTAAACTCATGTTAATGATATCAGCCCCGTTATCAGCAGCGAAGCGAATGGCATCTGCAATGTCAGAGACGCTTCCCCCACCTTGAGCAGATAGCACTTTTAAGGGCATAATTTTGGCATGATAGGCAACGCCGGCGACACCATAATTATTATTGGTAGACTGGGCAATGGTGCCGGCGACATGGGTTCCGTGGCCGTTATCATCTCTAGCATCGTTGCGATCGTTAACAAAGTCATAACCTGGAACAAATTCGGTTTGTCGTAAGTCCGGAACCCGAGTGACTCCACTATCGATGACTGCGACGATTATACCTTCTCCTTTGGTTTCTTCCCAGGCCCGTTCGACATGGATATTATGCAAGTTCCATTGTTGACTGTAGTCAGGGTCGTTGGGGGCTTCTAACGTATTATAAATATAGTTAGGTTCGATATAATCTACATACTGTTTTAAAGGAGAGTGTTTCAGACTGTTTAAGAGTTGTTTGTCCCCTGCAAGGGTATATATGTGTTCATCGATCGCATATATACTATTGAGACTGAGGGTTTTGTTGTAGTTAGTGGCGATCGCTTCTATTTGTTCACTGAGGGTAGTGGTAGAAACGTCTTCACGGAAATTAACAATAATTGATTCATAGGTGCCTTGGGTTGCTAGTCCTTTAAAGTTTGTTAGAGCAACCCATAATCCTACAACAAATAAAATGAGGAATAAAAGTTTTTTCATCGAAAATTTTGGGTTTGAAACCCCGTCCTTAAAGGATAAGAACGGCTTGACAATCCCCTAACGGGGTCGAGTTTTGAAAGGCCGATAAGGCCGAGACTCGCAAACTCGTTTGAAGTCCCTTACCGCAACACAACTAAGATGTCCTGTCCAACAGCACCTAACCAATTAGGTTTACTGACAATAATAACCATCGCAACGTCTCACAACTCTAACTCGTCTAATCTGCTGTTCTGAATAATAAACCAAGGTTTTTTGACTACACCATAAATCAAATTCTCCTGCTTTAAATCCATCAGTGAATTTAATTTTACGTCTATCATCAGACAGCTTGTAGCCTGTTAGTTTATACTCAACCGAACGACTATGTTTTTTGAATTGAGGAAACCCTTTCTTCCCTGGTATTTTGGCACGACAATTTTGATAAAATCTATTAATTGATTGCCATGCTCTGTCAGCCGAAGATTGACGAGCTTGAGAATTTAATTTTGTTACCCAAGGTGTTTCTTGATTTTTAGCTAATGTAGAACAAAGTTTTTGAAGGTCATTACGGGTTGTCCCCTTATTGTCCATCCAATAACGAATACAACAATTACGCACAAACTGAGATGTCCTGATGGCTTCATCTAGTCTTTGATATTGCTCGGATGTTCCGTTTTTTAACTTGGCTTCTACGACTAGCATTCTACTAACCCTCGACCTTGGTCGATTAATTTTAACACAGTTTACCTAAAAATGGTAGAATTAAAATCGTTCCTTACTACAACGAAGTCAGTAAGCGTGCGCGTCTAGGTTTATGAAATCCCACCGCTAAGCGTTCGGCGGTACTCGGCTACGCCTCGATGCGTCCGCCTTAGCTGTAGCGGGGGCATTCTGCCAAGATTTAGGTAAAATATTCACAAAGTCAGAAGTCTCTATCTCCCGAGTATTATTATGCTCTTATATAATTTCTTTTCATGCTCTAAATATTATTTTTCTTCATGAGGCTAAGTATAATCGATTTTCCTGTTGAGTTGAGGATTCTTGAGATTTGATAATTGGCCATAATTTTTTAACTTGCTCATAAAGATTATGATTCATACACCAATCAATCACTTCTACAATATTTTGTTTCTCTTTTTCACAGATAGACATACTCTGATCACTTTCCGCGATTTCTAAATACCAACTAAGCCAACGGTTCCGAATCCTTTTTTCAAATTCGCTATCAATCTTAAACTCTTCAATTAAATAACTTTTCATTACAGGATTAATACAATATCTTGTTTCTTTTTGTTCGATTAATAACATCTCTTTTAATTGATGTATGCTATCGTTTAATACATGAGCGTGGTTTAATTGTGCTACTTTGATAATAGCATCTTTCAAAGCTCCATGAGGAAACATGATTAGGATCATCAGAATTTTATGAGCGGGAGTACCTCGCAACATTTTTAATGATTTTTCACAATAAACATCAGCAATTTTTTCTAATTTTTCTACTTTTGATTCTAAGGGATATGTATGCGGCGTGGCCAATGGTACTAGGGATTTTTTTTGATTAATGATAGGAGATTTGATAGGAATAGATTGGCTTTTTTCTTGCTCATTATACAGTCGATTTGTAATAATAATTTTAACATTAGATTTATTAACTTTTTCTCCAAAAGCACAGGTCAGCCTTCGCCACAGTTTTGGTCCAACATCATTTTTTAGATATTCTATTGTATAACCATTTTCTGAAGCAATTTCTGGGTATTTTTTACCATTTAATGTCTCTTGCAACACTAAAGACTCAATGTTTGATAAATGTTTTCCTGTTTGAGAAAAAACAGCTTTATCTGTAAAAACAACCACGACTTTAAGAGAAACTTTTCTGCTTTCTAATTCCATAAATACCTCTTGCACTGCTCAGCATTCTGTGAATAATTACAAAAATATCGTCGATATGCCGATATAGTTAATAAATATCATCCTCACAAAAATTTATTAACTATAATAAACTTGAACAATCAATAATTCATTGTTCTCAACATTAATGTTTGGCTCTTATTCTTTAGTTAATGATACAAATCACTAATTCAAGAACAGAGAATTAACTCCCCTTGTTATTAAGTTTAATTGTAATGGATGAATCGTGTGTTTTTAATTACCTTTATATTTTTTTCATTTAGTTACCTTACCTTACCTAACATATACTTACTGTTAGGAAAAAAATATAGTAAGTTAATACTGTTAGAACAAATTTTTTTGAGTTTACCAAAAAAACAAACTTAACTAAACCATACCCTTATTAATAAATCATTATAGTTAGTCAAAAAGTTGTTACCATTAAACAATATTACTTATTTTTTGCTTAACTCTTCAATGCTGACATGGATTTCTGAAAAGAGTTTAATGAAAATTGATGCCTTAAATAACAACAATTTCGTCAAGCACTGAACTTACTATTATCATGTCATTCCTACCTGGAACTAATATTATCGATCACGAAAAAAAATCACCTCAACCTATAAATAAAGGAGAAGTTGATGATTTTTGGAAAATCTGGAATAACCATAAAAACTATCTTTATTGTTATTGTTTTAAAAAAATGAATAATAATGCTGTGGATGCTCAAGAAGTTCTCAGTATTTCCATGTTAAAAGCTTGGGAAAAATTCCCAAAATATTCAGCCAAAATCACAAATACGAGAGGTTGGTTAATTCGACTGACTCAAAACGTATGTTTTGATTTTTATCGACAAAAAAATCGGGGTTTTATTCCTAGCAATAAAATTGATGATTTTAATCAACTGGAAGCTAATAATGGAATGCAATTTATTAAACTACCTGATGATTTTATTATGAGTAATGAATTAAAAATAGTTATTTCTCAAGAAATAAATGGTTTGAAACAATCTCTAAAAGTCCCCCTAGTTATGAGATTTGTCTTTGAAAAAAGCTATGAAGAAATCGCAAAAGAACTGAATATTTCAGAAGTAAATGTCCGCAAAAGAATCCAAAAAGGTAGAGCTATTTTAAAAAAAGAAATCAAAAGCTACTTTAGGGGTAAAAATCATTTAGAATCCTTAGTTAGCATAGAAGAAAAATTTGATATTTTTTCTGAATTTCAATTAGATGATTTCTTGGAATTGAATCACCAAGTCTTACCCATGATAGACTCCCATCTTGAAGAAGGTTTTTATCAACTTTATACAACTCATTTAGAAACCTTACCCTCTCCTTTACTCATGGAGGAAATAGCTTATGTCTAACTCACTCATTCCTGAAGTTGTCTCAGTCAATTTTCCCAACCAACTTCAAATTGATGTTTATTTAACAACAGAATTGACGCAAGAGCAAAAACTCAAAAAACGAACCTCCCTAACCAATTATGTTAAAAAATATCCTTCTGGCTGGAAAAAACGATTAGAATTAGGTCATCTTCTCTATTCCCTCGGAGAATGGCCTCAAGCTATTAAAGAATATCAAAAAGTCCTGAGAAAGAAACCAAAATTAATTGAAGTTTGGTTACAACTTGGACATATTTTTTATTTAACAGGTGCAAAATCTCAAGCAATTAATGCTTATGAAACTGCCTTATCTCTCTCATCAAATCAAGCAACCCAACAACAAATTAAAGGATTAATCAACGCTGCACAAAGACGATATCAAACCGCTATTAAAGCCATTCAAACTGCGACCAAAATCAACCCTCATCACCCTACCCATTGGCTTTCTTTAGGGTTAACTTACTTACAAGTAGAATCTCCCGTTGCTGCTTTGCAAGCATTTGAACAATTCTTAACCCTTAAGCCCGATGACATCAAAGGATTACAATATAGTCATGATGCTTTGTTAGCCATGGGAAAAATAGACAAAGCTCAAGAAAAATTACATATAGCTCAACAATTAGCCCCTAATCATATTAACGTCTTAGAAAGGGTCATCAACCACCGCTTAAGACAGAGATTAGTTCATGAACAAGAAGGTAAAATAACTTGGGAACTAATCGAACAAGTACAACAAATTGCTCCCGATGCAGTCAATACCAAATGCTTACAAGCTTATTATCATCTTTTCCGCCAAGAAATATCTCAAGGACTAACCATACTCGAGAAATTTATTAACAACCATTCCTATAACCCTGGAGGATGGTACCACTACGCTCACTACCTATTTTATATTGGTAAGCGTCAAGAAGCAGCCAACGCTATTTTAACCGCTTATCAACTCTATCAAACTGACTGGCAAATTAACCGTTCTATGTGCGAAATTTTGCCCTCTGTGGGTAAAGTGGAACGACTCAGGGTACGAACCCTATTAACAGGAATTCTAGACAATTTTCCTGAACGTTGGACGGTTTGGGTAACTACTGGCCGAGTTTTGGTAGAACATTTCCAAGAAATTGAACAAGGAAGCTATTTATCAGCACAAGCGATTGATCTTCAACCTGAATTACCGGATACTTGGTTTCATCATGGCCGAGTCTTAAGTATTGGGGGAAAATATCGTGAGGCCATTGAAATACTGCAACAAGGATGGCAATGGTTGTCCCAAGAAGAAAGTTGTTTACAATCTGTATTGTTAGCAGCACAACTGGGAGAAAATTATCAAAAAATAGGGGAAAATAGTCCGAGTCGCTCTTGGTGGAGTCTTACGGCTTATCATGCCCAAAAAATGCGTGATTTTCACCCGACTTTTGCAACTTATTGGCAAAATCGAGCTAACCAAATATTACAACAACATCACTGCTATGACAAAAAAAATTCACAAATTTTAGTGGAAAATCGTCTTTAAGTTGTATCAACTTTAAAACCAGTCAGCCGAAGATTAAATCGTAGTTAATGGGAGAAATATTACCATGCTTAATCTCGTTAAAACTCAACCTAAACCTCAGTTTTATCAGAGTTTTTCCCCAGTAGAAGTTAAGAATATGGTTAAGGGTTTATCAGAACAAAAAGAAATTCCCTTTAAGTATTTTTATAAAGATCAAATGGCCAAGGCTTGGGATCAATCTGTTAAACAAGGCTATTCAGCAAGTAATAGTACCACCAAAAGTGATATTTTTTTGCTAGAAAATAGTTTGAATTTTATTGAAGAGAGAAAAAAAGAATTTGATTTAATTAATGTAATTGACATCGGTCCAGGTAATTCTTATCCTGTTAAACAGTTAATCGGCAAATTGAATGATAAAAGTTGGCTTAACCGCTACATAGCTCTTGATATGAGTCAAGATATCTTAGATTTATCAAAGAAAAATATTAATAATTGGTTTCCTAAAGTTGATTTCAAAGGATATCTTGTGGACTTTGAAGAAAATGATTTTAGAGAGATTGCTAGAAGTAATAAAAATCATCAACAAGGGTTGAAAATTATTAATGTTCTGCTCTATCTCGGGGGAACGATTGGTAATCATATCGATCGCCTTACTGTCCTCAACAATTTTAACCATAGTTTGGATAAAGAGGATATTTTAATGCTCAGTTTTTCGTTAAGCTTACCTAATTCTAATCTAGATTTCAACTGTAAAAATCACATTTCTTTTAATGCTTATGACTATTTTATTGATTTATTAAATATTAACCCTGAAGACTGTGAAATTATTGGAGGATTTGATCATAATACAAGCAACTATTTTACTAAAATTCTGTTTCATGAAGATTATTTTATAGAATTTATCATTGAAGGAAAAAAACAACCTGTTTTCTTGAAAAAAGGGGAAATGATTCAAATTTATCGCTACTTTAAATATCCCCTCAATCAAAAACTTGAAATTGGGGGTTTTTTCCAAGAAATGGAGAAAGTTAACTTGAAAGTAAGTGCTTGCAATCTTGATGTTTTAAATCTTCGCGCTTTAGCTATTTGTGAAACAACAAATAGTTAACCATCAACCATACAAATTAAGGAGTCAATTATGTATTTAGGTGATAATTTAACTGAAATGTTAACTGATACCGTCATTGAAAAGTATCAGGAACATCAAAAAGAACTCGATCCGTATCCTATTCCCACCAAAGAAACCATACAAATTATGAATGGGGTTTTAGATGTTGTTCATAGTGTTGATTTAGTTATGAATGAAGACTCCCAAGATGGCCATCTTTCTGTCACAGTCTTACACGCAAAAACCCCTCGTGCAGATAACACTTTTGCTATTGGATTTTCTGGAGGAAAAAAATCTCAAAATAACTTCCATAAAATCCATAAAAAAATGCTAGATCGTGGGGATACTCCTCACTTTATTTATACCCCAGGTATGGGAATTTTAAAGATTATCAGCAAAACTGATTTTCTCCCTGAACAACTGGTAAAAGATGGCCAAGAAAAAGGAGAATTAGCGATTTATTTTCAATATGAAATGACTGGAGGTGTTGATTGGCCCTGCGCCGAACCCAAAGCGTTTAGAATTCTTAATGCTATTGGAGGAGGGGAATTATTAGGATATGCGTCTTGTTGGGTGACTCATTCCCATCTCGCTACCCCTCATATTATGAATGTTTCTTTCATTGATTCGAGATTGTCATTTATGCTTCCTTGTGAACTGTGCAAAAAACATTTTGACCAGATCAAGGGTAATGTAACAGTCCCTGAACCGGAAACAGTTCCTAGTCTGAGTGCGACATCATAGCCGTTTTTAATTGGGTGAGTGTGAAAAATGTGGGAAGTGTGGGGAAAATTTTTGTTAATATCAAGGATTGAATTATGGATGTTCAACAAAATGCAATGGATCAAGCTGCGATCGCTCGCCAGCAAATTAATGATCAAATCAAAACTCATCGCAAACTCCTAGAAGAAGCTCGCAAACAGGTACAACAGTTAGTTAACGTACAAGTAGAAACGGCTAAGGAAGAACACCAAAAATTAGCAGCAAAAGCTGCTCAAGAAGCAGCAGAGGCGAAAATGACTGCTCAAGAACAAACGACAACTACCACCAGTAGTTCCTTAATGGAATTAATTTCTCTGCTCTCTGAGGGAACTGGGGTAGATCAACAAAAAGTTGCCCAACAAACCCAAGAAGCAACTGAAACAGCCAATCGCATGATTAAAAGGGTATCTCAGGTGTTTGATGATTCTAGGCAAACGGATGCTTCTCAAGAATCTAACTTGAGGGAAAATCCTTGAGAATATCACTAGCTTTCTTGCCAATATCACTAAAGTTTTTGGCAGCCATATTGACTGTTTTTCCAGCTTGAGCAATGATTTTGTTGTAAGGTTCGACTCTTTTTTCTGCCACCATTTTCGCTGTAGCTACTGCGATCGCAGATGAAGAAACAATCAAAGCATTTTCCAAATAATTGGTTGCATCCTGCACGGCGATCGCCATAGACTGTGCTACTGATTGATAAGCTTTACCGGCTCCTTGAGTCCTAACTGTTTTAGGATCAAGGAGTTCTGCGTTAATTTTACTCACATCGCCGAGATTACCCATAAAAATTAGCTCTCTTATTTAACATTAATTCTCTGCTTAATGACTAAGCCATGGAAGCCATGATTTTAGCCGCCGCCGCACCGGCGATCGCACTATTGACCTTTTGCATATTGGTTTGGGCATCGGAAGCATTTTCCATCACCAAACTTAGAGAATGGGACATGGTTTGATAAACCACGCCCATAGCATAGGCGGGAACTTCCCCAAGTAGCTTGACATTGGTAGAAGTTACCGCGTCTGTGACCTGGGGATTGACAATATCTGCCATTTTTTACCTCATTGGTTTACAAAGTTGTTTTAAAACATGCTTAGCAGATTAACCGCCATTGTAGGATATTTAACAAAATGTCGGTAGAAGTCCTCATCTATAAATTACACTTCTGTGCTGTTGAGCCGCAGTTTCGCTGTGGAACTTCTGACTTCATTCAACCCTCTCCACCGTTGCCAGATGATTGACTCATATCCATCACTTTTTGTAATTGTTCAAGGGTTTTGTCGAAATTATTGCTCGATGGACTACCCGCATACATTTGTTCTATTCCTAAAGTCGTTACTGCTTGGTGCAGAATATTAGCTTGTTGTTGGGCTAGAACTGCATTTTGGGAGGCCATTCCCAACGAAGCAGCAATCATTTGCTGAAGATTACTCGTAGCTGTGGCTGCTGCGTTACCGCCGGAACCATTATCTCCGCCGTTCTCTTGTTTAGTCATTACTCAACTCCTCAATACTAAATTTAAGATCGTTCGATAGTTTAAACAGTTTTATCATAGGCAAAAAATTCACAATCGATACCCTTTATTCGTTATTTATTCAGACAGGTCAATTAACGGACTTGATGAATTAAAAAACCAGAAAGTTTCCTGCCCATAAGGGCAAGATAACTATCGGTTTCATCAGTCTTGTGTCCTGTCGAATCAACCATACTTAACTAACTAGGAAATTATGGCAGATCCCGGCGCAGGTACAAACGGAAGTGCAACTGTAAGCACACAGATCACCGATGCAGTCACCCAGGCTAATGTCAAGGTTCTTGGTGATTCTCCGGCAATGGCTTTGAGTAATCTTTACCAAACCATTTCCCAGTCTTTGAGCTTATCCGCTCAAAACGCTGTCACCTCTCAACAGCAGTCTAATGTTGTACACCAGGCCACTACCACCCAAGGAGTTAGCCTTTTGTACTCTGTTGACACTGCTGCTGTCGGTGCTGCTTCCGGTAAAGCCCTACGAGCAGACAGCCCTGATGTTTTAGCTAATATCATGGGAGTTGTCGAAGCTCTTAAAGGCATCAACGTACGATAAGCCCTTAATTTGTTCATTAGTGAGGTAGCACATTTTGAACTAAAGGGTATAACTGGTTATCGCTAATTATAGCTCATATTTAGTTTGTTGTGTCCCGATAGTGAATAACCGTTGTTCATTTAGAGGAGATTATGGCAGAAACCGTAAGTACACAAGTGACTGATGCAGTTACTCAGGCCAATGTCAAAGTCCTAGCTGAATCACCAGCAATGGCTTTGAGCAACCTGTATCAAACTGTGTCTCAATCTTTGAGTTTATCGGCTCAAAATGCTGTCACTGCTCAGCAACAATCTAATATTGTCCATCAAACGACCACCACCCAAGGAGTCAGTCTTCTGTACTCGTTGGGGGCCGCCACCACAGCGGCTGCGTCTGGTAAGGCGTTACGGGCTGATACCCCCGATGTTTTGGCCAATATCTTAGCGGTTGTTCAAGCTCTTAAAAGTGTTTAACAAGCTTGAACCATAGGTTAAACAGGTCACTTCTTTCTTATTTAAAGAGTACACCTGGATAATTACACCAGGGGACTGCACCTTATTTTTTGTGTCCTGTAATACAGCCACTATTATTTTTAGGAGAAAATCATGGCAGAAACCGTAAGCACCCAAGTTACCGACGCAGTTACCCAAGCCAACGTCAAAGTGTTAGCTGAGTCACCAGCTATGTCCCTGAGTAATCTTTACCAAACCATTTCTCAAGGGTTAAGTTTATCTGCTCAAAATGCTGTCAATATTCAGCAACAGTCCAATATTGTGCATCAAACTACCACCACACAAGGGGTAAGTCTGCTGTATTCCATTGATACAGCAGCTACAGGATCAGCCACTGGCAAGACGTTACGAGCTGATACCCCTGATGCGTTAGCTAACATTCTATCCGTTGTTCAAGCACTCAAGAATGAGAATAGCTAGGCTCAAGATATATTGTAACTCATTGGGCGACCAATTTATCTAACACCAAAGGGGGTAATCAATCAGTCCCCCAAACAGAATAACCCCTTGATGGGGTTCACCTCTAACAACAACCCATTTTTAATCTGGAGAAAATCATGGCCGAAACCGTAAGCACCCAAGTCACCGATGCCGTCACTCAAGCTAACGTAAAGGTTCTAGGGGACTCCCCTGCTATGTCCTTGAGTAACCTTTACCAAACCATGTCTCAGTCCTTGAGCTTATCGGCTCAAAATGCTGTCACT
>JAAUYD010025898.1_pt1 | contig 24958 bp, 9 predicted proteins | sample 7278101 | NCBI WGS metagenome assembly JAAUYD01 (sample SAMN14350128, study PRJNA611818) | marine sediment metagenome | isolation source: surface marine sediment (0.6m) | place: French Polynesia: Moorea | collected 2018-08
CCTCTGCTCCCTCTGCCCCCTCTGCTCCCTCTGCCCCCTCTGCCCCCTCTGCCCCCTCTGCCCCCTCTGCCCCCTCTGCCCCCTCTGCCTCCCTACTTAACTGTAACCTAAGATACTCACACCAGAACTCACCATGAGCCAACCTGCCGCCAGAATTAACGATCTCCACGTCTGCCCTATGCAAACCCCAGGAACCCCTCCCATTCCCCATGTGGGCGGTCCAATTGTCGGTCCTGGGGTGCCGACAGTTCTCATTGCAGGACAACCGGCCGCCGTCTTAGGAGATACTTGCATTTGTACCGGTCCACCCGACTCCATTATTAGCGGTTCTGGCACCGTCTTAATTAGTAACAAACCCGCCGCCCGTTTGGGAGACAGTACCGCCCACGGAGGGACCATTACCCTAGGCGCACCCACCGTTTTAATTGGAGGGTAAAGTAACAATGGACAACAATAATACGGCCTATCTCGGCACCGGTTGGGGGTTTCCTCCCACCTTTGATCAAAGAAGTGGCACCGTTGATCTCGTCAGTGCCGAAGTAGATATCCAACAAAGCTTAACCATTCTTTTATCCACCAGTTTAGGGGAACGGGTGCTACAGCCGACTTACGGTTGTAACCTACGGGATAGCCTGTTTGAAGCCTTGAGTCCCAATGTGGCCAGCCATCTCAAAGAGCAGGTTCGCACCGCTATTTTGTACCATGAACCCCGTATTCGTCTCAACCAGATTGATCTCAATTTGGATGAGCAGCAGCAAGGGATTGCTCTGATTACGGTTGACTACACCATCCTCAGCACGAACTCACGGTTTAGTTTAGTCTATCCTTTCTATCTCCAAGAAGGGGCAGGGGGGATTTGATGGAGTGTGGGGAGATCAAGGCAAATGAAGAATTTAGAATTTAGAATGCAGAATTTGATTGTTTCTTAATTATTCCAAAACCTAGGCAGTGTAATGAATTGTTGCGACACGACTAATCCTTTAATCCGCGATGGCGTGAGTCAATCTCAAAGACCACTTACTGCCCTTTGGCCCGACACAGTGAAAGTGGATGAGACGGACCTTGCCGATTTTCTGGTGTTTGCTTACCGCTTAAGTCAACAGATTATCTACTATCCAGCTACGGGAGAAGCGACCGATAATCAACCCCAAGGGAACTGGCAAAACTTCTTTGCTAAAAGTGTATCTGTGCAACTGGCTTTGATTAGCAAAATTCCCTATCAGTCGGTACGCCGTTGTTATCAACAGCAATTAATAACTTTTTTAGACAATCCTATCCCGCCCCATTTAGCCCCTATTTTGTTAAATGCGATCGCTATTTTTCAAGACATTCAGCAATGGTATGGGGGGTTAAGGGTTTATCCTCCCTTCTCTTCTCTCATTAAGGGGTTAGTTAGAAGCAACTTAGAACAACCCTTGCTCCGTCTTTGGGGGTTTGACCAGTTTTATCACCTCGCAACCGAGAAGCGTCTAAGCTCAAATGCCTTCTATGAAGGGTTTTTAAGGACGTTTAACCTACCACTACCAGAAAACCCTGAACTTCTTCTGACAACCCCAGAAGCGCAGAATGACTTAGATGAGCTATTTTCCCCCCTGTTACAAAATTATCGCTATCTCATTAAACAGGCCCCCACTCATCTCCTGGATAGTCTTAACAGTCGTCGGGATCATCCCCCCCATTTAGCCCTTTATCTGGGGTTTTGGGCGGTTCTTAAACCGGCACAGGATGACCTCAATCGTATCACTCAACGGCATTTGGACTTCTTCTATCGTGATGTATTGGGCTTTCCTGAAAAACCGATTGAACCGGATCAGGCGCATTTAATTTTTGAACTGGCTAAGTCACAACAACCAGATTATTTAGTTGAAAAAGGAACAACATTTAAAGCCGGAAAAGATGATCTAGGGGTTGAGTTGATTTATCAACTGGATGACGATCTTATTCTTCATAAAGCGCAGGTTACAAGTTTAAAAGGACTGTTTTTAGATTTAGGTAAAAATTTCGAGAATCAACCTGTTAATCTTTTAGGACTTTATAGTTCTCCTATTCCTAACTCCCTCGATGGTAAAGGCACAGAATTTCCTAAAGATCAGAAAGTTAAAGCTTGGCTACCTTTTGGAGATAATAGTCGTTCACTGGTGAATTTGGGAATAGCGATCGCTTCTCCTTTACTATTATTAGCTGAGGGAAATCGAACTATTATTCTTGAGTTAAATCTTCAGCAACAACTCCCAAGAGGACTCTCCGGCGAGGAAGAAATAAAAGCCCTTAAATCAGTATTTTTAAGGTTTATGAACGATAGTGAAATCCAATTGGAGCAACTTTTTCAGATTAGGTTGAGTGGGTCTAAAAATTGGATTAATGGCTCTATTTTATCGGTAGCTAAAATAGGGGACAATGGTTTAACTATTACAGTTGAGGTCGGCCAAGATCAACCCGAAATTGTTCCCTATGAAGACAGTTTATCTCCTCCGAGTTTACCTCAGTTAAATACCCCTGTTTTATTATTAGAAACGAATCCTAATTACAGTCATAATAGTGAGAAACTCAGTCCCTATCATTTTCTGAGATTTTTAATTATAACCGAATTGAAATTAACCGTTAATGTTACTGGCATACGTAATGTAGTTGTTCAAAACGATCAGACTATTTTAGATGGAACAAAACCGTTTGAACCGTTTGGATTTCAACCGAAAATTGGTTCCAATTTTTATATTGGGAGTCCAGAAGTGTTTCAGAAACCTTTAACTGAATTAGAGATTAAAATTAAGTTAGAAGAAAAGCAACCAACTTGGACAGAATTGTATGCTGCTTATGGAGTCAAGTCCTCTTTTAATCCAGGTCAAATTAAAATAGAAGCATTAATAAAAAAAGAGTGGAAAACATTAGAAATAGAACCCAATGAATTCAATATTTTCAATTCACCAATTTTGCTTAATCAATCACAATTAACCAATTTAAAACTTGATCAAACAATAGATAATTCCCTACAAATAGATGAAACATTTACCCCACAAACCCAAAACGGATTTATTCGATTACAACTGATAGGAGATAGTTTTTTACACGATCAATATACAACGGTTTTAGCTCGACAGGTACTAGCAACAGCTACTACAGAAATTATTACTAATAAAAAAGCACTACCACCGGAGGTTAGAGAAAATATTGATCTTCCTCAACGGAAAGCCGTTCAAGGCGCTTATTATAAAATAAAAAACAATGACGCATATCAAGCCACCACCTATTATATAGAACCGAACGCCGAACCCCTAACCGCCAACGAACCTTATACCCCTGTTATTACAGAACTATCTCTAGATTATAAAGCTGAAACCCAATATATACCCACAACCGACAATAACAATAATTCTGATATTCAACTGCTGCATCTCCATCCCTTCGACGGTTTTAACCCTATAAGCAACCATGATCCCCTTTATCTCTTACCCACCTTTCAGGACGAAGGAAACTTATATATTGGTATTGAAAACTTAAACCCTTCAACCAGCTTACCCCTACTCATTCAAGTAGCCGAAGAAACCGCCAACACCGAACTCAAAGAAGCGACAGTCAACTGGTTCTATCTCTCTGATAATACCTGGCAACCCTTTGAAAAGCATCAAATTGTCAGAGATGACACCAACGGACTAATTACTTCGGGTATTGTGCTTTTGGCCATTCCCCCCACTATCAGCAAAGACAATACCATACTCGATCCGAACCTCTATTGGATTAAAATCGCCGTCAAAGAACGAAGTCGAGCCATTTGTAATATTATTGATATTCATACCCAAGCTGGTCTTGTGACCTTCAAAGACCAAAACAACGATCCCAACCATTTAAGCAAACCCCTAGCAGCAGGAGCGATCGCCAAACCCGTTACCCCTGATTCGGCACTAAAAAAAGTCCAACAGCCCTATGATTCGTTTGGAGGACAGGCAAAAGAAAGTCCTCGACATTATTATCGACGGATTAGCGAATATTTACGTCATAAAGGCAGAGCAGTCACCATTTTTGATTATGAGCGTCTGGTACTCGAACGCTATCCCCAAATTTATAAAGTTCGCTGTATCAATCATAGTCGTACTTATCAATCCACGTCTCCCCAAGAAGAAGATGAGTTAACCCTACAAGAGTTTGTGCCAGGTTCCATCACCCTAGCAGTGGTTCCCGATCTCTCCCAACGCAACACCACCAACGATCTCCAACCCAAAGTTAACATCAACCTCCTGCAAGAAATTAAACAATATGTAAATCAACTGAGTTCCGACTGGGTGGATATTCACGTAGTCAACCCTCGCTATGAAGCCATTAATGTCGAGTTTCGCGTCCAGTTTACATCCCCCCAAGACAGTAACTTTGAGTATTACGCACGGGAGTTACAACGGGGGATTATCCAATTTCTCTCCCCCTGGTTAGTCAACGAGGCGGCCGATATTCAATTTGGGGGGAAAGTGTATCGGTCTTCGATCCTCAACTTTGTCGAAGAACAGTCCTATGTCGATTATGTCATCAACTTCCAAATGCACCAGGGAAACAACCGTAACCTCAAGGAAGTAAGTGCTTCATCAGCGCGCTCAATTTTGGTATCTGTCCCCTTTTCCGAGGATACTAGCAACCCCAACCGACATATCATTCAACCCATTACCACCCATACCGTTAATCAGCCGATTGAGACGGGTTTGGGTTACCACCCCCTCAATGAACTGACTTTGGAGTAATTACCCCTATGGCTATTCCCAACCCCACCAACCCAAAAGGCCGCGAGGAATTAAAAAGTTTTTTCCCGGCCAAAACCATTCTTTCTCAAGAGCATTTTATCGCCCTGATTGAATCCATGCTCAATAAGCGAGATGACAAGTTTTATGGCATCTGGAAACCGGGTATCACCTACCGTCCAGGCGATGTGGTCATTTATGAAAAAACCTTGTGGGAAATGATCGCCAATAAGCCCATTTGTGCCACCTCTGATAAGCTTCCTAGTAAAGATAACTCCGACTACTGGCAATCCTTAATTATTCCGGTGGATGATGATGACTGGCAAGTGATCAAAGAAGAAGGGGTTATGTGGGCTAAAGTCTTCGAGAAAGTAGGCATTGGTATTGGCTGCCATAAAGATGAGGAAAAACCCGCAGAACGTCCAGAAGCCCGCCTAGATGTTCGTAAACTAGAATGTGGTCGCTGGTTGCTGTTTCCTGAGTCCCTCAAACCAACCCAGTTTACCCTACTACACTACGACCCCACCCCCCAAATTAGCTATCTCATGACCGGACTTTCCTTAGAAGAAGTTAACTGGTTAACGGATGCAGCCAAAGGCTTTGTCTTTCGTAAAGGACGAAGCGTTAAGGAAGAAATCCAAGCCCAGGAAACCGCAGCAACTCAGGGACAGGTGATGATGGCCTTAAAGCCCAAACGGATTCATGGGGGGACTGAACTCGCCACATTGGGGCTAAATGTAGCCGATCCCGTTGCCATGTTAGACATTAGCGACGGCCAACGGGGACAACTCCTCTTTACCCCCGATGAAAAACGAGACCCCGCCTTATCTATCCTCAATCTGAACCCCAAATGTCAACGCAACTACGTGGCCATCGGTGTGGGTCAGACAGAAACCACTTTAGTGAGCGATGCTACCAATGGTTTTGTTTTTCGACGGGGTGGAGAATACGGTCATTATTGCCACGAAAAAGACATCAATCAAGGGAATTTTTTGACAATTATTCGTCAACATTCCAGTCAACCCCGTCCCCAGGTAGGTATTGGCAACACCGATCCCCAGGCGCGTCTGGTGATTGAAGATGATCAACAATTGCAGGTGCAACTACTGCCAGAAAAAACTACCTCCTCCCCAGATACCTGGCCGGTGATCAGTATCCTGACAGGAATTTCTGGTCATTGCCCCTATTATCTCACCAGTGGTTTAGGAGAAGCCGCCGCCGGATGGGTCAGCAATGCTCAAAAGGGGTTTGTTTTTCGTCAAAGCCAGAACACCCCCCATGATCTCGACCAAGGAGAAACTCATCTGGTGATTCGGGAAACCGGCCATATTGGCATGGGGACAGAAAATCCCAAGGCGAATCTCGATATTATCAACAAAGGGCAGAGCGGACAATTCCTCTTTAGTTTAGATAGAAAACCCAATCCAGCTTTGGGCATTTTCAACCTCAAACCAGACTGTCAAGAACATTATCTGACCCTAGGAACGGACAACAGTAACGCTATTTTGGTGACGGATGCGCCAGAGGGCTTTTTCTTCAAGCAAGGGAATGAATTTGGGGTCAATGACAGTGAGGTTAACATTAATCAGGGTAATACCCTGGTTAGTATTCGGCAACACCCTGAACAACCCCGTCCCCAGGTTGGCATTGGAACGGATCGGCCCTTAGCCCGTCTCGATATTTACGATGACAGACAGGCTCAAGTACAGATTTTACCGGAAAAACCGAAGATTGATGGCACAAGTACCCAACTCCCTCAACCTAACGGGGATGCTGCCCCAGTCATTAGTCTCCTCAATAACCTTTCAGCCACCCAATCGATCTATCTCACCAGTGGTTTAGGAGAAGGGGTCGCTGGATGGGTCAGTAATGCTGAGAAGGGGTTCGTTTTTCGTCAAGGGGAACTGGCCATCGATGGCAACCAACACCAGATCGATCAGGGTCACACCCATCTGGTGATTCGAGAAAATGGCTACATTGGCATGGGAACGGAAGAACCGCAAGCCAATCTGGATATTATTAATAAGCGTGGTAGCGGTCAATTCCTTTTTCACTTAGACGGCAAAACAACGGTAAATCCAGCCCTGGGGATTTTCAATCTGCGACCAGGGACAAAGGAAAATTATTTTACCCTCGGTGCCGATAATACTCACGCCATTTTGGTGACAGATTCTCAATACGGCTTTCAGTTTAAATGTGGTGAGGAATTTGGGACAGAACATGACAGTCAAATCAATATCAATCAGGGTAAAATCCTCTTAAGCATTCAACCCGATCACAGGAATAATCAGCTAGAGGGGATCGTTAGCATTCGTCCTGACGGCAAAGGCCGTTTGGGACTCGGAACAAAGCCCATTGATTATGAATTGGATGTTAAAGGAATGTCTCGAACCTTAACCCTGTATCAAGACACCAATAGTAATCAAGTCTGCAACCCAAAACCCTTAACCGAGGTTCGGGAAAAAATAAAGCTTCTACAACCAGTTACGTTTGAGTGGAACGCCTTTGAGGAGATGGGGGAGCAAATTGGCTTATTGGCCCATGCAGTGGATGATATCTTTCCCCAGGTGGTCAGAACCGCCAGCGATGGAACCCAAGCGATCGCTTATCAAAATTTGGTTCCTGTCCTCATTAAAGGGTTACAAGAGGTGATAACCGAACGGGATGAAACTCGCCAAAAAGTGGCAGATTTAGAGACGGAATTGCGAGTATTTCGCCACAGAATGGAAGCGGAGTTACAAGAATTACGTGATCGCCTAGAACAACTAGAATGCCAACGGTAGGAGACTTATACCATGACAGACTATCCCACCATATCAAAGGAAAACCCCAAGTTTCCCCCTTATCTAGATTTTCAGGTGTTGCGTCGTCTGGGAATTGAGTATATCCAAGGTTTATCGAGTCAACTCTGGACTGATTACAATTTACACGATCCAGGGGTAACTATTTTAGAAGTCTTATGTTATGCAGTGACAGATCTGGGTTATCGTATCCAGTTGGATATTACTGATTTGTTGACCCTTGACCCTCAAGATTCTCAAAAAAAGGAAACCAATTTTTTTACTCCTGATGAGATTTTAACCTGCAATCCTGTGACTGGAATGGATTGGCGCAAGCGTCTCATTGATATTCCAGGGGTTCGTAATGCTTGGTTAGAGAAGAAGTTAGATTATCAACCCACGGTTTATGCCGATCGCCCTAGGGGTCAATTACAATATACCCTGCCCAACAATCAGACGGAGGAAACGGCTTTAAAACTGAAGCCCAAAGGACTGTATCGGGTTTGTCTCGACCTTGATCCTCTCCCTTACCAAGATGCTTGCGGTCAAATTATCTACAGTTGGGAGAAAACCCTCAAAGCGGTCAAAGCGGTTTTATGTCAGTACCGCAACCTCTGCGAAGATTTTGACGAGATTATCGTCTTAGGGCAAGAAGAAATTGCCCTCTGTGGGGATATTGAACTGGAACCCAATGCTGATCCTGAAGATGTCCAGGTGGCCATTTATGTAGCAGTACAAGAATTTCTAGCACCTCGTCTTCAGTTCTATAGCTTACAAGACTTGTTGGCTCAAGGGAAAAGTTTGCCAGAAATCTTTGCGGGTCGTCCTTCGGCACTGTATGATAGCAGCACTTGCTATAACAGTCACGGTTTTATTAATCCCGATGAGTTAAAGGCGTTAGAAATTCCAGAATACCTACATACCTCAGATCTCTATCAGATCATCATGGATGTGCCAGGGGTTAGGGCGATTAAAAAACTGAGTATTAGTAACTATATTAACGGGTTGCCTCAATCCCAGGGCAATCCCTGGTGTTTACAGTTGACGGATAAACATCGCCCTATTTTGGGTGTGTCTCAATCAAAAATTACTTTTTTTAAGGGAGATTTGCCTTTCAACGCTAAAACTGATGAAGTCCAACAGCGTTATTACGAACAACAGAGGGCTTATATTAAAGCGTTGAGGGAATCCTATGAGCTTAATTTACCGATTCCTCGGGGGAGATATTTAGACCTAGGGGATCATTATTCCATTCACCACGATTTTCCCTTAACCTACGGCATCGGAGATGAGGGACTCTCTAACACTGAACTCCCATTACGAAAGGCTAAAGCTAAGCAATTAAAAGGTTATCTCATCTTTTTTGACCAGATGTTAGCTAATTATCTCGCTCAATTAGCCAATATTCGTCAACTATTTTCCTATGATAATCCCCAGGAGTCACCCCAACAAACCTATTTTAGCCAAACCCTGACCAATGTTCCTGGGGTAGATGAGATCATCCTCAACTATTATTCCTGTCCTGGATCAGATCGTCCTACGGGAGACTTGAACGAATCGAGCAATTTTATCGATTATCCACAGTGGTTAGAGACGATTCGAGAAGATCCGACTACTTATGTTGATCGCCGTCATCGCTTTCTTGATCATCTCTTGGCACGGTTTGCAGAAAGCTTTACGGATTATGTGGTACTTAACTACCGCATGGATGGAGGAAGACGGGATAACTCGGACATTATTGCTGATAAGACTTCCTTTTTACAAGACTATCCCACCTTAAGCCGCGATCGCTTTCGAGCTTTCGATTATTGTGCTTGCCACGCTCCAACGAACCCCCTTGACCAGAAGAACAATGTCTCAGGGTTCCAAAAACGGGTCTCACGGTTATTGGGGATGGACTACGGACGGCGATCGCTCAATCCCTATCACGTCTCCCTTTTCCCTGAAAATACATTTAAAATTTCTCTTTTATCTTTGACAAAAATCGCAATTTATGATAAGGAAGCAGCAGCAGAGGAAGCACTCGATTCCTTTTTATCAGCGGCCTTAGAACCTAGCCATTATCGACGATTATCCTATTATCCTTACTACCAATATCAAGATTCAGATAGCGGTAATCCCCAGAAAGTTACTAAGTATGGGTATGTACTGGTGGATAGTATGGGGACGCTTTTGGCAGAAAGTCCTGCTCGCTTCTCTACCGTCAGGGAACGGGATCAAGCCCTAAAAGCGTGGATCAGTGGTCTGCAAGCTAATAACAATAGGGTTGAGGTCAAACCCTCTCAAGGGTGTTTTTTCTTTGAACTCCTCCACAGGACAGGCAACCCCGTTTTACTACAAGCAACCAACCGAGTTCATAGCAAAGAAGAAGCAGAAGAACAAATAAAAAGGGTTTTAAACGAGGGGAAAAACCGCAATAACTACCGCTTAATCGATGAAACTGAGTTCACTTTTGTCTTACATCTAGAGGTCGAGACTCCTTTTGCAACCCATCCTCAGCAATACTGTAGCGCAATAGAACGGAATTTGCACCTCGATGCCCTCCTCTATTACCTCAACCATCCTACCCCTATCTCACGTATTGAAGGAGAAATCGGGACTTATCGGGCAATTTTATTAGATCGACAGGAAAATCCCCTTTTAATTACCTATCAGACCTATTCAACCCAGCATGAGTCAGAAGAAGCTTATCAAACCTTGTTGCACTTAGCCAGGGATGATGTTTATTTTCAGCCCATCGATGATCTTCCAGGGGATTTATGCTATGGTTTCACCCTCCTTGATCGTCACCAGAACACCATTGCTACCCATCCCCACAGCTACCGAACCGCTTGCCATCGGGATCTGGTCATTCGTCATATCATCAATTACGTCAACCAAGACATTGAATCTAGTCTTGACCATCGAGAATCGGGCATTTATTACCAATTAATGGATCAATCCCATCATTTCCTCTTAGTCGGGGTTATTCCTTATGCCGACGAACCAACTGCCTATCAGGCCTTAGAAGCGATGTTGATTTTGGGAAGCGAAAGGGACAACTATCAATTACTCGATGATGAGTTAGGAGACTGTCCCTATGGGTTCGCCCTCTATGACGGAACCACCCTATTAGCTACCCATCCTGATGTCTATGCAACCCCAGAAGAACGCGATCGCGCCTTACAAACGGTGATTGATGGGATTATTGGTGACGACCCTCTCTACCGTATTGAAGGCAATCCAGGTCGCTTCACCTATACCTTACTTGATCCCTTGGCCGCTGAGGAAAATCCCCCTGACTTGTTGCAAGGGGTATTGATCTATGGAGATGAAGATCAGGCCAAAAAAGCGTTTGAGGAACTATTATCTTTTGCTGTGAGAAGCGATCGCTATAGACGACTCGATCATTTATCGACTCCTAACTGTTATGGGTTTGAATTACTCGATGATACCGATACTATTATTGCTCAACCGCTTAATACTTATAGCAGTGAAGGGGAAAGAGAGGCAGCCATTGACAAAATTATCACCTATATAGTTCAATCTGAAGTTTTATATCGTATTTTGAATCCAGAGGGTTCATTTTATCCTGAAATTTGGGAACAAGGGGGTCATGCTTTGTGGATTATCCGTCCCAGTTGCGCCCATGAACCATCAACAGAAAGCGATCGCCGTGACATCGAAATCTTAGCCCATCAAATTAAGAATTATGTACGTATTGAGACAGAAATTGAGGATTATCCCTATGGTTTTCAGTTAAAAGACGAAACAGAGACCATCATTGCCGATTATCCCTGTCTTTACGCCACAGAAAAAGAACGAAACGACCAAATTACCTACCTGTGGCGCAACTATGGCACTGGGGGCGATCGCCTGTGGATAGGGACAGAAACCTTTAGGGATCAAGGGGCAGCCACCAGGGAAGGGGAACGCATTAGTCGTCTGGCAGCGCAACGAGAACGCTACGGGATGAATCAAGAAATAGGCAGCCATTCTCAGCCAATAAGAACCGTTTTGCTTTTTTCCTTCATTGTGTTAATTGATAGCAGATTATATCGGTTATCTCTGGTCTTTTTTGAAAATTACTTTTATTCCTATTCCCTGACCCTCACCGATGAAACGGGTCAAGTCATTGCCAACCACCCCAAACGCTATGGAACTCAAGCAGAAGCCTATCGTCAAATGGAACGACTCTGGCGACAGTTTAGAGGGTTAAATACCTTTGTAGAAACCCCCGAAATTGCCCCTTCGCAGTTTATCTTTAAGTTACCAGCCGAACTCTTTAATCTCTTTCAAGAACCGCAACAGGGAGGGCTAACTGGAGCTATTTTCAGCAGTCCAAACCAAAAAAAGGATCAAAACGGGCCAGAAACCTTTTCCTCGGACACTGCTGCAAGGGAAGCCTTTTTAAAACGATTACCCTTGATATTGAATGAAGACAATATTGTACGCAACTATGATAATCGTAATTGTCAGTTTTGCTTCCAATTAATTGATTCCCGACACCCCAATCAACCCATCATGGCTGAGAGTTGTCCCGTCTATCAAAGTCGGGCGCAGATGGAGGGCGTGATCGCCTTTCTACAAGCGATCGCCCGTGGCTGGTCTTTAACCTATGCCAGTCCTGGAACCTGTTGCGGTTACTACTTCTTCGTCCATCTTCCTCATGGGACGGATCACCCCTTAAAAAGCCTCACAAACTATCCCAATGAAGAACAAGCTTGGAAGGCAGCTGGGTCCTTTGCAGAACATTTACGGTATCGTCGTCGCTATATTAATCCTGCGGTGGATATAAACGGTCAATGCTATCCCTTGGGTATCACCGATGGTATGGGGAATCTTTTGGCTGTCTCTAGAGTAGAGGCGGATCTTGATGAAATTTTTCGGTCTTTAAATGCTATTAGTCCATCTTTATTAGCCATTGAACCCAGATTCGCAGAAGATGGAGAAGAAATGCTCGGTTATGGCTTCAAGTTAAAGGATCGTGCAGAAAATACCTTGTTAGAAGGAACCGAGGTACAACCAGACGAAGCCACCAGTGAAACCCATTTTTATCGAGATGTATTGAGCATTTTGTTAGAACCTTGGGCGATCGAACGAATCACCGATCAGCGAGGGTTATGCTATAGCTATCGAGTGGTTAGTTTACCGACAGACCCTTACGAACCCCCGTTAGTATTAGCTACCCATCCCCAAAATTACGCCTCTGATATCGAGTTAGAAGAAGCCATTGAACACTTACAATTATTGGTTCGCACCTCTCGACTGACAACCGATATTCAACAACAAGAACCCGCTTATATGGGTAGCATTGTCGAAGATGAACATACGGTTTTATTACAAGGGATAACCCCCCATAAGACGAAAAAAAACGCATGGGACGAAGGCAATATGTTACTAGAACTAGCTGGGGAAACGAGTGCTGACCCTTCTGAAATAGGGGAGAATTTTCGCCTCATCGAAGATGAAGAAGGCCAGAATCTCTATAGTTGGGAATTGGTCAATGAGGGAAAAGATCGCATTCTGGGCAAACCACCGCACCCCTTTTCCACCCCTGAAGAACGAAAAGAGGCGATCGATCGGTTACAAGCTTCTATTAATAATGAGGGGTTTCATCTTATCGAACATATTCTGTTGCGTCCCAAACATCCACCACCGCTACCTCCCTATAAAAGAGAATCTTATTGGTTCGGGTTTTTCACCTTAGTTGTTGTAAGAGGACCTCAGACCTTTGCCCTGTCTTTAGTATGGGTTATCCTTCTGCCTGAAAAGGATGAATTTTTACCCATTCCTAAAACCCCTGAAACTAGCCCCAAGGCTTTTTTCTGTTCAGCCAACTACGATCCCTATTCCTTTCGGATAAGTGTGGTTTTACCTTATTGGCCAAACCGTTTTCGAGATAGAAATTTTCGACGCTTTGTAGAACGCACCCTCCGTTTAGAAGCCCCTGCCCATATTGGCTTAAAAATTTGTTGGATCAATGTTTACCAGATGCAAACCTTTGAAACCGCTTATTGGGAGTGGCTTGAACAATTACATCTGGAGGCTTGTGAAAATCAGGCTTGTGGTCGAACCAAAAGCCTAAACCGCTTGCTAGAAGTTTTGTCTAACCTGACCAATATTTATCCCGAAGGAACCCTACACGATTGTCAGGAAAGTGATGAAAACGATAACCCAATTATTCTTAACCAAACTGCTTTAGGAACTGCTAACAATTCTAACGATTAATGCTATGAATACTACGACTAATGGAAACCATTTCCCCGCCTTCAATCCTGATTTAATTTCTCTTTTTCAACCCAATCAGGTTTTGAAAGACAAAGACCTCACTAATATTGTTACCTATCTCGATAGTCACCATCGTTTGACTCGTACCCATTTAATTGGTTTGGGGATTGTTTGTGGATTAGAGGTTCGTCCTTTTAAAATTAAGGACTCGGATGACTTTTATATTTACATAACCCCAGGATGTGGAATTACCTCAGAAGGGTTTTTTGTTAAGCATGATCTAGGTAGCGATGCCAACATTATAAACAAGAGTTTTGATCGTTATCTCGACGTTTCCTTAGCCACCAACCAACATGGACTCATTCTTCTTGATGTACAGACGGGATCGCAAAATCAACCATCGAACCTCACAGAAGGGACGACTTCAAAGGAACAGTCCTTTGCGGTGATAGAGTTGATTAAAACCGAAGCGTCTGATCCCAGTAATACAGACAAGATTAAGCCTCTCAAAGAACTGGAAACAGTCGCCCTTGATAGTTTAAAGGAGCAAGTTTTACTCATTTTATTGCATTGGGACGACACAGAACGAGATTCTTGTATCAATGATTGTGATAATGGGGGTAAAGAGCGTCAATTTATTCCACGTTTTTTCGTTATTAGTCAAGAAATTGCCCAAACTCTTCTGGAAAAACGATTTGTTCCCCCTGATAACTTCCAAAACTGGTTTAAACAACCAGATTGTCAGATTAAACGTTTGGGTTATCAGGAACTAGGGGAAGAAGACAAAATTTTTACGGTTGATCTGACAACCATTGAAACCTTTGATGATTTGATGGGTGCTTATTATCGCATTTGTAAAGAGGGTATTATTGCCCTCAATGAAGGGTTACAAGAAATTTATAATTTATTTAATCCATTGTTCTCTATTTTTCACCGTGAGGGTAATCCTTTTGTCAATTTTAAACGAGATTTTCGAGCTATTTTACTAACTTTAGTCCCTGATAGGGTTATTCAAACCGATCCGTTTCCCGATGACTCAGAGACTGCCGTTGAACCGTCTCCCCAAGTTGCCTATGGGATTCAATATTTTTACGATTATTTGATAGAATTAACTACAGCTTACAACGAATTTAGGGACGAACTTAAGGATACTTTATTTGACTTAATGAGTGATTGTATCCCTGATCGTCAATCCTTTCCTAACTATCTTCTCGCTGGGAAGATTGGTGAGACAGATACAGATAATTTTAATCAAGGAACTTCAACCGAGGATCTCCCTCTTATTCCCCTTAACTGTACTGCACCGTCTCTTTACCGTCACTCATTTTCTCAATCGCCTCTTCATAATAATAATCAACGAATACGTCATCTTTATCAACGGTTAGTACATATTAGTAAAGGGGAATCTTTTCAACTTTTACCTTTTTATCATACCCCTATTAAAATTACCCCCAGTCGCTTACGACAGGTAACATTAGGAGAGCAAGCAATTCCGTATTATCATGATTATTTGAAGATTTATACTGATTGGAATTATGAAGCTTGTCGCAAACAAAAATCGCAGTATTTACCAGCTTATTTTAGTTTACAAAATTCGCCAAGAAAACTGGGTTATGATTTAATTAATCGCATTGACTGGGCTGATTTTTTCCGCATTGAAGGCCATCTGGGACTGGTTTTAGACGATGCGCTTGAAGGGATTAAATACTTCAAGAACTATTTTAATTTAGCATTTGATATCGTTCCATTACGTTTAGGGGAAGGGGAAGATGATCCTTCAATTCTCAAAGGGTATTTTGATGACTTAGAAAAGGACTTTGAAATACTCAAAATTCGTTGGAAAAACAATCCTCTTAAACAAGAGATTACTGAAATAGAAAATACTGAAATAGAAAACACTATTAGTTTTAAAATTGTTGAACTTTTTGAGAAATTGTTTTTTAACAAAGAGGATTTAACCCAAATTGATTTAAACTCTATTGACAATGAGTTCTTGAAATATGCTCAAGATTTCAACAACTATGACTTTGAGCTAGTGGGAGAAGAAGAAACAAAAAAACGCTTAATTCTCAAATTTCCTGGTCCTGATCCTGAAGATGCTCGAATTGCCTTAGCAACAGTAAAAAACCAGGAGGGAGAAGCTCGAAATCAAATTGAACGAGCTATTAACTTTAATTTTACTGTTGCTTCGGAAGAAAATCGTCTAGAAAATGAAAGGCGAATCAAACAAACTTTTGTTGATTGTTTTACTTTTGATTCTTCTACATTAAAAGTTGAATATGATCCCGTTGAGTTGAATGTATTGCGATTTGTGTTAATTAATGGAGAAGAGGAAATTGAATATGTATCAGGAACCATACCTTCAACCAAAACAATTTTATTACGGTTAGAAGATGAAACAAAATATGAATCAGCAGATAATTTGATCGAACGATATCAAAATTTTGAATCCCTTTATGTCTTCTTAAAACATTTTGGCGAAGCCGAATTAGGAGAGAATTATGACTTTGCAGGATTGGTTTTTTATTATGAATTAAGATTGTTATTCTCTTGTTATTTACAACGGTTAGAAATTATTCGTAACTTGCAACAATTCAAAGAATATGCTCAAGAAAATTGTGGTCTAGAACATTTAGGAGGCGTTCCTAAAGGCGGAACCTTTGTCATGGTTTATACGGAGGATGCTCAGGTTTGTCAGCGTTTACGACAAAGGGATCAAACCATACAAGAATACTTTGATGAACAGGTAACAAAAATTACAGAGAAAGTCCAATTTCCAGCGACACAAAAACCTCTTTCAATTCCCAACGATAGTGATAGAAAAATTGTCATTGCTGATTTTTGTTTACCCTATTACTGTTGCGGTGCTAATAATATTAATTATGTCATTAGTCCCCCAAGACCCTTAATTAAGTTACCTAAATCCGTTTTTTGTGAAGGCGACAAAAATAGCTATGGATTTATGCTTTATCCTCCCGGTGGTTTACTAAAAGGAGGGGATGGGGTAATTGAAGAAGAAGGTCAATATGTGTTCCGACCCTATGACGTAGATGAAGATATCACTGAACCCACAAATCTCACTTTTGTCTACATTTTAGACGGGGTTAGTAACAGTTTCACCATTCTTATGTTACCTGTGGCCGAGGTATCTTTAACCATTAAAGACGATAGCACAACCTATTGTATTACCCCAGGAGAAACAAGAGAAATCGAGTTTGAAGTTGGGGTCAAAACTGGAAATAATGTCTTCGAGTCGTTCAAGGGTGAATTTATGATTTCAACGGATGGAGGTAACACCTATCAAGTCCTAGAAGTCTCTTCTGATAACAAGTTTGATTTGGCCACCCTTGAGATTCCAGAAGGTGAAAATAGTCTTTCTGTACAGTTTAAATATAGGGTATTTAAAACAGAAGACTATTGCGCTAACAGTAGTGAACCCTTAACCATTACCTTGATACGACAACCACAAGCAAAAATTGATTATGATACCAATGAAGAGGGAGAAGCCGAAGGTAAGTTAGTTTATGATGAGGATTGTAACCTGGTGGGAATGGAGATACAATTCCGTAACCAAGGCAGCGAAGCAGAAACCTATCAATGGGAACTGAACAACACAAACGTTGCCGATAGTCGAGATGTCATCCTGACCATTCCCTATACAAAAGAAAGAACCGCTACGGTTACCCTGACTGTTAGTAATCAAAACCATTGCCCAGATGAGGATATAGTGACGGTAAACTTACCAAAACTCGATCCCTCATGGAAGTTTGATAATGAGTTACCAACCCGACCAGAAGATCCTGACAACCCTGATTCTTCCGAAATAATCGTGCTTTGTCGCACTCAGAATTCTGAAATGGATCAACAATCACTCACTGTAATGCAACCTGGAGGAGAATTTACCAGCGTACCATCAGGATTAGTTTTAACATCCAATAACACGGAGATTCCCTGCGAACAGAGGATCGGGTTTACCTTAAACTTTGCTGAAGTCAGGCCTCAAGTTTATACCCTTACGTATACCTTACCCGATGGATCTGAATTGTCTCGTTTCATTGAAGTGGTACATATTCCTGTAGGTAGTTTTAATCTAGTGGTTAATCCTCGTCTGAATAATGAGCGCGAATCCTTTGAGGTAAGATTTAACAATGTCCCTCGACGACGATCAGCCTTAAGATATGAATGGGAGATTACCATTGGCGATCGCGATCCCATTATCACCGAGCAACGCTCCAGGATTTTCAACTATGATGGGGATTTAGGGATTAAACCAGGAGAACCCATTTCCGTTGTTATGCGTGTGCGTCATGTTAATGGGATCTGCGAGACTGTCTCCGAACCCGAAACCAGTCAAGTTCCCCTGCTGGTGACTAAACTAGAATTATATCGGACAGATCCAGGGGGGGATGGTAGTGAAATTATCTGGCTATATTGGGGAGACATTAAAGATAATAACCCTATAACCATTGAAAATTTAGGAGAAGTTGACCTCAATATTCGCGCCATTACTTTCCCCAGTGAAGTAGGGAGTGTCGTATTTAATTTAATCGTACCAGAAGGACAAACCGCCCCAGAAATGACTCCCGATAATACTCCTTTCTATGACCTTTATCGTAACGAAGATGATAGCCAAGCAGTAGGATGGCGACCAGAGGCAGGAGAATTCAAGCTAACAGCCACTCCCTTCCAAGAAGGTGATGGGGAAGGAAATGAAGGAGAATCGCTCACCGTCACTTTTTCCTTAATATCACCAATCATAGTTGAGTAAATGACACTAGACTGATTCTGTCCCAACTTCTGACTCCCAATTCCCCTAAACAAGATTATGAGTCAACAACAACACATTATTGGACGAACGGTATTGGAGATCGACAGCGATCGCCTCGAAGATATGTGGAGTTTTCAGCAGGAGATCAGCGACATCTTTCAACAAAAAGCCATTCCGGCCATGGAACAATTATTTGAGCAACTGGTGGAGGCCGATGAAGTCATTCGCTTAGAAAGGGTGGAGGTAGAACTAGATCCCATTAATCGTCATTATTTAGCCGATGAGTTTTTGGAGAAGTTACTGGCCGCCTTACGTCGTATCCTCAGCGATCGCAGACCGTCTCCATTACCCCTAAACCCCCAGACAGAAAACTGGAGAGACGATCATCCTCCTCCTCTGAGGGAACCATTATCAGTCACAGGAGAGTCAGAGGTAAGCAAACGCGATGGCGCAGCATCTGACTGGGAAATATTGCTCTACTTTTTGCAGTATGGTCGTTTACCTTGGTGGTGTCTCTGGGATGACTCGGAGACGGCAATCTGTCAATGGGAAAAGGTGATGCAACAGGGAAAAGACTGGCAAAGACCCTTGCGAGAACTGTTAATGGCCTCTACTTCAGCTAGACAAAGACTAATAGCTCAATTTCGTGAAGCCTTTCGCCATCAGATTGTCTTGCAGTTACAGCCCACTTGGGGCAGTTGGCCAAGGGTCCTAACTCAAGCACGACAACTGATGGAAGCATTATCAATGAGCGATCGCTCTGCAAAAATACTAGAAACCGAGGCTTGGTTATGGGTATGGTTAGAACTAGGGCGCAACAGTTCTGCCCATGGCCCCTTCCCCCTCCTGGACTGGCTGGAAACTTGGTTAAGCCATCTCCTGAAGAGGATAACCTCAGAAGGGTTACTGATACCTGAAGAGGTTATATCCTCTGATAATATAGACAATTTTCCACAACCCCCATTGAGAACCCAGGCCAGAAGAATTATTCCCTATTCCCATCTACAAAGCTTGATTGAGTCCATTGCGGTGACGGACACCTCTGTATGGTTAAAGGCCCTTGAGCAAGCAATGCTCTTGGTTTTTGGCTCAGTTCCTCAACAGTCGAGGAATAATCAGCCCAAAAAACATCGAGAACAGTCTAAGTTAGCTCAGAATCAACAGTCTCAAAACCCAAAATCTAATTTTCAGCCATCTCTAACCAGTGAAGAGGTAGAATTGAATCAAAAGTCCACTGAACAGTCCCCAGAGGCTAATATTACAGAGATGGACAGGCTTTCAGGAATGGGGGTTAACGAAGTCAGAAGTTCCTCACTCCGTTCCGGCGCTATCGCACAGAAGTTCCTCACTCCGTTCCGGCGCTATCGCACAGAAGTCAGAAATCAGAAGTCAGAAGTCAGAAGTCAGAAGTCAGAAGTCAGAAATCAGATCGATAACTTAGAGCAGGGAACCGAACAATCTTCTTTATCCCCAGAAGAGTTAGAGATTGGATTGTTTATCCAACAGTCAGGACTGGTAATCTTGCATCCCTTCTTACAACCCTATTTTGAAACAGTAGGTCTGTTGCAGGAGAAGCAATTCCTAAATAGGATGACCCAAGAAACCGCCATTTATCTGTTATATTACTTGGCAACAGGACAAACTGAAGCTCCCGAATATGAACTGGTTTTGCCTAAGTTACTCTGTGGTTGGCCCTTGAACGAACCAGTAACCCCTCCTCAAGCATTCCCTGAAACTGCCTTAACCGAAGCCGAACACCTATTAGAAACGGTTATTACCTATTGGTCAGTCCTCAAACATACCAGTCCAGATGGGTTACGAGAAGGGTTTTTGCAGCGTGGGGGTAAACTGACTCTTTTGAACCAAGGGGACTGGCGACTTCAGGTAGAGCAAACAGCCATCGATGTGCTGTTGAGTCGCTTACCCTGGGGAATAAATGTAATCAAACTACCCTGGATGGAAACCTTATTAATGGTGGAGTGGAACTAAAATGACGAAATCTGCCGAAAGCAAAAGTTCTGCCAGACAACAGCAAAATACCGCTAATCAGTCCTTCTTTAACCAAGGAGAGCAAGAGACTTTTTTCTCACAGGAGTCTCCTTTTTTCCAAAATCATTCCATTCAGTTTAAACCCCTTGGGACCCAAAAGCCCTTTTTCTCTCCCTCTTTGCAACGAACACCAGCTTTTGAAAGTGACGGAGCAATTCAAGCTAAAGCAACACCCAATCCTAAAGCGATCGCTTCTCCCTCTCAATCTAACCCTGATGAGAAGCAAGTTAACCCAGAAGAAGAAACCAGCACAGACTTCTCTGAAATTCAACTTATGCCAGCTTTCAGTAGTGCCGATGACTCTGGGGAACAGCCACCTTCTTCCCTGCAATTTCGTTTAATGATGGGTCAAGCAGGGGATGCTTATGAACAAGAAGCAGATCAGATGGCTCATCAGGTGATGAATATGGCCGAAACCCAGTCGAAGCCTTTGGCTAAGGGGATTACCCCACGACTACAACAGTCTAACTCAACCCCAGGAAACAGCGTGGCCAGTTCCGAGTTAGAAAGTCAGCTTAATAGCAGTCAAGGCCAGGGAAGTCCTCTCTCAGATAACGTGCGATCGTTTATGGAACCACGCTTTGGAGCGGATTTTAGTCAGGTACGCACCCATACAGATTCCTCGGCAGTGCAGATGAATCAAGGGTTACAAGCAAAAGCCTTTACTCACGGGAATGATATCTATTTTGGCGAGGGGCAGTCCCCTGGTAATAACGAGTTAACGGCACATGAATTAACCCATACAGTGCAACAAGGGGCATCTAATAAGTCTCTACAAAAAGATGCTTTAGCTATACAAAAGGTGGATGATCCCGAGTCTAACCCTAATATATTTGAAAGCCCAACAGGTAAAGGAAAAGTTGAAAGGACAGGTGACACATTTAAACTAATTGTAGAAAAGATTAAGTTGCCAGATTTTAAAGTTTCTTTGACCAAATACTCTCCCATTAAACTTCCTAAAGAAACTAGAGAAAACAAACAAGTTCAAGATTGGGAAGGTCAATTTTCCCAATCAAGCGCAGTTGAACAAAAAATAGACGATAAGATAAAAGATGCTCCTCGCCCAATTAATAATGATACAAATACTAAAATATATGCCTTTAAGTTTAAAAAAGATGATAAAAATTTCTTAATAGGAGACAAACAGCAAATTAAGAAAAAAATTATTCGACCTCAGTGGACTTCTGATGGAAAACCGGCAAATATTCATGTTGATCATGGCCATGAGCATCAAATTGGTGGACCCGATAGAGAGGGTGACAATCTCTGGCTTTTAGAAGGACGCATTAATGTGCAATCAGGGAACAAAATTAAAAAAGAAAAGTATAGCCGAATACAAGATTTAATTGATGAAGCTCATTCAATCGGTGGATTTTGGACAGAAGACAAACCCAAAGCTCAAGAAAAACGTCATAGTAGCAAGTTTTCATTTGAATTTAAAGATAAAGAACCAGGTTTAGATGGTTTTGAAGACTATGATGAAACAAAAAGTTATACAAAAGAAGAAATAGAACAAGGAAAATCTTTAAAAGGACTCGAACCACTAACCAGTCAAGAGATAGAAGAAATAGGATTAAACAATGACAATTTTATTTGGCTGTTTACCGAAGCATCTGGCGGTAATTTACACAAGATTAGAAAGTCCCCAAGAACAGGCAGCACTCAGGATATTCATTTAAAAATTGGTGTTAATTTAAGGATCAGAAAAATCGATGTAAAATATGGAAGTGAAGGAGAAATTGCTGAAGGAAGTGAACTTGAAGTTGAAGTATTTAGCACTAGAAAAAGTAGAAAAATATTAGGGTTTTTGAAAACAGAAAGTGGGACAAATGAAAGACATACTGTTCCCCTAAAACCAATGAATGGTTTATTAAATGCAGCGTATATTGATGCTAGTGGATTGGTCACTCAATTCAATAAAGTATTTAAAGCTAAAGGTATGAGTCCTATTAACTTTGAAGAGGTTGAATTAGATGATATTAATGGGATTTCAGCCAAAGGCAAAATACTGCCGAGCATCCCAATTATTCGGGACACTGAAATCGATTTAGTGATTGTTGGTAATGATATTTACATAGAAAAAGTATTTAGTGGTCCAGAATTTGCAATCCCTTCACCCTTTAGAATTGATGACTCAAGTTTAGCAGTTCGAGCAGGTTCACGAGGTTTAGAATTTTCTGGCAGTCTTGATTTTAGTATAGAAAAACTAGGCAACGGCTCAATTACAGCTTTTCTCAATACAAGAAAAGAGTTTGGTTTACGGGGACAATTCAATTTTGATTCTACAAAATTTAATCCTGCTTCAATTGCCATTGAGTACAGCGAAAAAGAAGGATTTAAAATAAACGGCAAGATTGGTATCAAAGAAGGAACCATTCCAGGGGTTAAAGACGCAAAACTTGAAGCAAATTATGCTCAAAATCAGTTGTCCTTAGCAGGTTTAGCCCATTTAACCGTACCAGGAATTGATGAAATTAATTTAGCTGCACAGTTCGATGATCAAGGGAATTTTGCCTTTACGGCTGAGGTGGATTTAAAAGCCATGAAAGGCATTAAAGGAGGTAAGGTCAAAGTTACCATCAGTTCTCAACAAAACGAAGAAGATATTAACTTACGAGTAGAAGGAAAAGCTTCTCCAGATTTCCCCAGCGTTCCTAATCTCAATACAGAACTTTCTGTGCTGTACGATAACGGTATTTTCAAGGTTGAAACAACTGTTAACTATCGTAAAGGACGATTTAACGGAACCATTCAAGTTGGTGTCACCAATCAGACGGTTGATGAGAAAGGCCGTCCCCAAGGGGAACCCACCGAAGAAGGCGAAGTCTTTGTCTTTGGCTTTGGGCAACTGACGGTGGATCTCTTCAAAGGTAATACAGGAACCATTGGGGTACGACTTACCCCTGAGAAAGAGGTGTTGATTGCTGGGGAAATTAGGTTAAGCAATTTAAGTCCCTTTGGGGATGGGGTTAACTACCATAAAGAACTTTTATCTTTGCCTGAACTGGAAATTCCTCTGATTGGTATTCCAGGGATGAGTGTTTCGGCGTTTATTTCGGGGGGTGTTCACTTCAAATTTGATTGGCAACCCTTAATGTTGAAGATCCTGGTCGTCAAATTTGAAGAAACCAATATTAATGAACTCGAAAGCATTCAATTAGATATTACGGGTTCTGTTGGTTCGATGGCCTCTGCTGAAGTCTATATTGCTATTGATGCAGGATTGCGCGCAAGGGTACTGATAGCGACTCTAAGCGGTAGTCTTGGGGGTGAGGCTGGACTAGGTGTGACAGCCGAAGCAGGGGGCGATCTTGAGGCAACCTGGGATATGGAGAAAGGATTACAACTCAAGCAAATTATCGCCCATTTAGATGTGACTCCAAAAGCTATCTTTAGGCTAACGGGAACGGTTAGCGTTGATTTAGATTTATGGTTAACCAGCGTCAATCTTTACTATCACAGATGGGTATTTGCAGAACAAGAAATTGATATGAGTGGTTTGACCCTAAAAGCCGACTTCCCCATTCGCTTCGATGATAATGGAGATTTAATTAAACCCTCCATCGATGAAATTTCCTTAGAAAAACCAAACTTTACAGGGTCTCAAGGAAGAGATATTTTAAATCAAGCCATTAACAGTGAAGCTGAGAAAAAATTAGCAGCCAAAAAAGAAGAAATCCGTGGAACCATTAAGCGTGACTTACGAGATCCTGAGAATGAACTTACGCCTACTGAGTACACCAAAAAAATGACGAAGAAATATAAAGATTCACCGGAACTTAAAGCGTTTGTGATTCAAGCGATAGAAGATGAGTCACGGCTTCTCGAATATGAAAAATTTGAAGAACAGAAAACTTTCATCCGTCAAATGGATGGCTCTCTAGAGAAAAAATTCAGGTTATTGAGTTTATTTAGCTTCTTCTATCAATATGTCAGAGACTCGGATATTGAAGCCTTTAAAGCTGAATTGATTAAAATTGAAGAGGATAAAAAATTACAAACTGAACTCGCTAACCAAGAGACTTAATAAAAGATACTTAAGATATTAATACTATAAAAACCATGAATGTCTCCCTTCCCGATACCATGCGAGATTACATCGAACAACAAGTAAAAGCAGGGGGATATGGAAGTATCAGCGAATATATTCGCGATCTAATTCGCCAAGACCAAAAACGGAAAACAAAAGAACACCTTGAAACCCTTCTACTAGAAGGATTAGACTCTGGAACACTTACCCTGATGAGCGATCGCGACTGGACAGAAATTCGTCAAACCGTTCGAGACAAACTTGATAGACAAGAACATGAGTGAAATTCGCAAACCTAAACGGCCGTGAGCGAGAGTTAGCCACGTCCTTTTAAGGCGTGGCAGTGGAGCGAACAGGGGTTTTAACCCCATGTATCTAATGGTAAAATGGTTGCTAAGTC
>JAAUYD010004946.1_pt1 | contig 24927 bp, 20 predicted proteins | sample 7278101 | NCBI WGS metagenome assembly JAAUYD01 (sample SAMN14350128, study PRJNA611818) | marine sediment metagenome | isolation source: surface marine sediment (0.6m) | place: French Polynesia: Moorea | collected 2018-08
ACGCCCCTCTTAGCACGGTGCTTTGCACCTTTTAGCATTTTAGCGTGATGATGCTTTGGGAAGATCGCTTTAATCCGACAAGCTGAGAGCCGATATGCTAACAGGCCCGCAAGGCCGAGCTAATATGCTGACAGGCCCGCGGGGCCGTGCTGAGAGGCCCGCAAGGCCGAGCTAATATGCTGACAGGCCCGCAGGGCCGTGCTGAGAGGCCTGCAAGGCCGAGCTAATACGCTGACAGGCCCGCAGGGCCGCGCTGAGAGGCCTGAAAGGCCGAGCTAATACCCTAACAAGCCTGAAAGGCCGAGCTAATACGCTGAGCTTTATGGGGCCAGAAGAACGCACGAGGGCTGCAAAATTGGAATCTGCCGAATGCCCCGGCCGATCCCCCCATCATCGTCCAGAGGCATAATAGATATTTGATTGCTGCGCCTGTTCGCCACCAGCAAAAATTGATCGGCCGGCCCTACGGCAAAATTGCGCGGCCAATCCCCCCCACAGGAAAAAATACCCTGCAAAGTGACGCGGCCGTCTTCCTCAACCTCAAAGACCGCGATGCTGTTGTGGCCGCGGTTAGAGACATACAGCTGCCTGCCGGAAGCTGACAGATGAGTATCCGCTACCGTACTCTCGGGATCGGGAGAGGGCAGCGTGCTGAGCGTTTGCAGGGCTTGAAGCGCGCCATCCGCTGCCCGATAATCATAGACGGTTACGGTGCTGTCCAATTCGTTGGCTACAAAAACCCGACGGCCGCCGGGGTGAAAAACCATGTGTCGCGGCCCGGCACCCGGTGCAGTTTGAATACTGTCACGCAGGGTGAGGGAGCCGGTCTCCTCGTCAAATTGATAGACCATCAGCTGGTCGATCCCTAAATCCGCCACGATCAAAAAGCGATTGTCGGGTGAAAAGGTGGCCGAGTGGGCGTGCGGTCCTTCCTGGCGGGCGGTATTTGGCCCTTGACCTTCGTGTTGGACAAATGCGGCCATCTCCCCCAGCTCGCCGCCGTCCAAAATGGGAAACAAAGCGGCGTTTCCAGTGCCGTAATTTGAGGCGACGATCCAGCGGCCGGACCGGTCAATTTCTAAATGACACGGCCAATCCCCTCCTGTCGATCTACTGTTGATGGGTTGAACGTCAAGCGACGGCCGCTCATAGCTCAACGACCAGATTGATCCATAATCGCCATCTTGGGCCAGACCGGTCTCACTCACCGCATACAGCCAGCGGCCGTTGGGGTGCAGGGCCAAAAAAGATGGATTCCGGATGCCGCTGAACTTCCCTCGAACCGTAACATCGCCCGCGGCCGGATCAAAATCAAAGGCGGTCACTCCCGCCTGGTCTTGTGCCGCATAACTTCCCACAAAATACAACTGCTTACTCTTTGCGTTCATATACCTGTCGTCCTTTTGCCTCTGCCCCCACATCCATTAGCTGTTTTCCACGTGGAGCCTACCAGTTGGTCACCGATCCGTCTCGTCGTTTCCAGTGTGGTGCTTCCCAAAATTTAAACTCCTGAGATTCAGCCAGCGTTTCATTCAACTCTACCCCTAATCCTGGGGTTTCCGGCACCGGGAACCCGGTCCCATCCAGCCGCGGCCGAACCGGGAAGAAGCGGTCCGCATCATCCACCCCCGCTTCCCCATAATACAAATTTTCACTCTGGGTGGTCCGTACTTCCAACCAGGAGAAATTTGGCACCGCCGCCGCGAGATGAATGGTCGCTGCGGTACACACCGGCCCCAGCGGATTGTGAGGCATCAAGTCGATGTAGTGCGCTTCCGCCCAGCCGGCTACTTTCATCGCTTCGGTAAAACCACCGACGTTACAAATGTCGATGCGGGCAAAATCGGTTAAATGTCGTTCGAGATACGGCAAAAATTGCCATTTGCTGCTGAATTCTTCCCCTACGGCAAAGGGAATCGGCGTACATTTGCGCAGCGCTTCATACGCTTCCGGCGTTTCATCACGGATCGGCTCTTCCAGGAAATCGAGCGTGCCGGCCGGCATCCGTTGGCAAAAAGAGGCGGTTTCGGCGATTGACAGACGATGGTGATAATCGATGCCCAGAGTCAGTTCGCTCCCCATTTCTTCCCGGACTTTGGTTAACCATTCAGCCGTATAGCCGATGCTTTCACGCGGTTCAAACACGTTTGCCGGGGCATCTTCGTTTGGCGAGACCGGGGTAGCCCGGATCACCCGCCAGCCGTGTTCCCAAAGCAGCTTGACGCTGTCGAGCATCTGCTCACCCCGGCCGCCGGATGAGGTGGCAAAACAGGGGATCAGGTCGCGCTGCTTGCCCCCCAACAGTTGATAAATCGGTACGCCCAGAGCTTTGCCGACAATATCATAAAGGGCGATATCAATGGCGCTTTGAGCCGCCAGCAGCACCCGACCCCCTTCAAAGTATTGGCTGCGATAAAGCTCTTGCCAGATAAGACCGCGCTGCATAGGATCTTTGCCCAGTAAAAATTCGCGAAAATGTTTGATCGCCCCGACCACGGCTAATTCACGGCCGCTTAAACCGGATTCACCCAAACCGTAAATGCCTTCATCAGTTTCTACTTTAATAACGAGCTGATTGCGGTTACCAATCCAAACGGGATAAGGTTTGATGGCGGTGATGCGCATATTAATCCTCCTGGTGGGTCCAGCCTAAAAGCTGTTCAGCTTTGCGGCAGTCAAAAAAACCGGTGTGGCCGGTTATTTCCTGGCGCAGGGGAACTGATGGGTAATGTTGTTGGGTCAGCGTTTGAGACGGCGTATCGCTGGCGGTCAATGGCGCCACAATATAAAATGCTTCGTGACCGCTGAATGGCGCGGTTAACGAAAGCAGACACGCCCGGTTGGCTTCACTTAAAAGCGTATAAGCCCACAAATGACGGACGGCTGTTTCCCCAATGGCGGCCGTTAACTCGATGACCCGCGCCCTGCTATCGATAAGCCAGTGGAAGCGGAGGCTGGCAATGCTCATCCACTCATACCGTCGAGCAAATGAATCAGCCTGCTGTTCGAGCACCCATTTTGACAGGCTGTAAGGATCTTCGGCGTAAGGAGAGTGCTGCTCATCCACGGGAAAGTAATCATACTGGGGAGAGCGGCTGAAGACCCCGCCAATGGCGTTGACTGAGGAGGCCAGGCACACGCGCTTGATTCCCAGGGTGGCCGCGGCAAAAAGAACATTGTAGCTGCCGGCGCTGTTTTCGTTATAGACAACCGGGTGGGGGTTGCTCAACGGAGAGCGATGAGCGGCCAGGTGAATGATCGCCTCGCAACCGTTCAGACAGGCAATTAATTCTCCAAAATTGGTCACATCCGCCTTCAGGTATGTCGGAGCGTGGGCTGGCGGCGGATTGGTCAACGGTGGAATAAACCGATCGATGCTAATGACCTGATGGCCTTCTTCCATGAGATAGGGAATCAGGCTTTGCCCGAGATCCCCATTGCCCCCGGTTACGGCGATTTTCATATACCCTCCTTGGATGCGTTAAATTAAGGTGAGATGGATTGAATCAGATTGTTTGACTATTCTTCAAAGGTCAGCTCCCAAATGATGCCTGCCCCATCCCATTCAAGCACGTAAAGTCTATTTTCGATTAAAACGGCGTCAATCGGCCGGCGAAAATCACGGACGATTTGATGGGTGACCGCTTGATAATGGTCATCTAATTTGATTAACCTCAGATGGAGCAGGTCCTGACCCTGATCGGTCAAGTCTCCCCCGGCCGCTCCCCAGCTCAAGACAAAGGCGCTAAAAGCCCCATCCCCACTATGAAGATAGGCCGGCATTTTGTCATCCGGGAAAAACACCAGCCCCAAAGGGGATCGATGAGGGGTAAAGGTGCGTAGGACGTCACCGGTGGCCGCGGCATTTTGAGCCCGGCCGTCAGCATCCCGGTATTGAGCGGCATCAGGTCCGAGATTGATGATTGGATCGGTGAACGACTCGGTTGGCGGTGGGAAATCGGGATCGTTTTGGTATGTTTCCGCCTGAACTGCGACAAAATCTGTTGAAAGGCGATTATCCTGATCCGGGTTGTAATCGCTAAACTGCTGCGGGTTATCCTGGTCGCCAAAACGCCAGGGGAAACCGTAATGCAGACCCTCCCGCAGCCAGTTTAACTCCTCGGGATAATCGGCATCGGGTCCATTATCGACCCCAAAAAGGTCGCCGTTAGGGGCAAAGGCAAGATCATAGGCGTTGCGAGTTCCTTTGGCGTACAGCACCCCCATCTCTTCCTGAGCCGCCTCGTCATTGGGCAAAATCAGATCAACGGCCGAGGTGGGGAGGCGAAAGATTCGCGATGTAAGGGGCACCTCACGGGTGTCTGGAAACGCTCCACCCGTAGACTGAACTTCTCCATGATCGGTCCGTGACCCGCTGTTGACAAACACCCACTGATTATCCGGGCTGACCACAATGCCATTAAACAGGTGGTCAAAATTGGTGTTGCTGGCCGGATACGGTTCAGTTGTGGCCAGATTTTGCCAGGACCATTCGCCCGCTTCACTTAAGATCCCTTTTTGAATGACGGCCTGGGTCATCGACTCATCCGGCCGTCGATTGGCGACCACGTACAGGCTTCCATCCGGTCCAAAGGTCATACCGGTCAGGAAACCATCGGTCGTGATCTCCTGAATGTCGATCACTTTTTGGGTGGGGAACGGATCAGAGAGGGCCACGCTAAAAATTCCTTCGGTAGGCCGCAGAAAATAAAGGGTGCCGTCAGCTGGATTTTGAGCCAGCTTGACTCCGCCGCCGCCAATTTCGCCAATTTTCCGAATGGAAATATTTTCCCGCAGCAGAACCGGCCCATCGGAGATCGGTTGGAACTCCACCACAGCCACCGGTTCGGGCGCGGGTGGCGCCGGAGCGGCCGTTTGACAGCCTGAGGATGCAATAAGCAGCAGCAGGAGAGCGGCGATGCGGCCGCCGTGAGTGAGTGAGCAGCGGGTATTAATGGGAAACCTCATTTTTTTATGATTAAACTAAAGTTAAAGACCGGTGCAAAACCGCTCCTAGATGGCTGGCATCAAGCTGCAAAATGTTTTCGTAATGCTCTGCCGCCTCCCGTTGATTTCCCAACCCCGCGTGACCAAGGGCCATCATATAGCGACAGTGAATTTGATTGCGGAAATTAAGATCCTCATCAAAAACGAGAAAATTCGGGAGGGAGACGGCAAAATAATCCATCGTCACCTCATCATCGATATGTTCTCGGCCGTAGTTTAGCAGTTTTTGGAAGATTTCCTGCGCTTCTTCACCATGACCCAACTTCAAACGGGCCAAACCCTGATAAAAAATCATGTCGGGAGGCTGATCGTTGTAAAAAACCGCGGAGGATGGCTCGCTCAGGCCAACGGCAGCCTGTGAATAATATTTTTGGGCCGTGGCCGCCTCTCCTTGAGCCTCGTAAGCGGTTCCCAGAAAATAAAAAATATTGTTTTCCTGAGCCCCATACAGCTTTCCCTCCCCCAAATTGTGCGGATAATTTTGGGCCTGCTCCAGCAAATTAATCGCCTGCTCGTATTGCTCCTGAGCAATACATCTGCGGGCCATTTCAACCAGGCTGGCTGCGTATTGACCGGTTACCTTTCCTTCCCCGCCTTCCCAGGGATGAAAACGACGGCCGGAAAGAATTTCAAACGCCTCGGCCGGTCTTGCCAGTAAATTCAGAAGCGTTACTCGTTCAATGGTCAAATCATCCCGCTCATCGACCAGGGCCAAATGGTTTTCCAGGAATGACAATCTTTCCTGAGGAGCCCGGTTGATTTTTTTATAAAGCTGATCCAGCTCAAACAGCACCCGAGCATCTTGCTCATTAAAGGAGAAGGCGGTTTCCAGGCTGGCCAGCGCCTTTTGTGTTTCCTGCCGCTTGTTAAAGTAAGCCAATCCCAAATTCCGGTGGACGGTGGGGAAGTGAGGATCAAGATCTCTCGCACGCTCCCAACAGGCGATTGCATCATCATATTGGCGATGGGCATACCAGAAATTGCCTAGATAATAGGGAGCGCGTGGATCGTCCGGATTGAGCCGCATGGCGGCCGACAGCGAAAGGACATCTTCGAGCCGATTGGGGAAACAAAAATCAGGTGAGAGCGCGGCCGCTTCTCTGAAGATTTCCACCGCTTTTGGCTGATCGCCAGATTCTTCAGCGATCCATCCCAGCGTGTATTTGACCAGCGGGTCATCCGCCGCCGCTTCATCCAGCACCCGCGCCGCATCGACAAATAAACCGGCCTGGGCGTAATCAATGGCCACTTCAATCATGGTGTGAGGATCTAAACGAAAGTGCTGCTTAAACGCTTCATCGCCGACCAGAAGGAACCGCTCCCACAACGCCCCGTGTTCCAGACTGTCTAGAGCCAAACTTTTAGAAGAAATGGCTAACGCCGAGTCACGCTGTCCCAAATGTCTAAGAAGGGCGATTTTGAGGTGGCGCGCCTGGTGATGATGTTGGTTGCTGATCAACGAACGCTCAACCAATTCAAGCGCCTCGGCCGGCCGATTTGCCCGGCTGGCCAGCTTTGCCAATTCAAAATAAGCGGCCGCCCGCCAGGGTGCGTTCCATACCGCCTTGTAGAAAGCGTCAAACGCCTCACGGAAACGGCCCTGCATTTTGAGCGAAAGCCCCAAGTTGTAATAAGGCTCTCCATCATACGGGTTGGGGTTGCGGCCGGTTAAACGCTTGATCGCCCGGCGGAAATACGGTTCAGCGGCCGCGAATTTTCCGCGCCGGTAGAGCAGGCGTCCCAGAGCATTGTTACAGCGGCTGTCGTGGGGGTCCCGCCGTAACGCCTCTTCGTAATACGGTTCGGGGGCAAACGTGGCGTGCCGATATTGCTCCAAATGAAGACCGTTTAAAAACAGCTCTTCCAGACTTTCGATTTCTTCCGGCGGCAGGGCCGGTGTGGCCGGGTCCGGGATTTCTGATTCTCCTGCTTCAAGCGGGGTGTAAGAAATCAGCTCCTGTTGATCATCGGCGACGCGCAGGGTCAGATCGGCCACGCGAATCTGAGCAGGAAGAGAAATCGTATCTGTCAGCGCCGTTTCCGGGGTGAGCAAAATCTCCTTTTCATAAACCGGCCGGCCGCTGTGGGTCAGCGTGATTTGAACGGTTCGCGGCCGGGTCAGATAAACGCCCAGATAAACCTCAGTTCCGTTAACTTCCAAATTGACCACCGCTTCCCGTGAGCTCTGTTTGGCCGCCCCAATTTGTTTATACGGCAAAAAGGCCTGCGTAAACCGCTTTTCTTCACCAGGCATTATCCAGGAAAAATCCGGCTGGTTATCGGTATATGCGCCGCACATCAACTCGATATACGGCCCGTCTTCATCGGTTAGCTGGCGATCCCAGGCGTGACCAAAATCGCCGTTGCCCCACGTCCACTGCTTTTTCCCCGGCACGACGTGGTGATTGGCTACGTGCATCATGCCGGCCTGTTTGCCGTGATCGTAACAGCCGACAAAATCAAAGTCGGAATGATACGCCATGTACGATGTGGGAACCGGGATGTTCTTGTAGCGGCTGATATCGGTTCCCGGAGAGTAATCTTTTTTGTAATAGGTGCCGGTGGCAATTGGAAAATCAGAAACATCTCGTTTCCCGTGATCCATGACGGCGTGAACGTCCGGTGGGAAGACCGACTGGTACTCGTCGTTGACGTGAACGGCCGGGTTGGCCCACCACAAAAAGGTTTGGGGCTCGGCCGTGCGATTGTAGAGCTGGACCTTGATCTCCAAAACAGCCCGGTCGGGATACAAGGTAAATCCGTGCATCCCTTTGGTGCGGAACATCCGTTCAATTTCGGTGCACCACACGGTTTTTGAGCCATCGGCCTCTTCTTCAATGCGCCAGTCGAGCGGATCAAAGGTGCTCGGCCGGTGATGCTGCGGCCAGTTAAATTCAATGCCGCCGGAAATCCAGGGGCCGGTCAAACCAACCAGCGCTGGTTTGATGACCCGGTTGTAGTAGACAAAGTGATAATTATTTGTCTTGTCGAGGGCCATCTGGACCCGGCCGCCAATTTCCGGCAGGATCATGATCTTGAGATAGCGATTTTCCAAAAAGACGGCCGTGTATGGCCGATCGCTTTTCTCGTCGAATACCCGATCAATTACCGGATGGGGATAAACGACGCCGCTGCTTCCCTGATAAATGCGCTTCTCCAGAAACATCGGGTTTTTATCCCGCTCCCCGATTTGATAGGTGGGGATGGTGATCGACTCCGCCCAGCATTTTACTGATTTATCGTTCATGGTTTTCTAAGTTCGTTTTTGAGTAGTTTACAAAAAAAATCGAAGGGTTCACCGCAGAGGTCACCGAGAACGCAGAGAAAATTATCGACTAGGAGGTTCTCTGCGCTCTCTGCAGTGAGAAAAGTTTTGTCAGTCTATCAACGGACCCAAATTTCCAGCGACCACCGGCGGCTTTCCTTAGCCGGCAAAATTGCCGCCTCGCCCCGCTCGCTGGCCCGGGAAAGGTCATCGGTGCCCCCAATGCACGGTTCCAGACCCAGGTTAAAGTACGGGGTGGAGCCGCTGCCCGACCAGCCGCCGTAATTCATCCACAGGCCGATATGGGTGATTTCCTGAGAGTCAAAGCGGAAAGTCAATTCATGGTCTCCAGTTGGATCGGCTAGGGTCGTTTCGACCGGGCCGGTTTCGTTAAACAGAGGGGCGTATAGCTTATACGCCTGACCAAATACAGGAGCCGGTACCTCAAAAAGAGGGACAGATTGATCGTGCCCCCCAACCGCCTGCGGCCATGAAACCCAATCATCCGCCTGGCCCAAGAATCCATGGATATCGGTGTCGATTTGCACGGATTGAACGCTTTCCGGCAGATAAATCTGCATTCCCTCTTCAATTTGCAAGATGGGATGAATCGACCAGATAAATGGCATGTCAAACGCGGTCAAATTTGAGACCCGATAATCGAGTTGGATATGTGGAGAAGTGGTGGACAGGGTCAGCGTTCGCTCAAATTGACAGGGAAATCGAACCCCGTTGCAGCCCGTCCACAACACAACTTTTTGATCTGAGGATTCAACAATTTTTACATCCCACGGTTGGCACCAGCATTCGCCATGATCGGGAATGGTGATGCCTTCCCACGGCGGCGTTGGAAAAGGGCCACCGGATACGGCCGGAAAACATTCGTCCAGCCCACCGGTATCAAATTTTTCCACAAAAGATGCCCCATACGTTACCGGCTGGAGGGGCAAATGTGGATTGCGCCACAGCCATTCCCGCCCGGTTGAAAGATGACGAATTGAAGTGAGCTTTCCTCCCAGCTCGGGGACGAGGCAAATTTCCACATGACCGTTGGTCACAAGATAACTTTTAAATCCCTCGTAAGAACGTTCCTGCACCGTGCAAATCTTATCCATCAAACACCCTGTCCTGCATCAATGCTGACCGGCCGCCGTCGATTAATAAAGTGGTGCCGGAGATAAATTGACCCCAATCACTGGCTAAAAAAGCACACATCGCGCCGATTTCTTCCACGGAGCCGATTTTATTTACCGGATGGGACGCTTTGGTTCTGGCCAGCTCGGCCGCCGGGTCTGGAAAGGTGTTAAACCACGCCTGACCGGCGGCCGTCTCGATAAATCCGGGAGCAATACCCACCGCGCGAATATCAGGCCCCCACTCGATGGCCAAAGATTGAACCATGGCCACCAAACCTGCTTTGGCTACATTGTATGGGAAACAGCCGGGGAGGGTATAAAATGCGTGGTTCGAGGACATCACGATGATGATGCCGCTCTTTGACCGCTTCAAATACGGGTAAGTTAATCGGGCTAACCGCCAGTGAGAAGCTAAATTTAAATTGAGGCATTCATCCCACGCCTCCTCCCGGCATGACTCAACCCCCTCAAAGACGTTGCGACCCGCATTGGAGACCACAATATCAATCCCACCTAAAGCCTGAGCAGCCGTTTCAACCCAGCGGTCAACTTCACCCGCCTTTGTTAAATCGAGGGCCGAATACAACATCCGGCCCCCGCCATTTTCGACGGTGTCGATCAAGTCCCGCACTTCAGGTGAATCGGCCGGGTCTAACCCGCATCCGGCGACCGCACATCCCGCCTGGGCCAGCATGCGGGCCACCCCGCCTCCTATACCGCTGGAAACACCGCTGACCAGCGCCCGCTTCCCCTTTAAGTCTATTTGTAACGTCATGTTGAAGACCCTTATTGATGGCAACCGTGAGGGGCTACATGATGCCAAACTTTTCAAAAGCTTCGGCCGCACCCATCCCCGATTCAATCGCTTTGCGCACCAGCTTCTCACCCTGCGCCTTCTCAATTGATTTGGCAAACACGTCTTCTTCCGCTTCCTGGGGGATGATGCAAACCCCATCGATGTCACCAAAGACGATATCGCCGGGCACGATCTTAACCCCACCGATTTCCAGCGGGACGCGAAAATCAATGACTTTGCCCCGCGGACCCTGATCCTGGGCGTAAGAACCATAGGAAAAGGTTGGAAAATTGAGCGCCAGGATGCCGTTGGTATCTCGCGAGTAGCCGTCTAAAACCGCCCCGGCCGCCTGCAGCCTGGTGGCTCGAACGCTCATTAATTCCCCCCAGAGCGCGTAAGTGGGGGATGATCCGGTGCAAATATACACTTCATCGGTTTTTAAATCGTCTAACGCTTCGAGCATTAACCCAAACGGTTTGCCCATGAGCGAATTGGCGCTGTTTTCAGCCTGAGCGGTAAAGACATCTGCTTCGAGAACGGTCATCGCCCGGCCGATGACCACCATGTCTTTGTGCAGCGGCCGGATGTGCGGGGGTAAAAATTGTTTTTGCAGCCCCAATGTGTCCATGATATCGCCCACCACGGCCGTGAACAGCTCGCGGCGGGCTAGGTCAAACAATTCTCGGTCAGATTCCCATTGTTTTGTCATGCTGCTGCATCTCCTTTTTTGCTGGCTTGCCTGTTTGAAGGTGATTAAGGATTTAAGTGTGGTTATAAAAGTTATTCGGGACCGAAGCGGCGCGGTCAGGAGACCGGCCGCAGCCTATTCTCTCAGAAACTCTGCAACCGTACTTAATGGCGGACCGCTTTACACGTAAAATCCCGCTTTTTGTTCGGTAATGCCGGGGTGTGCTTCCATTACCTCATCAACCAGATCAACACCCAATCCGGGCGCGTCATCTAAATGTAAAACCCCCTTCTGAACGTTAAAAGGGCGGCTGATGACCGTATCCCGCCAGGGGACATCGTTAAACATAAACTCCTGGCGGAAAAAGTTGGGGATTGAGGCACATACGTGGGCGCTGGCTAAGGTCGACAGCGGCCCATTGGGATTGTGGGGCGCGACCATGACGTTATACGTTTCCGCCATGGTGGCGATACGTTTTAATTCACTGGGTCCTCCACAGCGGGTGACATCCGGCATGATGTAATCGACCAGCTGCTGCTCTAAGATTGGGCGATATCCCCAACGGCTGTAGTGGCGTTCCCCAACGCAGATGGGGACCTTAATTTGCTGGCGAATATATTTCAGCGTATTGGCCGATTCCGGCCCGACCGGCTCTTCATACCACATCATTTTAAGGGGAGCCAGCCGCTCAGCCATGCGAATGGCGGTTGGCATACTGAGCATGGCGTGGGTCTCGATCGCCAGTAAAATATCCGGTCCAACCGCTTCCCGAACCGCTCGCACAATATCATAAGCCAGATCTTCCTGAGCCGGTGTGAGGGTTAAATTTGTGCTGAGATCATCCCCGAATAAATAGTTGGTGTGCGCAAACGGATCAAACTTTAATCCGGTAAATCCCTGGGCGACCACCTCTTTGGCCTGCCGAGCATAATCCTCGGGGTTATGCCCCCCTTTGATAAACCAGTAGTTGGCGTAGAGCAGGATTTCCGTTCGATAGGCACCCCCAAGCAGCTCATAACAGGGGATGCCGAGTGATTTGGCTTTTAGATCGAGCAGGGCCATATCGATCCCGGACATGGCGCACATCATGACGCCGGTTGGCCCCAGCCAGTTTAAATCGCGGTAGAGTTTGGACCAAATGAAGTCAATCCGTTTTGGATCCAGGCCAATAATTCGATCTCCCAAATGTCGCGCCGCGTGATACACCAGTGGGCTGCCGGGCCAGTTGGTTGCTTCCCCCACACCCGTTAAGCCATTATCGGCCGTGATCCGTAACAAAGTCCAATTGTATTTAATGCCTTCGACCAACCAGACATCTACCTTTTCAATTTTCATTTTACTGCTCCATTGCCTCTGGTTGTTTTGCCCCAGTTCCCAGAGGTTCAGGCTTGATAAATGGCAGAATGCGCTTTTCAGTCCTACAAATCTCCCCTCCCGATTCGGGAGGGGGTTAGGGGGTTGGTCTTTTAACGGTCATTTTACCCCTCCCCCAGCCCCTCCCCGACGCGGGGAGGGGAGCTTGTCGGTCCGTTTCGGGCCAAATTTCTTACATGTCCGCCTTGAGGAAATTGTGGGAAACAAAAAAATCAGTGTATCCGACAAAATTCACCTCGTCCAGCGTCATTTTTGAGAAGTGGTCTAAAGCTTCCCCCATCTTGACCGAGCATCCTGCGCATCGGCCGGTCGCGTCACTTATTGAGATGCGGTTGAAGTTGTCTGAAACGTGAGCTACTATGGCGATAGAGCGTGAGGTTAAAGCAAAAAGCAAAAGGAACTCACATGGAATACAAATTTCTTGGAAAGACCGGTGTCAAAGTCTCCTCTTTATGTTTTGGCACCATGTCCTTTGGGGGTGATGCGGATGAAGCAACTTCGGCCGCGATGTTTAAGCGATGTCGTGAGGCTGGTATCAACTTCTTTGATTGTGCCAACGTGTATCAGGGCGGCCGTTCTGAAGAAATTCTGGGCAAACTGATGGCCGGCTCGCGCGATGAACTCATTATCACAACCAAAGTGTACTTCCCCATGAGTGCTGACATCAACGGGCGAGGAGCTACCCGCCGCCACATCATGCGGGCGGTGGAAGACAGTTTGCGCCGTCTTAATACCGATTATATCGACCTGTACTTCTTGCACCGCTTTGACGACGTCACCCCTGTTGAAGAATCTCTGCGCGCCCTGGATGATCTTGTTCGCCAGGGCAAAATTCTCTATCCTGCGGCCAGCAATTTTGCGGCCTGGCAGGTGGCCAAGGCGTTAGGCATCTCCGCCCGCAACGGGTGGGCCCGGTTTGAATGTTTGCAGCCCATGTACAATTTGGTTAAACGCCAGGCGGAAGTCGAGATATTGCCCATGGCCCGATCTGAAGAGGTGGCGGTTATCCCTTACAGCCCTTTGGGCGGCGGGCTGCTAACCGGCAAATACGGCCGCGATCAACGCCCTGAGGCTGGACGTTTGGTGGAAAACAAAATGTACAGCACTCGTTACGGAGCGGAGTGGATTTACGATACAGCCAGCGACTTCACTCAATTTGCCAGAGAGCGTGGGTATGAACCCGCATCTCTTGCTGTGGCCTGGGCCGCCGCTCATCCGGCCGTCACCGCCCCTATTATTGGCGCCCGCAATCTCACCCAGCTGGAAGGCTCGCTCAAATCGATTGATATCAACATGACCGCGGAATTACGGGCCGAAATTTCGGCGCTTTCCCCAGAGCCACCGCCGGCTACCGATCGCAATGAAGAGAGGTCGGCCTTTAATTTTGGATCTCGTTAAGCATAAGCAAATCCCTGTCATTGCTCAGGATGACAAGGGGTCCGGGGGCGATTTAACCAATCCACACTTGTAGGGGCTTGGCTAGCCAAGCCCTTACGCTACGGCTTCTGGTCCAGCAGCATGGCCCGCCGTGAACCGGCCGGTCACCCCGGCCGAATGCCGGATGAATACCGGGAGAGAGATTGATCGAAGTCATGGCCGACATTAAACGCACCCTTACGACCGACGAAGCTCGTCGATTTTACGATCGGTTTGGCATTCGCCAGGATTATCAATCGTGGTATGAAGGACCGGCCGTGGACCAACTCATCACCCACGGCCGTTTTGGGCAAGCCGCGTCAACGGTTGAGTTTGGCTGCGGTACCGGCGCCCTGGCTCGCGAACTCCTCACCCATCATTTGCCTGCTGAGGCGCGGTATCTGGGGGTTGATATCAGTCAGACGATGGTTGACCTGACCCGCGAGCGGATCCAGCCATTTGGGGAACGGGCCGCCGTGGTTCAGAGCGACGGCCGCCCGCATATTGATCTACCCTCGGCCTCTGTCGATCGCTTTGTCTCGGCCTACGTGCTGGATTTGTTGTCCGAGGTGGCGATTCAGGCGGTTTTGTCTGAAGCGCAGCGACTGCTCCGGCCGGACGGCTTGCTTTGCCTGGTCAGCCTGACCCACGGAATTAACCTCTGGGGGAAGATCGTTGAAAGGGCGTGGGTGACCGCTCATCGTTGGAACCCCGAGCGGGTAGGCGGGTGTCGGCCGATTTCACTATCGGCGATTTTGCCTCCGGCCGGCTGGCGGATCGATTTCCAGAACGTTATTTCGATTTGGGGAATGGCTTCTGAAGTGGTGATTGCGGGCAAACCGGCTTAATCGTTAATCCGAGCCGACATCTAACTTTCCCAATGAAGATCAAAGTAATCAATTCGGAAATACGGTCGTCATTCCCGCGGAAGCGGGAATCCATTGGATCGATACCGATGGATCCCCGCCTGAGCGGGGATGACGGCCTATTTTTGAAGATGAATGGATTACCAAATTAAATTATTAACTTTCCAGTGAAAGCTTATACACTTCTCGCCTGCGCCACCCCGAGTCTTTGGCCACCTGAGCGGCCGCATCCTTGCGCGACATCCCGTCTGCCAGCAGGTCAGCCAGGGCCGAGCGCACCGTGCCTTCATCCCAGGAAACGGCCGTCACCTCAGCCCCCTGAATCACGACCGTCATCTCACCGCGAAACTCTCTTTCTTTGAGGGCCAGCAGGGCCTGATCGATCGTGCCGTGCCACAGCTCCTCATACCGCTTGGTTAACTCCCGCCCGATCACCAGCGGCCGCTGTCCGCCAAGCACCTGCCCCGCATCTTCAAGCAGTCGCTCCAGGCGGTGAGGCGCTTCATACAAAACCAGCGTAAAAGGCAAATTTTTGATTTCCCGCAGCGCTTCCCGTCGCGCTTTTTGCTGGCGAGGCAAAAACCCCAAAAACAAAAAGCGATCGGTCGGCAATCCGCTGGCAACCAGAGCGGCCACGGCCGCGGCCGGACCGGGAATGGGGCTCACCTGGATGCCGGCTTCCAGCGCTGCCTGAACGAGGCGATAACCGGGATCGGACAATCCCGGCATGCCCGCATCTGAAACCAGAGCCACATCCCCCTGGCGCAGCCGGTCAACCAGCTCCGCGATCCGCTGTGGCGTACTGTATTCGTGATAGCTGATAACCGGGGTTTGAATGTCGTAACGGTTTAACAGTTTGCGGGTGTGGCGCGTATCTTCGGCCGCAATCAAGCTCACCTCGCCCAAAATACGCACCGCTCGATAGGTGATATCTTCTAAATTGCCGATGGGGGTGCCGACGAGGTAAAGCATAAACCTGTTAGCCGCCGATGCTAAGCGGCGGCTTGAGACGGCTAGCGATTTTGCAGGAAAATCAGATAAACCAGATTTTCGTTGCAGCTTGACCGGGTTTGTACGCGATAAACTTGGGAAACGGCCGTGCCGCTGGTGGTTTCCAGCTGCACGTTGTAATTGCGAATCACCGGGGAGCTAAATAAAAATTGCTCGTAACCGGATGGCCCATACGCTGGAGCCCCACCGACCGGCACCCGTTCATCCACACCGCTGTCCCATATGTGAACCCGATACCTGGAGCTACCAACCGGCAAACCGTTGGTATCCAATACCTCACCGGCGATCCCCATCCAGTCGCATTCAGCCCCATTGGCAAAATTTTTGAGATAGATCGGGCTATCCGGTGATTTTGTAAAGGGGAATGGTGATTGGGTAAAGGTAGCGGTGGGTGACGGCCCGGGAGTAGGGGTGATGGTCGGCGTATTGGAGGGGGTGGGGGTGGCCGTGCGGGAAGGAATAATCGGCGTGACCGAGGGCGTTAACGTCGGCCGGCGCGTATTGGTGGGTTGTGCCGCCAGCGGCGGTTCTGTCGCCACGGGAGTAAACGTCGGGCGCAGTCGCCCATCATCTGTTGGCGTGGGCGTTAAGGAAGGCACCACGGCCACGGCGGCAATGGTGGGGGCCGCTGAGCTGGGGCGAGGGGTTGATGTTGGGCCAAAAGAAACCAGGTCTGGCGAAATAAAAAGCACGGCAAACCCGACAATGGCCGCCAGACTGAGCAAAATAAGTGCATATGTAATGATATTGGCAACTCGTCCCATGACAATTCCTTATGATAGCGTTTTAGCTCGCCGCTCTGCGGCTGATAGCAAATTAGCACGGGGCTGCCGCCCCTTTGAGCACGGCCCTGCGGGCCTTTCAGCCATCAGCTAATAGCTGAAAGGTGCGAAGCACCGAGCTAAAAGCCGCATCAGCGGCGTGCTAATGGGCTGTTGGGGGCACCCGTCCCGTACTCTCATTCTACAATTCGCACCACTTCCGCCTGGGCCAGCCGCTCGCTGAGCCACTGCTCAAAGCGCTGTCGCAACAGGAAAAAGCGCTGATCGGGAGTTAAAGGTCGGGCCGGATCACGTTCGACAACCTGCAAGATGTGAAAGGTGGTGCCGGTATTGGAGGCGACCGAGATGACCTCGCTGGTTTCTCCGGGCTGTAAAGAAAAGGCCGGGCCCTCTAATTCAGGTACAAAAAGGGATCCCTGATAAAAATATCCCAAATCTCCTCCCACCTGTGCGGAAGGGTTGATGGAATTGGCGCGGGCCAGATCCATAAAATTACCGCCGTTACGTGCCTGCTCCACCAGCGACTGGGCCAGGGTGGCGTCTGCCACTTCAATATGCAGTGCCCGCACCTGCTCCACGGCGGTGGGGACATCGCTGGTGATTTCGGCCACCAGTGCTTCGGTCAACATTTCCGCCTGAAGGGCCAGTACAAAATCATCTTGTGATATTTGGTTGGCTTCTAGCCAGGCGGCAAAATTTTCTTGCCCACCCGCTTCTAAAATGAGTTGATCGACGCGCTCCTGGACCATTTGCGGGGTGATGGCGATCCCTCTTTCGGCCGCTGCCTGTTCGATGACAACCTGCTCGACCAGGGAGAGAAAGACGCGGGTGCGGTAATTTTCTTCAACCGCCAACCCCAGGGCCGCCTGCCCCTGCTCGTAGCGCAGCAGCTCCGTTTCGTATCGTTCCAGCAGGATCGGCTGACCGTTAACGGTGCCGGCCAGGGCTGGTGTCGGCGTCAACGTTGGCATCGGAAGAGGGGTGGCGGTTGGCTCCTGAGCGGTCAATGGAGCGGTTTCATCCGCTTCAGCGGCCGGTTCGCCGCCGATAATAATCGATTCGGTGGTCGGTGCTGCGGCTTGAGGGGTTGCTTCCTGACTGCAGGCAGCACCGATCAAAATGAGGAGTAGCAGCCCACCAAGGTAGAAATGCGGCCGCTTGACCGTTTTGTGACGTGTTTTGTTAGACATAATGCATTAAAGATTATACCCGCGGGCGATAAGCGTGACAAAAGCGATCCCCAACCCAATAGATGACAACAGTTTGACATTGGCGTGATTTTGATCACTATCAAAATCATCAATTCTTGCTTATGATGAATTTACGCCCCAAATCGCACCGGTTTTAAGGAGAAAACGCCATGCTAAAACGTATTCTACTTCCTTTAGATGGCTCAAAACGAGCTGATCAGGCGCTCGACTTCGCCAAGGCGTTAAATCAAGCCACCGACATTGAGCTTATTTTGCTGGAAATTGATCGCGGCGCCCGTTATCCCACCCTCGGGTCGTCTGGTGGGGAAACGTCACTAGCCCCGGTATTTTTGCCAGATGACAGCAGCGAGGGTCCGGACAAACGCGTTCATCATATCGCTGAGGTGACCCGCGCGGTGGTTCCCAACACCATTTCCCTGGCGGCAACAGGTGACCCGGTACGCGTGATACTGGAAACGGCCGTTCAAGAAAAGATCGACTTGATTGTGATGGCCTCCCACGGCTACGCAGGTTTTAAGCGCCTGCTGCACGGCAGCGTCACCGAAAAAGTCATGCGACAGGCCGCATGCCCGGTTCTGGCGATTAAAAACAATCACATTCCAACCCATTTTTTGATTGCTCTCGACGGCACCCCCGAATCGGAGGCTGTGGTATTCCCGGCCGCGGCCCTGGCTAATTTGTTCGAGGCGGAAATCACCATCACCCATATCCAACCCACCCGGAAAATGACTTCTCATACCGACCTGGGGAATTTACGGGATATCGATCCAAATTTGAGCTATGAGATCGCTTACGCCAACCTCAGCGGGTTTGATACCTATCTGTCGGAACTGATGGAAAAACTGGAAGCAACCCTCGATCAGCCGGTGGCCTATAAAACCGATTATGGTGAGCCAGAGGAACGTCTTTTAGCGGTGGCAAAACGAAACGAGTGCGATTTAATCGCCGTGGCCACCCACGGCCGGCGCGGTTTGCGGCGCTGGCTGAGCGGCAGCGTGACCGAATCGATTTTTCGGCATACCAAACGGGCGATGCTGGTGGTTAATTTGAGTTAAATCAAAATCATTATTCCAGCCACTCCATGCGGGCCCCAAGCGCCTGCATTGCCTCCACAAAGCCCGGAAAGCTGTCTGCCATGCAGTTGGCTTCGGTAATGATGGTGGGCGAATCGGCCACCAAGCCGGCGATTGCCAGCGACATGCCCAGCCGGTGATCATCGTGGCTGTCCACGGTATTGCCTCGCAGATGGATCGGCCCTTCAAGAGAAAAGCCATCCGGCCGTTGATCCATCACCACCCCCATTTTTGATAATTCTCCCGCCAGAACGCCGATGCGGTCAACTTCTTTGACCCGCAGCTCGGCAGCATCACTAACTGACCCTACGCCGGCCGCTTGCGACATGGCCACCGTCAATATGGGAAATTCATCGATGCCGCGCACCACGACCGGCCCGCCAATATCGGCGCTGTGCATTTCGCTAAAGCGGATCGACAGGTCAGCGGTCGGCTCGCCCCCCGTGCTGGCCGGCCTTTTGACCGAAAATTCAGCCCCCATTGTCTTGAGCATGTCCAAAATCCCGGTGCGGGTCTCATTTAACCCACAATTTTCGATTGTGATGTCGGAATGGGGCACGATAGCGGCCGCTACGAGGGGGAAAGCGGCGCTGGAAATGTCAGCCGGCACGGTCATGTCGAGCGGATTAAGCTGCTGAACCGGCCGAATCGATATGCGGCTGCCGACCTGCTGCACATCCGCCCCCATCGCCTGCAGCATCCGTTCGGTGTGATCGCGGGCCTCTCCCGGCTGAATCACGGCGGTTTCTCCATCGGCATACAGCCCGGCCAGCAAAATACAGCTTTTCACCTGGGCGGAAGCGACCGGCATCTCATAGGTCATACCCGTCAATGGTGAAGGGGTGATGGTCAGCGGGGCTTTGCCGTCCTGGCTGTCGATCACGGCCCCCATCTGCTGCAGCGGTTTGGTGATCCGGGTCATCGGCCGCTGCCGCAATTGTCGGCTGCCGTCTAAAACCGAGGGAAAGCGCTGCCCGGCCATGATTCCGGCCAGCAAACGGATACAGGTGCCGGCATTTTTGGCGTCAAGCGGCCGGTCAGCGGGCTGAAGCCCGTGCAGCCCCACCCCCTCAATTTCCAAATCCCAGCTGGTTGGTGAATCTATAGTTACTTGAATCGAGACACCCAGCTGTCGAAAAATTTCCAGCGTGGCCACCGGATCGCCGGCCGGGAGCCAGCGGCGCACGATGCTGGTGCCGGTGGCCAGCGAACCGAGCATGACCGCCCGGTGGCTGACCGATTTATCCCCCGGTACGGTGATCGTCCCGCGTAGGGGGGTGGTTTGCGGATAAACACGTAACGCTTTAGCCATTTCTTTCTTCCTAATTTGGTCCTTATGTGATTGATTTTCTAAATCATTTTGACCACTGATTTCACGGATTTTCACAAGGGGGCAGGTATAAATTGCACCCTTCAACGGTTCAACAAGCACCCCTTCACGTGTCGGGTTCAGGGGCGGACAGTTCGCTTAATCAATGAGAAAATGCGCTTTCCAGTCCGACAAGCTCCCCTCCCCGACTCGGGGAGGGGTGAGATAACGGCAAAAGACCCACCCCCTAACCCCCTCCCGACGCGGGAGGGGGAATTTGTCGGACCATTGGGGAACGCAATTTTTACCCGTCCGCCTCTGAATCCTTTTGGGAGAAGGGTCGGTGTGAGAAGGAATTTCCCTCCCCTAGCCCCTCCCGGAGGGAGGGGGATTTGATGATCTGAATCATGCCGACCTTCTAAAAATTGAACATTAACATACGTAAGTAATTAATCTCTCAAGTCTATTTGTCTACCTTTGATAGACAATTACAAATTGACAACTCTTTTTCATAATATAAAATTCAGGTACCCCCTTTTTTGAATGAACAGGCGCTATTCAAAAAAGCAGGCTGATTTATCCAACTATCCAGCCTGAATTTACCACAGAAAAAGATTATGAGCGGCATTTTTGGCCTAATTCATTTTGATGATGAGCCGGTAGAGCAGCACTCTCTGGCAGCGATGCGCGCTGCCCTGACCATGTCTCCGCCTGACCGCTCAGAAATACTCCTTACTCGTCAAGCCGGGTTTGGCCAAATCATTCATTTTAGTACTCCCGAATCGCAATACGAAGCACTTCCACAACAATTTGAGGGTAATAATCAGCTATTTACGGCCGCCGGCCGGATCGACAACCGGGGCGAGCTGTGCGATCGATTCGATATCTCGGTCAATGAACGAGCCACAACGCCGGACAGCACCCTGATTTGGCTCGCCTGGCAGACGTGGGGCGAAGATTGCCCCGATCACCTGCTGGGCGACTGGTCGTTTGCCGTCTGGAATCCACAAGAGCGACGGCTATTTCTGGCCCGCGACCACCACGGCAATACCTCGCTTTATTACTATCGGGACCGCCGGCGGTTCGCCTTCGCTTCCAATCGGCAGGCGCTGCTGGCGCTGGGGGTACCTCGCCGCCTGAACGAGCTTTATCTGGCTCAGGTGCTTACCTCCTGGCCGGCCTATCATGGGGAGCGCACCGTTGACCTCGATATTTACCGGCTGCCGCCGGCCCACGCCCTGACGGCCGAGGCCGAGAGCTGCCGAACGTGGCGGTACTGGCGCCTCGAAGACACACCCCAACTCCATTTACCTAACTTTGAAGCGTACGTCGCCGGATTTCTGGAGATCTACGAAGAGGCGGTGCGCTGTCGCCTGCGCTCTCTACAGCCCATCGGCGTGACGCTCAGCGGCGGACTCGATTCCGGCTCGGTAACCGCCCTGGCCGCGAAAAACCTGCCAAATCAAACGCTGCATGCGTTTACCTCGGTGCCCCGCTTTAATACGGACAAAACAATCGGTGATCGTCGCTTCGGCGATGAGACCACGTTTGCCCAACACACCGCCCGGGCGTATGACAACATCGAGCATCACCTGATTCCGGCCGAGCACATTACCCCGCTGGACGGCCTCAAACAAGTGCTGGCCATCCGTCAGGAGCCCGGTCACGCCGGCGGAAACTACTACTGGATGATCGCTCTGTTTCAGAAAGCCCAGGAAATGGGGATCGGGACCCTGCTGACCGGGCAGGGGGGTAACGCCACCATCAGCTGGACCGGTGCGCCGGTCAGGACATCCTTTAGCAAAACGGTTCAAAGCAGCGGGTGGAAACAGGGGATCAAGTGGTTAATGCCGTCTCCACTGCAGCGGGCCTACAAACTCAGCCCTTTTTATCAGACAAGCTGGCAAAACTCCGCCATTCACCCGAAATTTGCTGCCAGACTCGATCTCGCCCGCCAGCGCATCGCGGCCGAAAGTGATGGCTGGGACGCCCCCTACCGCTGGCGCGATCCCTTCCAATTACGGCTGTCGATTATTTTGCCGGGCCGCTCGATCATCGGCGGCATCTGGGCTGAAATGTCCCATGCCTTTGGCGTTGTTATACGCGATCCGACCCTTGACAAACGGGTGATGGCTTATACACTGTCGATCCCCAACCGTTATTTCGTGGGACAGGACGGTCTCGACCGCCATCTGATCCGAGAGGCGATGGCTGGTCTGCTGCCGGATCCGGTGCGGCTCAATCCAAAGCGTGGCCTCCAGGCGGCCGATATCGTTTACCGGCTGCGGGAATCCGCTGATGAAATAGAAAACAACTTTGGAGAGCTCGAGTCGTCAGACGTCGTTGATTATATTGACCTTTCCAAAATGCGATCCTGCTATGATAATCTATGTCAAAATATGAATATAAGTCTTTTTGCACAGGCAGTTACCATCTTCATGCGGGGTTTAGATACGGGTTTATTTCTTAAGCATTTCGATAGGGTTGCTGAAACCACATTTTAATGCATAACCATTTAAAATAGGAGGATAAAAAATGAAAGAAAGTAGTAAGCCTCAATTACCGAGCAAAGAACATCAGAAAAACGAATCCCAGGATCGTCCCAAATGGCATAAACCGACGCTTCAACAGTTAAGATTGAGCTTGGACACAGCGGCCGATACCGGGAGTATCATAGACGGCGGTGCCTTTACCACGTTAACTTAGACCAATAAATATTTGTTTTCTTGTTTCAGCAACCTTCACTAACTAAAAGTAGATAAGATTAAAATTAAACACTAAATTGAGATAAAGAATTTCATGGACCAATCGAACGAGCCTCAAGACAATTCATTAAATAAGGAACCTATCCAGCCACAAGAACCAGAAAAATGGCATCCGCCACAGCTGCAGCGGCTCCGGTTGAGCCTGGATACCGCCTTTGGTGGCGGCAGCAACATCGATGGATTCACTGGAAGCCTGCCTCCACAGTAGATTTCCTGGATAATTTCCTTTAAGGATTCCCATGAACTATTTGGCTTTTGGGTTAACCTGGTCGCTGCCGTTTGACTGTCCGGAGCTGCAGCCCTTGGATGAAGAACGGCCGCCCGACGTGCGGGTTTGTCTGGGGGATATCCCCATCCGGCTCAAACAGGCCCGACCGGCCGGGCCGCTCATGCAGGTGTCGCCGGAAAAGGTGCTCTTTTACTTTCCGGGCATCGGCCGGTATCTGGTGCAGGGCGGCCGCGAAATCATCATCGACCCGGAAAATGGGGTTGATCATCAGGTGCGGCTGTTTCTGCTTGGCACCGTGTCGGCCCTGCTGCTGCGGCAGCGCGGGCTGCTGACCCTGCACGCCAGCGGGGTCGTTGCCCCAAAGGGTGCGGTGCTGTTTATGGGGCACTCCGGGAGCGGAAAGTCGACCCTCCTGGCTTCTTTTTTGGGGCGGGGATACCCGATGATTACCGATGATCTGTCGGCTGTCGCGGTCAACGGGGCCGCTCCGGTCGTGCTGCCCAGCTTCCCCAACATGAAAATGTGGGCCGACAGCCTGGCGCTGATGGGGCGGGAGTCGGCCGGTTTAAAGCGGGTGCGCAGCGTGGATCTGGACAAGTTCAGCGTACCGGTTCAGGTGGAAATGGCCCCGGCGCCCGTTCCGCTGCACGCCATTTACGTGCTGCAGCCGCTGAACGAGACGGAATTGCGACTCGAGCCGCTGGCCCAGGCCAAGAAATTCAACGTCTTTTTGGATCACACGTGGCAAAAGCTGTCGCTCAAGCGGCAGGGACGGCATATTATCCACTTCCAGCAGGTCACGGCCGTGGCCAATCGGGTGCGCGTGAGGCGCGCCTACCGGCCGCAAATGCCGTTTTTACTCGATGAGCTAACCGATATGATCGAGGCGGATTTTCTGTCATGAGCAAGATCGTCTGGCTGGCCTCATTTCCCAAATCGGGCAACACCTGGGTGCGCATCTTTCTCAACAATTACGTGGCCGACGGGAACGAACCGGTCAGCATCAACGAACTCGACGAAGGATTGCATGCCAGCAGCCGCATCCTCTTTGACCGGCTCATCGGCGTGCCTTCTTCCGATCTCCTGCCGGAAGAAATCGATCGTTACCGGCCGGCAATGTATAAAGCGTGGGCGGCAGAGGTGTCTCAGCCGCTTTTTGTCAAGACCCACGACGCCTGGCGAAAAAATGCGGATGGCCAGCCGCTTTTCCCGGCCGATACCACGCTGTCGGTCTTGTACATCGTGCGCAATCCGCTCGATATCGTGCCCTCGCTGGCCAATCATTACGGTGAATCAATCGACACCTGCATTGCCTGGATGCATGACGAAAAGTTCACCCTGGCCCAGCCGGATCATCGGTTAAAGTCGCAGCTGCACCAGCTGGTGTCGGACTGGAGCGGTCACGCTCAAAGCTGGCTTGATTGTTCGGGGTTACCGGTGCGGGTCATTCGCTATGAAGATATGCTGATCAATCCTCATGAAACCTTCTATGCGATCGTCCAGACGGCCGGTTTAGAGGTTGACGCGGTCCGTCTGGATAAGGCGATTCAATTTTCTACTTTTGACAACCTAAAAGATCAGGAGCTGGCAGCTGGATTTCAGGAGCGGCTGGCGGATTCAGGTCGTTTTTTCAACCGCGGTCGTTTTGGCGGTTGGCGCGATCAATTAACGATGGAGCAGGCTCAGCGCATGATCGACGTTCACCGGCCGATGATGCACCGCTTTGACTATCTGGACGAGATGGACCGGCCGGTTTTTTAGCCGCGGATTAAGCGGATTGCAATAGGTATAATTAAATAAGCCACGGATTTACACCGGTTTTCACGGATTTCTCTCAATAATCTGCGAAAATCTGCGTAATCTGCGGACACCTTCTTCAGAAAACTTATTGTAACTTACCTAAAGAGAAAGATGGTCCGAGGGCAATTTAACCCATCCACATTTGTAGGGGCTTGGCTTGTAGGGGCTTGGCTAGCCAAGCCCTTACCCAGAGACTTTG
>JAAUYD010013560.1_pt1 | contig 24921 bp, 17 predicted proteins | sample 7278101 | NCBI WGS metagenome assembly JAAUYD01 (sample SAMN14350128, study PRJNA611818) | marine sediment metagenome | isolation source: surface marine sediment (0.6m) | place: French Polynesia: Moorea | collected 2018-08
ACCGGCGTCAGCGTCGATATCACGGGGCCTTCGGGGACCACCAGCAACTCCATGACCCAGGTGCAGGACAGTGGCGCCGCTTCTGCGATTTACGAGTACGAACTGTCCTTGCCGGCTTTTGGCAGCGATGGCACCTGGACCGCCGTGGTCACCGCCAGCGAGGGTACCGAGGCTACCATAACCCATCAGGGGACGGCGTCCCTGCTCGTCGGGACACCCCTGCTCACCGTCCTCAAATCGGCCAGCACTGCCACGGCCAATCCCGGCGACCTGATCACCTACACCATCCAGGTGATCAATGCCGGCACGGGACCGGCTACTGCGATTGTACTGGACGACGCCATGAGTCCCTTCACGGCATTGCGCATCGCCTATGACAGCATTGACCCGCTGCCCTTCAGACTGGTGAACGCACCCGGTGGGTTGACCCTGGGAACGCCGGTCTATTCGGACGACGGCGGCAGTACCTACGGATACAACCCGCTGATCTCCGGCGGCAGTGGTGCGCCGGCCGGGCATGACGGCAGCGTGTCCCATTGGCAGCTGCCCATGAACGGCTTGCTCAATGGCAACGGTGCCGGGTTCAGCATGCGCTATCAGGTAATTGTGGAATGAGAAAACGAAATGATCAAACCAATCATAATCGGGAGGCAAAAATGAGAATGAGAACCTTTTTAACAATGATCGCAGCAATCCTGACGCTTCTGCCCATGGATGCCTGGGCCAAGCCGGAAGTCAAGGTGGCCATAACCGCCGAAAAGGAGATCGCGGTTGTCGAAAGCGGACAAACGGTGGTTAAACGCATCGCCGCCGACACCGTGGAGAGTGGGCAGACCATCTTCTATACCCTGACGGTGACCAACAGCGGCGACGAGAAAGCGACCAATGTGGTGCTCAACAACCCGGTGCCGGAGGGAACCGCCTATGTGGCCAACAGCGCCTATGGCAAGGGCACAAAGCTCGATTTTTCGGCAGATGGCGGGACGACCTTCGATATCCCGTCCCGACTGACGATCGAGGTCAAGCTGGACAACGGTACAATCAAAAAGCAGGTTGCCGGTGCGGATCAATACACCCATATCCGCTGGACCATCAGCGACGTGCCGGCCAACAACAGCCTGACCTTTGGGTATCAAGTCAGCGTTAAATAACTTTTCTCAGTCAAAAAAAAGGAGTGAAGATGAAAACCAGTCAGGCAAAGAGAAATGGATGGCAACGGGCCGGACCCGAGTAAGCGCGATTTGCTCGAAACGGATCCTCCTTACGTTCCACAACTTCAACCAGTACGTCAGTGACATATGAGCAAGGAAAAGGAGATAACCATGAATGCCAGAAGTATAACACTCGAACGGTTTCCAAGGAAGAGACTATCTACCGCACTCATTATGGCTGCCATGATGGCAGCATGTCTGTTTGCACTTGCCCCGCCGGCATCTGCCAGTACAGCGGCCAACACCACAATTACCAACTCGGTCACCGTTACCTTCGATAACGCTGCCGGCGTTGCCCAGACCGCCGTGAATGCTACGGCCACGGTAATCGTGGATCTGGTGGCCGCTGCACCGACACTTAGCTCGCCGGCGAGTATCGATCCCGCCACCGAAAATACCGCTTATGTATTGAGCTACACCATTACTGGCAATGCCAATGGCGAGGATGACTACACATTGTCGACCGCCAATGGCCCCAATAACATCAACCCCGCCAGCCTCATCGTCAATGGAGGAGTCGCCGGTAGCGGTGATCCTGTACTCGGTTCGAATATCACCCTCGGCGGTACCACATTGGCCGCCGCCGCATCCATTGGTGCCGGTCAGATAACCGTACCCTACGACAGCAATGCTGATGGCGACGCGTCGTCAACCAACGGCATTACCGATGGAGACACCATTATGGTCGGCGGTAATCCTTACGTCGTGGCAGTCGGCGGAATCTCCGAGAATGCCGGTGCCAATCTGACAACGATCAACCTAGTTGGCACCATCGCCGGTACTCCCGGCAGCATCGGTGACGTGGTCGGCGAACGCGCAACGTTTACGGTCGATGCAACCACCAGTACCGTCATTGCGGGCGGATCAGGCTTCTACACCCTTTCCACCACTGCGGCCTCCGCCACCGTTCCGGGCGAGACCACCACCCAGGCGACCAACACCCTGATCACGGTATGGCGGCCGCTGCTTAGTGTGGCCAAATATGTCCAGAATGTCGACTCCCCGGTTGCCGGCGGCGGTTCGTCCATCGGTCCTTTGGATGTCGGTGGCGGCGCCGGTTCACAGACCTATTACTCCCAAGGTGTAACCGGCGTGCCTGGGGAAACACTGGAATATGTCATTGTCATTTCAAACCCGGGCGGCAGCGGCATGGCCAGTGACGTAATCATCGAAGATCAAATCCCGCCATTTACGGCCTACGTGGCCGGCTCCATGCTGCTTGACGACGGATCTGGGGTGTTTAACTCGGTGACCGACGTTGAGACGGATCTTGACGCCGGTGAATACGACGGCACGCCCGGCAGTGAAACCGTATGGATCTACGCTGGTTCTGGTGGTGCGGACTCCGGTGCTGCCACGACATACGGCGACGGCACCGGTGGAACGATGAATGCCGGCATCGACAGCCGTGGCGTATTCAGAGTCATCATTCAATAGCCTTTGACCAAAACGTTGAAGCGGGCGCCGGGATTCGTTCCGGCGCCCATGAATGATGAATCTGAAAAATGGGTGTATCATGAAACAATTACTATCGATTGTCATTTTATTTCTTCTCTTCTCGTTCTGCGTGCAAGTTGGCCGTGCCCTGGCCGACGTGGCCGCCAACGCACAAATTATCAACCAGGCCACCCTCTCCTTTGACGACGGATCGGGCGCCGGCATCCAGACGGTCAATGCTTCGGTAACCGTCACCGTGGCCCATGTGCCTGGCATCCCCACCCTCAATTCACCGGCCGATGCCAGCACCGCCTACACCGGTGTCGACACGCCTATGGATTTCACCTACACGATCACTGCCAGCGGCAACGGTCCGGACACCTATACCCTTTCCAGCAGCGTTACCGCCCAGACCAATACCGGCGGTGCGGGAGCCAGCGTGCCCGCGTCGGTTTACCTGGGGGCCACCATTACCACCGGGGGCAGCACGGTAAGCGTTCTGCAGGTGCCATCGGACGGCCTGACCGATTCCGCTGTCAACGGTATCGCTGTCGGTGACACGGTGATGGTCAACAGTGAATTGCGGACCGTTTCGGCTGTCAGTGATCCGGCCGGCGGGACTGCCACGATCAGCCTGTCGGCAGCGCTCACGGCTGCACCGGCCATCGGTGTGCCGGTTTTAGAGCAACAGTCCTTTACCCTGACCGTAACCTCGGGAACCATCATCGCCTCGGGCACCGACATCGTGGTGACCGCAGCGACCACGGCATCCAGCGCCGCCGGCGCCACACCTGCAGACCCCGTGATTGCCACTTACACCAGCGGCAGCGCCACCCTGAACAAGTACGTGAGAAATGTGACCAATGCCAACGGCACCACCGGCGCCACGAGCTTCACCGTGAACAGCGCCACCAGCACCTACTACACCGACGGTGTCACCGGCGTCACGGGAGACGTTCTGGAGTACCTGCTGTTGGTGGACAACCCCGGAAGCGGCAACGTGACCAGTTGCACCATCGACGATGTGCTGCCGACCGCCTTCGTGACCCTGGTTGTGGGCGCCTACGGCGGCACGGAAGAGGTGATCTACGTGGACAATGGGGGCGTTGAGACCCGGCTCACTCAGGAATCGGGCGACGACGCGGCCACAGTCGCCGGTACCAACCTCAGTGTCAATGTGGGTAGCGGTGCCGATGCGGTCAATGGCGGCACGGTTGCCGGCAGTCAGAGTGTTTTCATTGTCTACCAGGTCACCATCAATTAACCCTTTAACGTCCGTATCGTCATGATCATTTGTCTGTCACCATGCGGAAGTATACGCCTCGGTAAACGGGGGCTCCGCCATCACTGCGTCCCGGCCCTGCCCGGCAGGACGAGGGTGACGGGTGACAGGCGAACTGACACCGCCAGCCGCATCGCGCGCCTCCTCCCCGCGGTGCTGCTGGCGGTCGTCCTTTTTGGGGGCCCGGCGTTTGCCCTCACGCCGTTCACCAATTCAGCGACCCTGTCGGGCAACGGCAGTGTTGTCGCCACCACCAGCGTCACCACCTGGCTGGATGCGCCCACCCCGTCTGCCATCCGTTTCTACCGCTACGCCCCCGGCGCACCCGGGGCCACCTCGGTGTTGGTGCCATCCACGTCAAGCAGTGACGATGGCACGACAACCGGCGGTACTCAAACCTTGAATCAGATATTTGCGGTCGGCAGCAGTGTGCCCATCGACCTGAGCAATCCCGTGCCTCTGGTGGCGGCAACCACTTACCATCAAAATGAACCCATTTTCATCGAGGTGGCCGATGGCGACCAGAACCAGGATTCGGCTGCGGCCGATACGGTGTGGGTGCTGGTTTCCGTGGCCGCCATCGGGGAGGGTGAATTGCTGCTGCTTACCGAAACCGGCCCCAGCAGTGGTGTTTTTTGCGGATACATCCAGAGTTCGGGCAGCGGCCCGCCCGCCATGTTTGATGGCGTGCTTCACGTGAGTGCAGCAGAGCCTCTGGTGGGCCAGTATGTAGACAGCTTCGACGCTACCGATCAAGCCACGGCCTCGGTACTGGTCGATCCATACGGCATCGTATTTGACAGCAGCAATGGCAACCCCCTCGACGGTGTCGGCCTGACCCTCATCGATGTCGTTACGGGGTCGCCGGCCAACGTGTTCGGCGACGACGGAATCAGTTCGTTTCCCGCCACGATACCTTCCGGCGGAACCGTCACCGACAGCTCCGGGCGAACCTACAGCTTCCCGTCTGGCGGATTTCGCTTTCCCTTCGTCGCGCCGGGCGACTACCGCCTGGATATCGCTCCGCCCACGGGGTACGGCGCGCCTTCGGTGGTGCCCTCGGCCGTGCTCCAGGCGCTGCCCGGCGGTCCCTTTGCCCTGCTCGATCCGGGATCGCGCGGTGAGGTATTTACCATCAATCCGGGGCCGTCGGTCAATCTGGACATCCCTGTCGATCCTTTGGCGGGAACCCTGTGGTTGAGAAAAACCGCTTCCAAGGAGACCGCAGCCATCGGTGATTTCCTGCAGTACATCCTGGATCTGGAAAACACGAATACCGACAGTGCCAGCGGGGTGATCATTGCTGATCGCCTGCCACTGGGTTTTCGCTTCCAGGAAGGGTCGGCACGGCAGGACGGCCATCGTACCGACGCGGTGCAAATATCCGCCGACGGTCGCTTGCTCACCTTCAACCTGGGCAGCCTGGCTGCCGGTGGATCGATGCAATTGCGCTACGTCGTGGAGGTGGCTGCCGGCGCCCGCTTGGGAGAGGCCGTTAACACGGCGTCGGCCGCCGACAGCACCGGCAACGTCTCCAATACGGCGTCGGCTGCGGTAGTGGTAAAAGAGGATCTGTTTCGCAGCGAGAATATCATCGTCGGCCGGGTGATTGCCGATAACTGCGGCGATCATCCAACCGATCGGGCCGATGGGGTTCAGGGGGTTCGGATCTATCTGGAAGACGGGTCCTTCGTTGTTACCGATAAGCAGGGCATGTACCACTTCGAAGGGGTCCCGACCGGCGCCCATGTGGTGCAACTGGACATCGACAGCCTACCGGACACCGTCGAAACCGTTGCCTGTGAGAAGAACACGCGGCATGCCGGCTCGCCCTGGTCTCAGTTCGTCGACCTTCAGGGGGGCACCCTGTGGCGGGCCGACTTTCATGTGAAGCGCCGTCCCGGCGTCGATGCGGACCAGCCACTCACCGGCAGGGAACACCAACGCGGCTGTGCCGAAGCAGCCAGCGATGACCCGGGAGTCACCGCCGACGGCAGCACTTCCGATGATGCGCCGGGTATCCTGGCCCCGAGCGATGGCAGCCGCCTGACCAATCCGATCAACACGGTCCGTGTGCGTCTGGACGCCAAGCTCACACCCCGACTGTTGCTGGATGGCAACGAGATCTCTCCCAAACGTATCGGATTTAGCTTGAAAGACCCTGCCCGCAAACATGCCCTTTACTCCTATATCGGGGTGGATTTCGGCGACGCCGGTGCGCACACCCTTGAGCTTCAGGGCATCGGCCCCTTCGGCAATGCCCGCTTCGAGCAGCGCTTCACAGTTGAGCGGACGGGTCAGATTGCCGCCATCCGTCTGGTGTCGGCCGATGGCAACGTGGCCGACGGCAAAACGCCGGTGACCCTGACGCTCCGGTTGCTGGACGCCAACGGATCGCTCATCGATGCCCCCGCCGAACTGGAAATCCGCGACGGCAACCTGAAGCCCTGTCCGGGGGACGACAGAGACGTGCTCAATCGCCAGACGCCTGGCAGTGTGCAGCACGTTCAGGTGGCGGCTGACGGACGGGTACGCTTTGCACCGGTCACCACCAGCGGTCGCTATCGGGTGTCCCTGGGCTACAACGATGTCCACATGGACGCCGAGTTCTACGTCAAACCGTTTTTGCGTGAGTGGATCATCGTGGGCCTGGCCGAAGGGAATGCCGGGTACAACACCATTTCAGGCAATATGGAAAGCCTGACCGACAGCGATGCAGAAGAGAAACTCTACCAGGACGGGCGGGTGGCCTTCTTCGCCAAGGGCCGGGTGCGCGGCAAGTGGCTGCTGACCCTGGCCTACGACTCGGAAAAGGATCGGCAGGATCCCGATAATCGGCTGTTTCAGACCATCGATCCGGACACCTATTATACCTTATATGGCGATGCCACGACGCAGCAATACGATGCGGCCAGTATCCGCAAGCTTTACCTCAAGCTGGAGCGCGAGCAGTACTACCTGCTGTTCGGTGACTACGATACCGATCTGGGTGCCACCGAGTTGAGCAAATACAGCCGGACGCTCAATGGCTTCAAGAGCGAATTTGCAGGCAATCACCTCAGTTTCAACGGGTTTGTCAGTGATACCAACCAGGCCTTTGTCAAAGACGAAATCAGGGGGGACGGTACGTCGGGTCTCTATCGACTGACACGCAAGAATATCCGCATCAATTCGGAAAAGGTGACCATCGAGACCCGCGATCGCTACAAGAGCGAGGTCGTCCTCTCAACCCGGTCGCTGACCCGTCATGTGGATTACTCGATCGACTACGATGCCGGCAGCCTCTATTTCAAGTCGCCGGTATACAGTCGGGATGAGGGCTTCAATCCCGTCTATATCGTCATTGACTACGAATCCGCCGACAACACCGACGCATCCTACACCTATGGCGGCCGGGGCGCGCTTCACCTGTTCAATCAGCAGGTGGAGGTCGGTGCAACCTACATTCACGAAGGCCCGCGCAATGCCGAGGGCGACCTGGGCGGCGCCGATCTGACCGTGAAACTGGACGAGCATAACATCGTCAAGGCTGAATTTGCCGCCACGCAACGTGAGGAAACCGCCGAAACCCGGCGTGACGACGCCTGGCTGGCCGAGTGGCTGCACACCTCTGAAAGGTTGCAGGCCAGGCTGTATGCCCGCGAGCAGGGTGCGGATTTTGGTCTCGGCCAACAAAGCGGTAGTGAATCAGGCACTCGCAAGATCGGGGCCGAAGCGGACTATCGGCTTAATCGGTTGTTGGCCCTCAGCGGCGATGCTTACCGCCACTATGATCTGAGAACCGACGCTGAGCGTGACAACGCCGAGGGTCGGGTCACCTTTGACAACGGCGATTACCGCCTGTACAGCGGTCTGCGCATGGCCGAGGATCGGCTGTCCGACGGATCGGTGGACCGTTCCAATATGCTGCTGGCCGGGGCGGCCCGCGCGTTCTACGAAAAACGGCTCCAATTGCGGCTGGACCATGAGCAGTTGGTCAGCGGTGGGGACAACAGCCGCATCTATCCGACACGCACCCTGGCAGGGGCTGACTTTCGTCTCACCGATTGGGTGTCGCTGTTCAGCGAGCAGGAACTGACCTGGGGCAGCGATGAAGATACCCAGTCCACGCGGGCCGGGCTCAAGGCCACCCCCTGGCACGGCGGGCAGTTGGGGTCGTCGATCGGACGCGAATACAGTGACGCCGCCCAGCGGGTATTCGCCAACCTGGGGCTTGACCAGACCTGGCAGATCGATGAACGCTGGTCCCTTGACGGCGGGTTCGAACGCAGCCATACCATTGATGCTGCCGGCGACCGCTCACTGGTCAGCTTTGGCGACGGTGATTTCACGGCCCTCAACCTGGGGGCCGGCTATCGGGCTGAGATCTGGTCCTGGACATCGCGTGCCGAGGCCCGTTTCGCGGACAATGAAGAGAAATGGAACCTGCTTAGCGGTGTTATCGTGGAACCAATCCGTGGCCTGGGAATGTCGGCGGGCCTGCAGTTGACCACCACCGATACCGACGGCGGACAGGATGACACTGCCGGTGATCTGCGCCTGAGCCTGGCCTGGCGCCCCAAGAATACCCGCTGGATCCTGTTGGACCGTCTCGATTTCAAATCTGACCGCATCGACGGCAACGGCCTGGATACCGACAGCCGCCGTATCGTCAACAATTTCAACCTCAATTTCAAGCCAGAGCACCGCTGGCAGGTGGCGCTGCAGTACGGGGCCAAGTATGTGTTCGATACCATCGACGACGACAATTATTCAGGGTTTACGGATTTGATCGGCCTGGAAGTGCGCCATGACCTCACCCAACGCTGGGACGTGGGGCTGCGGTGCAGCGTGCGGCACTCCTGGAATGCCGGACTGGTCGACTACAGCACCGGTGCCTCTGTCGGATACGCCATCGCCAAGAATGCCTGGCTGAGTGTGGGCTACAACTTTACGGGTTTCGAAGATGAAGACTTCTCGGATGCGGATTATACCGCCCAGGGGCCTTTTGCCCGGTTCCGGCTCAAGTTCGACCAGCAAACCGTACGTGAATTGGTGGATTGGTTTTCGAGATGACGCTGTGCAGCAGGGCTGTGGGCGTCGGTCAGGCTGGCGCCGTTCTTTCCGGCAGATGACCCAGTTCATTCTTGACCGCCTTGGCAATGCCTTCCAGCGTATACGGTTTTTTTATGTATTGGCGGGCCCCGAGCCGCTGGGCTTTGCGAACGCGTTCGTTTTCTGAAAATCCGCTGGCAATGATGGCTCGCTGGCCTGGGCGCAATTTGAGAATTTCCCGGTAGGTGTCCAGGCCGTCCATGCCCGGGTCCATGATCATATCCAGAACAATCAGATCAGGGCTGCCGGTTTGCATGTACGCCACAGCGGCCTCACCGCTGGGAACCGTTTCCACCTGGTAGCCCAGACGGATTAGGATGCGCGAGGCGATATCGCGCTGGTCGGCCACATCGTCGACGACCAGGATCGATTCCCCGTTGCCCGTTAAATCGTCGGCCAGCTGACCTTCGGTTTGAGCATCCGGAATTTCCCGGGTCACCGGAAAGTAAAGCTCGAAGGTCGTCCCCCGATCGGGAATACTCAGTACATCGATATATCCGTCGTGATCTTTCACCGTTCCCCAGACGACGGCCATGCCCAGGCCCGTTCCGCTTCTACCCATGACTTTTTTTGAGTAAAATGGTTCAAAGATGCGCTTGAGGTCCTCGCGGGCGATACCGATGCCCTCGTCGGCCACCGTGAGGACGGTGTAGTCGCCTTCCTCGACTTCATCATAGCCGCGGATGGGTCGGTCCACATACTGGTTGCGGGTGGAAAGCATGATGCCTCCTGCGTCGGTACGGATGGCCTCGGCGGCATTGGAGACCAGGTTCATGACCGTCTTGGACAGGTGGACCGGCGATCCCATGATGTCGAGCAGGTTTTCCGCCAGGTTGAGGCGAAATTTTACTCCGGGGTGGTACTTTTTCAGTTTCTCATGCTCGGGAGACTGCAGATATTCAGTGACGATACGGTTCAGGTTGGTCACCTGGGAAACGGCCACCCCCCGCCGAGCCAAGGTCAACAAGTCCTGGACGATGGCGGCCGCCCGTTTACCCGAGTTCTCAATCGTTTTGACCGGTCCGCGCAAGGGGCTGTCCTCGGGAAGGTCCATCAGCAGCAATTCCGGATAGCTGACCAGTCCACTGAGAATATTGTTCAGATCATGGGCCACGCCACCGGCCAACAGACCGATGGCTTCCATTTTTTCCGAGCGATGCAGCCTGCTCTCCAGTTCCTTGCGTTCGTTCTCGGCGGTCAGGCGTGCGGTGACATCCGTGAAGAATCCAAGGTTGCACCTGACCCCGCCGAAATCGACCAGTGTCGCCTTGACATCGGCATAGATCAGCGCACCGCTGCTCGTCAGGCAGGGCAGGTCGGCGACCATGATTTTGCCGTCTTGCCGGTTCTGGGTTTCAAACAAGGTCAGTATGCGTGTGAGTTCATCGCGGGGGTATAGATCCAGCATCGACATGCTGGTGAGTTGGGGTTCTTGATATCCCAGCATGCTGCAGATGGCGGGGTTGGCGTAGCGAATATGCTTGGATTCCAGCTCGGCCACCAGGATGCCCTCGGCAGCGCCGTCGAACAAATCGCGATAGCGTTTTTCGCTCTCGACCAGTGCATCGATGAGTTCCGATACTTCACGGTTCTTCTTCTCCAGACTGTCGACCATGGTATTGAACGCGTTGACCACCTGGCCGATTTCATCATCCCGTGAATTGGATAGATGGACCAGTTCGCCTTCGGCTACGTTGCGGGTGGCGTTGGCCAGCTGCCCCAGCGGGGCGCTGATCATCCGGTTGACGACCACCAGAAGCGCCAGCCAGATGGCGGCCATGACACCGAACGTGCCGGCATAAATGGCCTGTCGGGCAGTCGATAAGGGTGCCTGGTAATCCTTCTCATGGATGTAGCCCACCACATGCCAGTCCCAGAAGGGAAAATAGAGATGGTAGATACGGGCCGGCTTGCCGTCGATCTGGCCACTTTGGATTTGGGGCGATGGTTGGACCTTAACTTGGCGCGTTTGACCTGCCGGCAATTCAGGGCGAGTGAGCACGCGTCCATCCCTGCCGACCACCATCGTACGAATGCCCTGGAAACTTTCACCGATGCGTTCGATCTCTCCAGCGGCCTCCCTGCGCAGGGCGGCATTCATCTCCCTGTCGTCCTCCAGGCGAAGATCCAGCAGGTAGTTGAGATGGGTCTCACAGATGGTCAGTCCTAAACGCACAGCATGTTTCAGCTCGGCATCGATTCGTGACTGGATGTCATCTAAGATGGGTGGTGCAATCAGGTTAGCGGACACGATACAGATCACGATCCCGGCAGCCAGAACCGGGAGCAGGATGGAGAAGAGGATGCTTTTTCGAACTCGATTGGCCGGTGCGTTGCTCACGATCTGTACTCCGCCGACGGTTAAAAGCGCGGTGGCGCGGTCCGCATTTTGGTGGGATAGACGATCTCTTTCTTGCCCGCCTGCCATTGTATCAAAATGGGATTGTGTCCCACCTGTTTGCCATGGTGGTCGACTTTGAACCGTCCAATAACCGTGACCGTGTCCAAAGCACTGATATAGTCTCGGATACGCTGGTGATCGATGTCACCCACTTCTGTGATGGCGCGTTCAAGAATCTGGCAACTGGCATAGGCGGATCCGGCATGGTACGACGGCAGTTTGCGATAGGCCGAGTTGAAGTCTTGAATGAATTTGATGGTTCCGGGAAAGGGGATGCGTTCATCGGGCTCCCATTGAGAGGGGCCGAAGATGCCCTCGGCAATGGCACCGGCCCGTTGGTGAAAGTCCGGGTGAATCGGGGCGATGGTGATAGCAAGGACCTTAGGACGCCAGTCGCCCTGAGTCAGCAGATCCAGCAACAAGTATGCATCCGGCGGGTATGCCGCAAGAAGCAGACCGTCGGCATTGGCCTTCTTGGCTTGGTCGAGCAGGCGGGGCAACTCCTGCGGGCCGGATGCGAACGCCTGTTTCAAGTCAACGGTGATGCCAAATCGGTCAGCCCAGCGATCAGCCCCATCGGCCACGTCGATGGTGAAAGGGCTGTCCTCATATATGACGCAGGCACTTTGCAACCCTTTTCTGGCCATCAGGTCGAGCAGCCCGATGAAGTAGCGATCGGCCAAAGCGTACATGCCGAAGACATAGCGGTATCCACGATTCCAGATAGCTTTACCCGATGCTGCGCAGGCCAGCATGACCATCTGTCGAGATTCGGTGACCTGTGAGGCTTGGAGGGTCAGCGGTGTGCCGTAGGGGGAGAGAAGCAGGTCCACCCGGTCCTCATTGACCAGCTGCTGGTAGCGGTGGTGGGCGGTTTGCGGGTCGCTCTGATCATCATGGACAATCAACACGACCGGTCGATTCAGCAGGCCGCCGCGCTGATTGACCTGCTTTGCCCAGAGCCGGTACCCGTCCCTGATCATGGCCGACGGCTCTTTGAACCGTCCGGTCAGGGACAAGGTGGCCCCGATGCGGATCGGCGCTGGCGATTGGCCCCAACCGTTCAACGGCAGCATCAGGATCAGCACGGCCAGCAGTAGCGTCCATTTCTGAATATATCGTATGCGCATGGGATTGCCTATGGGTTTCCGTTTCTGATTCAGCACTTCCGCTGCATGGATTGCGCCATCTATGTGCAGTGTTTCATCGTTCCGGGTGTACGTCAAGACGGGGGACGATCGGGCAGCCTCTACTACGGTAGCGGCTACAGCGGGTCCTGTTCATATGTCATCAGGCCTTTGATACTTTGGGTGATCAGTTCCAGCCGGCGGACGATCTCCAGCCGGGTTTGGTTGGGGGGCAGGGTATGGTCGGCGATCCGCTTTCGGTACTGTCCGGCAACGGCTGACAGCAAATCGGCAATGGCGAGGTCATCCTGCATCTCACTTCTCCAGGTTGACGGAAAGCCACACTCGCTGGGTTGAGAGGGCTGAGAACAGGTCCACGTCCGCTGTCATGTCGCGACCGTTCTTGCGCATCGCCTTGATGCTGCGGCGCAACACCTCGGCGTGGCGTCGGGCAAGGTTGGCGATGTGACGGCCATCGACATCAACACCGGTTCCCAGCAACCGGCCGCCCGCCTCCTTGGCCACCATGTTAAACAGCTTTACGGTGACCCGCCCGGAGGTTTCACAAATGCCGCATTCATCGGTGTGCTGAGAGATGTCCTTGCGGAACGCGGCGTATCTGCCGCCCTTGCGCATGGTGGCACCGACCAAACCGGGCATAGCGGCGCTCAAGGCAAGTGTGGACCCGTCCCTGACTACCGCCGTGTCGACATCGTCCACGGGACGGGCATCCAGAAAAAGGGTCTGGATGCGTTCGTCCAGGTAGTCGTCGGCAAGGCCCAACTGCCCGCATAGGAAATTTCTCACCGTGCAACCGGTTCTGGCCTCCAGGATAACGCCTTTTTCCAAAAGCGAGCAAAACAGAGACAGGCCGGTAGGGTCGACATCCAGGTGCAGTCGGATCATGACGCGCTCTCCATAGTCACTGGCGGGTGAATCATAAGCCAACGGGGAGATCCTTGCGAATCTCCCCGTCGGTTCTGCTTGCATGGTTATCCAGGCGCTGCGTTTAGAAGTTGTAAACGGTGTCCAACTCCTCGTCCGTGACGCCAAAGGTGACGTTGTGAGGCGCTAAGGCTTCTTCTTTGAAGTAGTCGGGCAGCCGGTCGTCTTTGGGGGTAAAGCCGGCGGCCTGGTTAAACTCCCGTTCGTTCTTCAGAATCGACTGGCCCAACGCCGTGACGTCATCGGCCGTCATGGGCTGCCCGATGAAGGCACCGATCAAATCGACCAGTGCGTTGAAAGTATCCGGCTGGTCGAGAATGGCGAAGGCGATGAAGAGGCACATGCCGGTGGAGTCGATGGCTGCGGTGGCGACCTGCAGATTGCGGGAGAGCTCCACCTGGCCCTCGGGCTTGAGCGCGTCCACGCTGCCGCCGACCCCCAGGATATTGGTGGCCACGGCATAGCCGGCGGTGTGGTCGGCCCCCATGGTGGCCGTGGCATAGGTAACACCGATGCCCTGCACGGCCCTGGGATCGTAGGCCGGCATGGCCTGGCGTTTGACCACGGGCACCCGTTCGACACCGAAAACCTGGCCGGTGACTGCTGCGCCGTTACCCAGAACCCTTCCCAATGGGGTTCCATCGCCGACTTCCTGAAGCAGTTTGAGCGCACCCTGGCCGTCACCGAACTTGGCCAGACCGGCCTCCATGGCCACGCCGATGGTCGCTCCCATTTCGATGGTATCCAGGCCGAAGTCGTCGTCCATGCGGTCAATTCGGGCAATCAAATCCAGATCGTCGATACCGCAGTTGCCACCGTGGGCCCACACCGTCTCGTACTCGGGCTGTTTGGTGACGAAGTTGCCGTTCTTATCATAAAAGGTGCCGGAGCATCGGATGACGCAACCGCGGTGGCAGCCGTGGGTGGCCGACCCTTCGCCGCCGCGCTCGTTCTCCAGGGCGGCCTGGGTTTCACCGGAGATATTGGATGCGCCGTCGAACTGGCCGGTCTGGAAATTGTTGGTGGGGTAGCCGCCGGCTTCGTTGATCACGTTGGTGAGTACGTTGGTGCCGAATGCGGGCAACCCTTCACCGGTGACCGGATGGCTGCGCAGACCCTGGGCAAAGGCCTTGTTGGCGGCCTTGAACTTTTCAGGATCGGCCGGGGAGCGCATTTTCATGCCGTCGTCGTCCAGGATGATGGCCTTGACACCTTTGGATCCCATGACCGCACCGACACCGCCGCGGCCGGCGTGGCGGGTGGGACGCTGCTCCATGTCGGTAAACGCCACGGATGCGGCGGACATTTTCATCTCACCGGCCTGACCGATGGTGATGCAGGCGACCTTCTTGCCGTATTGTGCGGAGAGCTTTTCCACCGTGGCGTAGTTGCCCAGGCCCTTGAGATTGGCGGCACTTTCCACGGTGACGCCGTCTTTGTTGACGAACACCTTGTAAAGGCCGTCATCGGCGGGCTTGCCTTCCAGAATAATGGCAGCATAGCCCAAGCGGGCCATCACCTGAGCGCCCTGGCCGCCGGAGTTGGCTTCCTTGATGCCGCCGGTCAAGGGGCTCTTGCAGCCCACGCTGGCACGGCCGGACATGGCTGCGGCCGATCCGCTGAGCAGTCCCGGGGCAATGACCAATTTGTTGGCCGCGCCCAATGGGTGGCAGGTGGGCGGCACTTCCTTGGCCACCACGGTTGAAGTCATGGCGCGGCCGCCAAGGCCGGCATACGCACCAAGGGCATCGGTTTTAACGGCCGGCCCCCCTGGAGCACTCATGTCGATTCTCAAAATTTTGTCCATTGCGTCCCTCCTGTACCTATGCGGCTGGTGTTTACACAAGCTGTGATTCGCTGGTCATGTCGACGGTGGATGGGATAAATCAGTGATCAACCTATGTAATTATTGGTGTTTGCTGGTAATGTCAAGGAAAACCAAAATTGACAGCCTTTCGCCGGCCATGCGCTGCGCCGTTGATTTCAGCCGGTTTTGGTCTGTTAACTGCCACCGAAAGCACCCAACGGGGCAAAGCGGGAAAGATCAACCGCTACGGGCAGAACCGGACCAAAAAAATGCCCGAGAATGCTTCGCCTAAATGGCTGACAAGGACTCTCGGGCAGGCTTTTGGATTCGTGGCGTTTATGGTTGGGTAGGCGCTCAGCCGTTGGCCCCTTCAAAGGTTTTCATGAAATCGACCAAGGCCTCCACGGCGGCCAGGGGCGTGGGATTGTAAATGGATGCCCGGCAGCCGCCCACGGATCGGTGACCTTTGAGGCCGCCCATGTCGTTTTGCAGGGCATCGGCCACGAATTTGGCTTCCAGGTCTTCGCTGGGCAGACGGAAGGTGACGTTCATCAGCGAGCGGCTGTCCCTGTCCGCCGTAGCCCGGTAAAAGTCGGTCTGGTCCATATAGTCGTAGAGCAGTCCAGCCTTTTTCTGGTTCAAGGCCGCCATTTTATCGAGTCCGCCCACGCTCTCCTCCAGCCACTTGAGTACCAGCTGAACCGTATATACAGCGAAGCAGGGCGGGGTGTTGAACATGGAGTTTTTGGCCGCAAAAGTGCTGTAGCGCAACATGGTGGGGATGTCTTCCGGGCAGCGCGCTAGCAGGTCATCCCGAATGATCACCAGGCAGACACCGGCCGGACCCATGTTTTTTTGGGCGCCGGCATAGATCAGACCGAACCGGTCCATATCCAGCGGCCGGGAGAAGATGTCCGAGCTCATGTCCGACACGATGGGCACGCCGCCGGTATCCGGAAACTGGGCCCATTGGGTGCCCTTGATGGTGTTGTTTGAGGTGATGTGGGCGTAGACGGCCTCGGGGTTGAAGGCGATGTCTTTAGGGATGTAGGCGAAGTTGCGATCCTCGGATGAGGCCACGACCTTGATGACTTTGCCCTGAATCTGGGCCTCTTTGATGGCTTTGGTCGACCAGGTGCCGGTGTTGACGTAATCGGCGGTATCCCCGTCACCCAGAAAGTTCATGGGCGCCATGCAGAACTGCATGCTGGCGCCGCCTTGGATAAAAAGCACCTGAAAGCGGTCGTCCAACTTCAGGATCCGTTTGGTGCGGCCGACGGCGTCATTGATGACATCGTCGAACCATTTCGACCGGTGACTGATTTCGGTGACCGACATACCCGACCCGGCGAAGTTGAGGAAGGATTCCTGGATCTCCTCCAACACCGGCAAGGGCAGGGCAGCCGGGCCGGCGTTGAAATTGTGGATTCTGTCCGCTTTCATCTGTTTAACCTCCATTTGAATGTGTCAGGGGGGGTGATTGCCTGCGTCTCTTGCCTGGAACGAAGGCAGTTCGTCATAGAACCCGTACTTTTACAGATAGAAACCGATAGATGTCAACTCGTAAGCGCATTCCGAGCGAATCATCTTGAGTGCGCTGTCGCCATGATTGAGATGCTTTTCCCGCCACGACATACCGCATCTACAGTCAAGCGCCCCCAGGTCATCTATGGGCGATGACACCGCTTTTTTTGTGCAGATCGGGTCGATGCCTCGACAGCACAACGCATCATTGTTGTCCATCACCATCGTGTCGATACTCGACCTGACAACCTCGGGTCAGCCGACATAACAACCCAAACTGCGATTCACCATTCTCGAAGAGAGTGGTTTGATAATTATAACGACTGGGTAACACCGACTGTTGTTCTTGAAAGGTGAAACCCATTGGGTTTGCCAATCTCACCCCATCTTCCCGGCAGCGGGATCTTCGTTCGGCGTTAGGTATCACCGCGCATCGTTCATGATAACGCGACGATACCTGCCTTGAATCTGCGGCAAGCTCGACAATCGCTTGTTTGGGTACAAAAAGCAGCTGCGCAGAGGCAAGCATACCTCTCCATTTATTTGATGTCTGCTTTCGAGTCGCCACTCGGCATTGATCAAAAAAGGTAATTCAATCAGATAACTCTTTTAAAGAAAAAATTTTTGTTGAAAAATTTTATTTTAAATAATATTTTTCAAAATAAATCACCAAATAGAAATTTAGCGTGGAGTGCTTCTTGGATAAAACCATTCTCGACGCATTGGATAACGACATCGTTCAGCTGCTGAACGAAGATGGACGTATGTCTTTCGGTGAGATGGCCAAAAAGCTCAACGTGACCGCGCCGACCATTCGAAGCCGGGTAAAAAACCTCGAGGAGAAAGGCCTGTTCAGGGTGTCGGGCCTCATCGACCCGGGTCGTCACCAAGGTATGATCACCGCGATGGTGGCGATGAGCATCCAATCCAAAGTCCCTTTGGATACAATCGTGGACCAAATATCTCGTCTTCCCAATGTCGCTTGGGCTGGGGTGGTTGCCGGACGTTACGATGTCATTGCTGAAGTGGTGTGTGTCGGCGGCAAGGATGAACTGTATCGATTTACAACGGAAACGATACTCAAGTTTGGCCACGTGGTTCGAAGTGAGACATTTATCATCATGAAATCAAAACGAAACTGGTTGCGCCTGCCTGACGGTGTGGGGCACATCTAGCGCCGAAACCATTGGGATAACCATATGAACATCGCCGTATTGGGCTCGGGAAATGGTGGCTGTGCGGTTGCCTTCGACTGCTCGGCCAACGGACATCGGGTCCGTCTGTTTGATTTTGAATCGTTCCCGCACACCATCGATGCGGTCAACGGCCACGGAGGGATCTACTGCGAAGGCGTCCTGGATGGATTCCAACCAGTGGATTATGCCGGACATGAGATCGAACGGGCGCTGGAAGGAGCGGATATCGTCTACGCGGTCGGTCCGGCCTACAGTACCAGACCCTTTGCCAAGGCCTGTGGACCGCACCTCGAGAAGGGGCAGACCGTGATCGTGTGCCCCAGTTCCGGCGGCGGCAGCATTGAATTTAAAAACGGTGCCGGACTGGATCTTCGGGACGAGAATATTGTCGTTGCCGAGACATCGACGCTGCCATACGCCGTGCGGCTGCTTGAACCCGGCAAGATAAGGATATTCAACAAACTCAAGGGCGGGCTGTTTCTGGCGGCGGTTCCAGCCAGCAACACCGATACCGTTTTGGAGAGTGTCGGTGATGTCTATCCGACGATGAGTGCAGCCAAAAATATCCTTCAGACCAGTTTGCAAAACGGCAACCCGGTCATCCATCCCACGATAACGTTGATGAATGTCGCCCTGATCGAGCGCACCGGAGGGGATTTTGAGTTTTACCACGAGGGCGTCACCCCGGCAGTCGGAAGACTCATCGAAGCCGTTGATAAGGAGCGGATCGCCATTGGAAAGCGATTGGGCTTCGACATCATTCCGGATCCGGAATTGGGCGTCATGCAGGGCTATATGACCGAGGCCACGTACGGCAGCGGTTTTGTCACTGCACCAGGTTTCAAGGGCGTCAAAGCCCAGGCCAGCCTGGATTATCGATATTTTAATGAGGATGTGGGCTACGGTCTGGTGTTCCTGCAGAAACTCGGGCAACAGGTGTCTGTGGCGACACCGGTGATATCTTCGGTGATTCACCTGGTTTCCATCGTCATGAATCGGGATTACCTGGGTGAATCGCAGCGTACCATGGAAACGCTGGGACTAGCAGGTCGCACGACCAAAGAATTGGAGGAATTGCTGGCTTAGACATTTCTATAACTTTATCCACCGAAGCTGCGCTAATTCCGCAGAGCTGAATCGAGGCGGCGATACTTACATCCGCCAATGCGCCTGTCTCATTCCTCTACGTGCTTCCCAAGACCGTTGCCGGCCCTTCAGCGAGGCCGCTTCTAATTGTTCCGATCAGACTGGTTTGCTGATCTTTGCAAATCAAAGAGATGAGAAAAAGCGAACGAATTGGCATGCGCCAATCCCAGAGATCGTTAGCGGTGGGTCGTATTGCCTATCCGTCCAACCGCTTTCATAGATGCTCACTAATAAAACCAATCCAGTTAGAAGGAGGTCCTTATGGAAGAGTTTAAGCGGATTCTATATCCTGTCGCACTCACCGAAATTTCGCCCAAGGTCGCCCCCTATGTGGTCACCCTGGCCAGGCAACTCGGCGCCCAGGTCCATCTGCTGCACGTGCTGCGTCGCTTCGATTGGTTCGTCGATACCTACGTGTCCGATCCCCCGGAGCCTGACTTCAAGCGCATTGCCAGCGACTTCGAAAGCCAGGTCCTGACTCAGGCGCAACAAAAGCTCAAAGGGTTTCAAAAAAAACATTTAAGCGACATCCAGGTTGCCAACGCTGCTGTGGTCTCCGGCACCCACTACAAGCAAATTTTAAATTACGTTAAATCAGAAGGGATCGATCTCATCATCATGGGCATAGGTACCCCAGTACAGAAAGTGATTTTTGGCTCGGTTGCGGAAAAAGTTTCCAAACTCGCCACCGTACCGGTCATGTTAGTTAAAAGCGCCTGAGGCAAATCGTATTAAACGTACTCAACGAAAATAGGGAGAAAAACCATGGCAACCAAACGGGAAAAACGCGATCCTTACCTCTGGGAGGCATTACTGTCGATCATCGGATTGATTGTTTTCATCAGCCTGGCGATCCTACGTTATGAAACCGATGCCCATGTGCCCATACTGCTCGGCGTACTCGTGGCCGCCGCAGTCGGTTTGCGGGCCGGTTTCAGTTGGAAAGAGATCGAAACCGGTATGCTCAACGGGATCACCAATTCGCTCCAGGCCATTGTGATTCTGGCAATCATCGGCATTCTCATCGGTGTCTGGATTCTAAGTGGTGTCGTCCCCACGCTGCTCTACTACGGCCTGAAAATACTGCATCCGAAGATATTTCTACCGGCGACCCTGATAATCTGCTCGATCACCTCCTTGGCCACCGGCTCCTCCTGGGGCACCTCGGGAACCATCGGCATCGCTTTGATCGGCATCGGTGACGGATTGGGTTTTCCATTGCCGGTCGTGGCCGGGGCGGTGCTTTCCGGCGCCTATTTCGGTGACAAAATGTCACCGCTGTCCGACACCACCAACATGGCGCCCGCCATGGTGGGTACCGACCTGTACACCCACATCAAGCACATGGTCTATACCACCGGGGTCAGTTACGCGTTGACCCTGATTATCGAAATTGCGCTGGGCTTTTTTTATGGCGGTGGGGAGGCCAACCTGGAAAGTGTCAACCAGATTCTATCCGGCATCGACGCCCAATTCAGCGTCAATCCGCTACTGCTGCTTCCTCCGGCCATTGTCATGGCGCTGGCGTTTCGCAGGATCCCGGCGGTTCCGGGCATTGTGATCGGAATCATAACGGCCGGCATACTGGGGGCTATTTTTCAGGGCAACACCTTTGGGGGCCTGCTGTCGGCGGCCTACGGCGGCTATACCAGCAACAGCGGTGTGGAAGCGGTCGACAACCTGCTGACCAAAGGCGGTTTCGAATCCATGATGTACACTGTTTCTCTGGTAATCTGCGCCATGATGTTCGGCGGAATCATGGAGAAGACCAACCAGTTGCGGGTCGTGGTCACAGTCATCCTGAAGAAGGCTCAGTCTACCGGTTCCTTGATTACGGCCACCATCCTAACCGCCATCGGCGCCAACCTGATCCTGTGCGACCAGTACATGTCCATCGTGATGACCGGCAAGATGTATGCACAATCCTACACGGACAATAACCTGCATCCCAAGAACCTCTCCCGGGCCATCGAGGACAGTGCCACCGTAACAGCCAATCTGGTGCCGTGGAACTCGGGCGGTGCCTATCAAGCCGCCACCTTGGGGGTGCCCACGATTGCCTATCTGCCGTTTAACTTCTTCTGCTGGCTGACGCCGATTGTTTCCATGCTCTACGGCTGGTTCAACATCACCATCGATCCCATGGAGGAAGAAGTTGAAATGCCCGACATGGCGGCCGAGCAAGGTGCCGTATAGACCCAGGGTGCGCTTTTGTTTTCCGGCGTTAAGGGCAAAAAGAAACAAAGGAGATAAGGAGATGGGTAAGCATAGCTGCTGTATCGCAATAATCGCTTTGATTCTGTCCGGAATGTGGCTGGGACTTGGCGATGCACCGGCCCTGGCTGCCGATGCGGGCTACGCGGCAGGGTCCGCCCTGGAAGGCATTGCAGAGCGTGGAGAACTTCGCATCGGCCTGGAGGTCGGCTACATGCCGTTCGAGATGATCGATAAACGCAGTGGGGTTCGCCAAAAAGAGATCCGGCACGGCGGTATTCGGCGCAAGGGCCGCCAACTCAGCCTGATGGGCTTTGATATTGATATGGGCATCGAAATGGCCAAGGCCTTGGGGGTCAAAGCGGTGTTTGTCGACACCAGTTGGCCCAGCATCATAGCGGCGCTCAATCTGGAGCGTTTCGACATCATTTTCGGCGGGATGTCCGTCACCGAGGCACGCAAGGAGCAGGTCGATTTTGCCGATCCATTCATGACCGTGGGCCAGACCGTGCTGCTCAATGCCCGCCACGAACAGGCGGTCAAGTCCTACATGGACTTGGATGATTCGGTGTACACGGTGGTTTCCAAACCGGGAACCACCGGCGAAGCCGCGGTCTTGAAACGGATTCCCCGGGCAACCTACATGCCGGTAAACACGGAAATGGAGGGAGCCATGCGGGTGTTGGAGGGCACGGCCGATGCCTTCGTCTACGACTTTCCCTTCAACGCCGTGTTCAAGGCCATGCATCCGTCTGCCTGTATCATTTTTCTCGATAAGCCGTTTACCCAGGAGCCCATTGCCTGGGCCATTCGAAAAAATGATCCTGATTTTCTGGCATGGCTGAACACGTTTCTCAAGACGATAAAAGATGACGGTCGTTTTGAAAGCATGTACAACAGGTGGTTCGAAAACACCGACTGGTTCAAATATGCCCGCTGAGACGATGAGCCGGGATGGTTCAACCTGGTTTCCAGGCAGGCCTGATAACGGATAGCCACCTAACTGGCCCCTCGCATGCCTTGCAGATGAAAGCCTGCAACCGCAAAAAATTCAGGGATTATAAGTATTGCAGTTGGGAGGTGGCCGTTGCCAATCGTTGGCTGAGTACTTTGGCTACATGTTTGTGAATCGCTGTGGCCAGTAACGGAGCCTCACGCTCGATGCGTTCCAGTGCTTCTTTGGTGAGCAGGTTTAAAGTGGTGGGCACATCGGCTATCAGTGAGGCGCTGGTGGTTGTTTGGGTGAAGTAGCTCATTTCACCGTAAATGGAGCCTGGACCGCCACGCCGAAGACGCTGCATACGTCCGTTATTGCAAGATAAAACCACCGAGACGTAACCGGATACAACGAAATAGATCCCCTCGGAACGTTGGCCTTGTTCGATAATGATGTTTCCGGCGTCGATGTGCCGGACTTTGATAAGCGACGCCAATCGCAGCTGATCATCTTCTCTTACTCCGGCATAATTTTGCAGTATCCCGAACAGGTCGGCAATTCTCGCAGGCGTCTGAGCATGTCCATTTTCACTGATGATCTGATCCTCGCACCATTCCAGACCCCGATCGGTGTCCTCAAAGAATAGGGGCGGCGGCAGGCCATACGCCAGTCCAAAGGTTGCCGAGAGGCGATCGGCCACTGATGGTGACATGTGGGTATATACTATTGTGTAGCCGGAACTTACCGAGCGTGCTTGCATCTGAGCGAGCGTCTGTGCGGCAGAGGCGTCGATGCCGCTGACCTGCCGCAGATCGATCAGGATGTATCGAGGTGGCGGCTTGGATCGGTCCTGGACGCGCTGGTTAACTTTCATTGTCAATAGGTTTCCGGCTCCAAAAAATATAAAACCCTCCAACTCGAGAATATAGATCTGATCGCCATGTTGTCTCAGCTGTTGTTCGTCGGCTTGCGAACGCTCTACATTACTGCGGTGGTCTCGTCCCGAGGCGGTGGCTCGCAATATGTTAAAACGGCTGTAAGTTAACACAAAATGAGCGATGGATAGCATCAGGCCGATACCGACGGCAGGCAAGGTACCGAAAAACTTCATAGCGGCGATGATAAGCAACACAATGGCAAATTCAGTTGTTGTAAGGCGCCGCCAAGGCTCGAATAACCATCTACTAAGTAAGTTCAGCCCCATGAAAAAAAGAATGCTGCTAATGGCGATTAACGGGATCCATTGAAGTAGAACGCCGCCGTAGCTGAGAATAAGAGCACAGGTAACGGCTACTATGATACCGGTAAAACGGCTTTTGGCCTGCATACGCCGGATCAACGAGGACAGCGAGAATGAGTTATACCCACTCGAGCTTCCCAATAGGCTCAATAGCAGGTTCGCAGTTCCGGCCACTTTCAACTCGCGATTGACGTCGATCCCCTTCTCTGATTGCATGTCGAGACCGCTGACATTCAAGAGCATGCTCAGGTGACACACCACAAGAATCGATCCGATAGCACCCACATGATCCATCAACAGAGGCCAATCGACCATCGCCAATAAGTTTACATTAGGAAGTTGCCACAACGCTCCTGATGGGATGTTGGCGAGTGTAAAGGTCGACCCACCATCGGGTAAGCCGATCATACGAGCCCAAATATGAAAACCAATGATTACGAGCACCAGAAAAGCTGGTAAGACACTGGGGTGTCGGTATCGGCGTGTCAACAGAAAGCAAATCAGGCCGATGACGCCGGCTGGAATCCAACACAACAGGGCATTCGGCTCGATCAGGCTGAAAATATTGGACCAGGAAAAAGATATGCCGGTGGCGATTTGGATGGCGCCCATGATCAGAAATAGCCCTACACCGGATAAGAATGCAGCTGTTACCGGGAATGGGATATACCAGACCAAGTCGCCCAATTTGGCAACTCCCAGGACCCAGAATCCCAGACCAATTGAGAAAGCTGAAAGCGACAATCCGGCCACCAGCGTTGCAAACATGGCTTCAGGACTGGCATTGCCGGCCATGCGGTCCACCAGGGTGGCGGATAGAATGGCAAACATTGCGGCGGGCACATCCTGTACTGTTGAAATGGCCCCGCGATACGAGCTAAGCAGCCCAGAAATGAGGCCCATTATCAAGGCGCCTTGTAAAAAAAAGGCCGCAGCATTGGGTACAAATTTGGCAAGCTCTCCCGTGAAAATCAGTGATGCGTAGGAGATGGCAAAAAAAGATGACAAAAGGCCTGCAATGACGCCTGCTGTAACTGTCGAAACGGGGCGGTTGTTCATGAGCGTCACCAGAAGCCATCCATGAAAGAGATGCTTGTTGTCATCTACGGGCATTTATTATTGGAACGAGCCAGGTTGGTGCCAAATTGGGTCAGGACGACAGCCCCACCAAGCTGGAAAAGCGAACACTTGCCGGTCAGTTTGAACAAAACCCAAAAAGCATCATCCTATGCCCATAAATGCTGCGAGATGACGCACTCTCATTCTAACGCGTCATACGTGTTTCTTCAGATTATTAAATCCCCAGGGGGACACGCCTTGCGGCCAACCGAATGTTATCGAGGAGGTTGATCGGTAAACT
>JAAUYD010090553.1_pt1 | contig 24917 bp, 18 predicted proteins | sample 7278101 | NCBI WGS metagenome assembly JAAUYD01 (sample SAMN14350128, study PRJNA611818) | marine sediment metagenome | isolation source: surface marine sediment (0.6m) | place: French Polynesia: Moorea | collected 2018-08
AACAACGACGGCCTGATCAGCGGCACCGAACTGGCCGGCGACATCGACGTCGAGGTCGGCCTGCCTTCCGGTGCGGTCGCCGGTGACACGATCACGGTGTCCGACGGCACGACCACGACCAACATCGTGCTGACGCCGGCCGACATCATCGCCGGCAATGTGACTACCACGTTCCCGAGCCCCGGCGAGGGCGGCACGATCGACGTCACGGCGACGCTGACCGACCAGGCCGGCAACACGTCGCCGTCGGCGAGTGACAGTGCCACCGTCGACACCACGCCGCCGACCCTGACGGTCGCCGCTCCAGACGGTACGACGGACACGACGCCGACGATTACCGGGACCAGCGGCGAACCGCCGGGTACGATCATCACGCTGACGATTGTGACCAGCACGGACGTGCAGACGATCACGACGCCGCTACTGGCCGATGGGACGTTCAGCGCCGATGTGCCGGACGCCCTCCCACTCGGCCCCTATTTCGTTACCGCCAGTGTTACCGACGGCGCCGGCAACACGGCCACGGCGAGCGATCCCGGTAGCGTCATCGCGATCCCCAACGTCGACCCGGTCGCAACCGACGACCCCAGTGCCGCCGCGTATTCCGTCTCTGTCGGCTCGTTCAGCACTTCCGGTTGGGCCAATGCCGACAGCACCGGGGCGGCGGTCACGCTGGTAGCACGCGAGACCGACGGCTCGATCGGTACGGTGTTCGCGAGTGGCGATCAGCGCGGTGTCGCCGGCTCGCCGCGCAGCAGCGGCCAGGTGCCGGACCAGATCGAGTTCGACAGGGCCACCGGCCAGTCCGAGTCGCTGGCCCTCGAGTTCGCCGGCAACGTGAACCAGGCCACCTTCGAGGTCGATCGGTTGTTCGCGACCGAGAGCGGCGGCGAGCAGGGGCGCTGGGTCGCGCTGTACGACGGCGAGGTCGTCGCCAGCGATACCTTCGTTCTGTCCAGCGGCAACAGCGGCACGATAGCCATCGACACCGGCAGCCTGGTGTTCAACGAAGTGCGCTTCGAGGGGATCGATTCCGTCGACGCGACCGGTGACAGCTCGGACTACTTCGTCACCGGCTTCCAGGGCAGCGGTCCGGCTGCTGCCAACACCGCCTACACGCTGTCGGCGGACGCGGTGCTCGACATCACGCCGGCCTCGCCCGATGACCTGATCGACAACGACTCGGATCCCGACGGCGACCCGCTCAGCGTCGTCGCGATCGACGGTGCCGCGATCACCAGCGGGCAGGTGGTCGCGCTCGCCAGCGGCGCGCTGCTGACGATCAACAGTGACGGCGCGTTCAGCTACGACCCGAACGGCCGTTTCGATACCCTGGCGGCTGGCGAGCTGGCCACCGACAGCTTCGTGTATACGATCGAGGACGGCAACGGCGGCAGCGACAGCGCGACGGCGACGATCACGATGATCGGCGTCGCACCGTCCGCGGGCCTGACCGCCAGCATCGATATCGACCCGGCGATCAGCGGCGACGACATCATCGCGCCGACCGAGCAGACGCAGAACGTCATCGTCAGCGGCAGCGTCGGCGGCGACGTCGTCGACGGCGATACCGTGACACTGACCGTCAACGGCAATGACTTCACCGGCAATGTCAGCGGCGGCAGGTTCGCGATCGCGGTAGACGGTGCGGATCTCGCTGCCGATGCCGACAATGCGATCGCGGCCAGCGTCACCGCGTCCGACGGCCTCGGCAACAGCGTCACGGCGACCGACATCGAGACCTACGCCGTTGCGCAGTCGGTCGATCCGGCACAGCTCGGCCTGTCCGGGGAGTACTACGCCTACAACGACCGTAGCAACGTGTCGAACAACAACCTGCGGCATCCTGACGACGGCGACTATCGCAACCTCGACCGGCTCTCGGACATCGTCAACATCATCGACGGCCGCAGCGGATCGACGGTGACCGGCAGTGTTGCCGCCGGAGACCACGATGCGACGTTCCGCGCGACCCGTCTCGACTACGGACAGGTCGGCGGCAACCTCGGTACCGGCACGACGCTGCAGGCGTTCTTGTCCGGCGATGCCGGCTCGCTGTCGCGGGATCCGGCCAACAGCACGGATGCCATCGTGCGCATTGTCGGCTATATCCTCGTCGATGCCGCGAGCATGGACTTCCGCGTTCGCTCCGACGACGGCTTCACGATCCGTATCGGCGATACGACGTTCGGGGTGCCGACCAACCACGCGCCGCGCACCGACACCTTCGACAGTGTCAGCCTCGACCCCGGCCTGCAGGAGGTCGAGATCCTGTACTGGGACCAGGGCGGTAACGCCGTCCTCGAGATCGAGGCAAAGGAGACCGGTCAGCCGGCCGCGGCGTATGAATTCGTCGGCAGCGGCGGCTTCGGTCTGTTCCCGCCGGGTTTCGTTGCCGGACTCGCCGCCAACGAGACCATCATCGAGGACCCGGCCAACCCCGGGCAGTACCTGGTCGTCGAGGGGGCGACGCCGAGCGGAACGGCGGGCGGCGACACGCTGGAAGGTACCGATTTCCTCGACATCCTCGTCGGCGGTGCCGGCGACGACCTGCTGACCGGCGGTGGCGGTGGCGACCAGTTGAGCGGCGGCAGCGGTGCCGACCAGTTCATTTGGAACAGCGGCGATCAGGGCGGCCTGGGGGCGCCGGTCGTCGATACCGTCAGCGATTTCAGTCTCGCCGACGGCGATGCGTTGAACCTCGCCGACCTGCTGGTCAACGAGCAAAGCAATGTGTTGACCGACTACCTGAGCTTCGAGGCCAGCAATGGCGACACCCTGGTCCATATCAGCAGCAACGGCGGGTTTGCCGGCGCCGGTTATTCGCCGGCGGCCGAGGACCAGACCATCGTGTTGCAGAACGTCGACCTGACCGCGCTCGGCGCCAATGATCAGTTGATCATCGATGCGCTGCTCGCCGGCAACCACCTCGTCGTCGACAGCTAGCGTCGGCTACCGCCAGCGACGGGCGATGCCGAGATGCCTCGCGGAAGATTGCCCGGGGTGCGCCCAGGTAGCTGTCGTCGGACTACCGGCAGCGGACACGACGCCGCACACGCGCCCGGGTGGCGGTCCCTTGCTTGCAGCCGCAATGGCTCACGGCGTGGTCGCACGTGCTCGGCCGCAATCCGTCGAGGCGGTGCTGATCGCCGGGTCGCCTGTTGACCAGGACACGACTGTGCCGCAGCGCACGGACGCGCTGGGAAGCGCATTCCATTTCTGCAGACCGCCTGTGGCATGATTCCCGCTTGCGCTTGAATGGTAGGCAGCATGCGCCGCGCCTGCGGTCCTCCCTGAGGTGGGGGCCGGGCGCGCTATCTGTTCCGGATTAGGCGGGTAACACCTTGAATCAGAAAAACAAACTTTCCCTTGCGCGGCGCAGCGCCGCGCTCTGCCTGGGCCTCGCAGTGCTCGGCGCGCCGTCTGCGGCCGCGGCGACACGCGATCTGGCCGCCGTCGTCGGCAGTGCACTGTCGTCCAATCCCGACGTTGCCGAGGCACGCAACCAGTGGCGTGCACGGCGCGCCGAGGTGCGCCAGGCCGAGGGCGGCTTCCTGCCGAGCGTCGACCTGAATGCCGGCATCGGCTACGAGTACACCGACAGCCCGACGACGCGCGCCGCCGACAACGACTCGAACGAGCTGACGCGCAAGGAACTCGGCCTCAACGTCCGCCAGATGCTGTTCGACGGCCACGGTACGCGCAACGAGGTCGATCGGCAGCGCGCGCGCACGACGTCGGCCGCGGCCCGCCTGCTGGCGGTCGGCGAGTCGACGGCGATGCGCACCGTCGAGGCCTATGCCGATCTGCAACGTTTCGCCACGCTGCGCGACATCTCGGCCGAGAGCCTGCAGATCCACCGTCGCATCGAAGACCAGATCCGACTGCGCAGCGAGGCCGGCGTCGGCCGTCGTGCCGATTTCGACCAGGTGACGTCGCGGGTCGCGCTGGCCGAGGTCAACATGCTGGCCGCCGATGTCAACCTGCGCGATGCCGAGACGACGTTCCAGCGCGTGGTCGGCGAGCTGCCGGGCGGGCCGTACGCGCCTGCGGCATCCGCGGCGACGGCGCTGCCCGCTTCGCTCGAGCAGGCGCTGGATACGGCGCGTCGCGACAACCCGCTGGTCGCCGTGGCCGCCGCCGACATCGACGCGGCCAAGGCGCAGCACCAGGCCGCGAAGCAGTTCGATTATCCCCGCTTTGACCTCGAACTCGGTGGCAATCTCAACGACGACATCGCCGGCACCGAGGGCCACGTCGACGACATGTCGGCGATGATCCGCATGCGCTACAACCTGTACCGCGGCGGTTCCGACAGTGCGCGCAAGCAGGCGACCGCGCACAACATCAACGAGGCCAAGGACGTGCGCGATCGCACGCTGCGCCAGCTCGAAGAGAGCCTGCGTCTGGCCTGGGCGGCCAACGAAGCGACCGCGCGACAACTGCCGCTGCTCGAGCGCCAGGTGGTCGCCGCGCGCGCGACGCGCGACGCCTACGAGAAGCAGTTCAACATCGGCCAGCGCACGCTGCTCGACCTGCTGAACTCCGAGAACGAGGTGCTGCAGGCACGCCAGTCGGTCGTGCAGGCGCGCACCGACAACCTGCTCGCGCAGTACCGGATCCTCGAGGCCACGGGTGCGCTGATCGACCATCTCGGCGTCGGCGAGGCGCTGGCCGGCGAGTAGGCCTATCCGGGGATGGGTTGCCGTTGACACGACGCGGTACCCGCCAACCAATCTGATGGCCCGTGGCCCGTGGCCCGTGGCCCGTGGCCTGGTCCTGTCCCGGTAAGCTGATCACGCCACGTCGCCTCCCCGGTGTACCGCCATGCGGCCCTCTCGGCCGAGAGCAGGGACAGATTTGCGTCACGTCCTTCGTTGCTGCCGACAAGGCACGCCTGGATCGCCGGCCTGTGCGAGTCCGGTCGAGACCCGCCGGATCACCGCCGTCGCAATCGGCGGCGGCCGCCGCCGGTCACGTGCTGACCGGCAGGCCGAGCATCTCCATGATCGCCACGTGCACGTTGGTCCACGCGCTGGGTGCCAGCACGTCCACGTCGACCGGATGCAGTTGCGCGGGCTGCACGCCCGCCTCGAGCCGTGCCGGCATCGCCATGCGTGGGCCCTTGAGCGCGAACACCTGGGCCCGGGCAAAGCGCTCGGCCAGTTGTACGGCGATCTCCGGCGGCCCCGCGACGAGCACGCCGTGCGACGACCGGTCCATCGCCGCCGCGAAGTCGTCGTGCATGATGCCGATGAAGCTGCCGCGGTAGCGGATATGCGCCAGCACGTTCTTGCGCGCGCGGGCGAGATGGAAGCGCGTGTCGGAGATCTGCCGGTAATCGGCATCGGTCATCGGTCTGCCGGTCGTGAACCAGGTCGGGCGGACGAAGCCCTCTCTGACCAGCAGGCGACGCGGTGCGCTGCGGCTACCGGTCCAGACGGCGCCTGTCACGCAGACGATTCTCTTGCTTTCGGCGTCGGGCATACGAGCTCCGTGGATGCCTCGGCGGACCGGCGTGGTGGTCCGCTATCGGCGGTTGCTGTCGATCCGGCGACCGCCCGCTGTCCGGGTCCGGCCGGTTGTTACAGGATATAGCGCGTCAGGTCTTCGTCCTCGGCCAGTTCGGACAGGTTGCGATTGACGTAGTCGGCATCGACCTCGATCGTGCGCCCACGGTAGGTCGGCGCCATGAACGACACCTCCTCGAGCAGCCGCTCCATGACCGTATGCAGGCGGCGCGCGCCGATGTTCTCGGTCTTCTCGTTGACCTCCCACGCAATCTCGGCGACGCGGCGGATGCCGTCGTCGGCGAACGCCAGCTCGACACCCTCGGTGCGCATCAGTGCCTGGTATTGCTCAGTCAGCGATGCGTCCGGCTCGGTCAGGATGCGCACGAAGTCGTCGGTGCTCAGCGCCGCCAGCTCGACGCGGATCGGCAGCCGGCCCTGCAGCTCCGGGATCAGGTCGGACGGCTTGCTCAGATGAAACGCGCCGGACGCGATGAACAGGATGTGATCGGTGCGCACCATGCCGTGCTTGGTGGTCACGGTGCAGCCCTCGACCAGCGGCAGCAGGTCGCGCTGCACGCCCTCGCGCGACACGTCGGCGCCGCCGTGCTGTTCGCTGCGGCTGGTCACCTTGTCGAGTTCGTCGAGGAACACGATGCCGTGCTGTTCGACCATCTCGATCGCGCGCAGCTTCAGGTCCTCCTCGTTGACGCGCTTCGCTGCCTCCTCGTCGCGGATCTGCGACAGCGCGTCGCGGATGCGCAGCTTGCGCCGCTTGCTGCGCTGGCTGCCGAGGTTCTGGAACAGCCCCTGCAGCTGACTGGTCATCTCCTCCATGCCGGGCGGGGCCATGATCTCGACGCCGAGGCTTGCCCCGGTCGTCTCGATTTCGATCTCCTTGTCGTCGAGATCGCCGTTGCGCAGCCTGTCTCGCAGCTTCTCGCGGGTCCCGCCGCCCTCGGTGCGCACCGGCGTGGCCTCGTCTTCCCAGCTCGACGTCGTCGGTGGCGGTAGCAGCGCATCCAGTACGCGTTCTTCGGCGGCGGCCGCGGCGACGTCCTGGACCTTGTCCATCTCCTGCACCCGCACCATCTTGACCGCGGCGTCGGCGAGGTCGCGGACGATCGAGTCGACCTCGCGGCCGACGTAGCCGACCTCGGTGAACTTGGTCGCCTCGACCTTGATGAACGGCGCGTTCGCCAGCTTGGCGAGGCGGCGCGCGATCTCGGTCTTGCCGACGCCGGTCGGACCGATCATCAGGATGTTCTTTGGGGTGATCTCGTTGCGCAGGTCCTCGGCGACCTGGGTGCGGCGCCAGCGGTTGCGCAGCGCGATCGCGACCGAGCGCTTCGCCGACTGCTGGCCGATGATGTGCTTGTCGAGTTCGCGGACGATGTCTTCGGGGGTCAGTTCGGCCATTGCAGGGTCGTGCTTCGGGTTGTCGTTGGATCTGGCGATCGGGTCAGTCGGTCCGGGCAAGGCGCCGGCCGCACCGCGGGGTCAGGCCATGTCGCCGGCCGCAATGTACACCCGGCCCATCGGCCAAATGTCCCCGAGACGCGCTGGCGCGAGGCCGTCGCGGCATCGCGTGAGGTCGCCGCGGACCGCCCATTCGCCCCGCCATTGCCCGGCCACCGTGTGGCAGCGGTTCGCCGGATCACAATGCTAACCGGGATCACGACGCGTCGAGCTCTTCGATGACCCGGTTGTGATTGGTGTAGACGCAGATATCGGCGGCGATCGCCAGACCGCGTTCGACGATCTCGCGCGCCGGCAGCTCGGTGGTGTCGAGCATCGCGCGCGCCGCGGCCTGGGCGAACGCGCCGCCGGAGCCGATCGCCATCAGGCTGTCCTCGGGCTCGACGACGTCGCCGGTGCCGGTCAGGATCAGCGAGGCCTCGCTGTCGGCGACCACGAGCAGGGCCTCGAGGCGGCGCAGCATGCGGTCGGTGCGCCAGTCCTTGGCGAGTTCGACCGCGGCACGGGTCAGGTGGCCGGAATGCTTCTCTAGCTTGGCCTCGAAGCGTTCGAACAGCGTGAAGGCGTCGGCCGTGGCACCGGCGAAACCGGCCAGCACCCGGCCCTTGTACAGCCGCCGCACCTTGCGCGCGTTGCCCTTCATGACCGTGTTGCCCATCGATACCTGGCCGTCGCCGCCGATCACGACCTTGCCGCCGCGTCGTACCGACAGGATCGTCGTTCCGCGAATCTCTTGCACGTTGTACCCGAAGACAGTGAGCGAGCCGGCAATTGTAACGGAAGCCGGGCGAAGGCACCGCGCCGATGCCGACCGGTCTGCAAGGGAGAGGGCAAAAGGGGGTAGGGGGTAGGGCGGAGGGCGGAGGGCAGAGGCGGTGGGGCCGGGGATCTCCGTTGACAGCTTCGCACCCCCGTCGACAATCCTGTCGGCCCTCGGCCCTCGGCCCTCGGCCCTCGGCCCTCGGCCCTCGGCCGTCAGCCCTTGCGCCGCGCGCGCGGATGTGCCTGGTCGTAGACCTGCGCGAGGTGCTGGAAATCGAGATGGGTGTAGACCTGGGTCGTGCCGATGTCGGCATGGCCGAGCAGGTCCTGCACGGCGCGCAGGTCGCCCGAGGATTCGAGCAGGTGGCTGGCGAACGAATGGCGCAGCATGTGCGGATGCACGTGGCGCGGCATACCCTGCTCGATCGCGCGCTGGCGCAGCCTGGCTTCGACGGCACGCGCGCTCAGGCGCGCGCCGCGCTGGCTGACGAACAGCGCCGTTTCGCCGTCGTTGGCGATCTGCGCCCGCACCGCGAGCCAGCCGTCGAGCGCGTCGCCGGCCATGCGTCCGACCGGTACGCGGCGGGTCTTGCGGCCCTTGCCGGTGACCTCGAGCAGGCCATCGGGGGTGCGCGCGTCGTCGACGTCGAGACCGACCAGCTCGCCGAGGCGCAGGCCGGACGAGTAGAACAGCTCCATGATCGCGCGGTCGCGATGGTCGAGCACGCCGTCGCCGGGCAGGTCGAGCAGGTGCGCGAGCTGGTCGACGTCGAGCGTGTGCGGCAGGCGGCGTTCGACCTTGGGTGCGCGCACGCCGTCGGCCGGGTTGGCCTTGACCCGGCCCTCGCGCACCAGGAAGCGCAACCAGGCGCGGATCGCCGACAGGTGGCGCTGCAGGCTCTTGGCCGTCAGGCCGTGGCGGAAGCGTGAGGCCGCGTAGGCGCGCACGTGCTGACTGTCGACGCGCCGCGGATCGGTGATGCCATGGTCGCGCAGCCAGCCGACGAAGCCGTCGACGTCGCGTCGGTAGCCGTCGAGCGTGCGCGCGGACAAGCGGCGTTCGTAGCGCAGGTAGTCGAGAAACGCGGCCAGTGCCTCGGTTGCTGCGTTGGCTGCGTCGCTGTGGCCGCGCATTGCGCCGCGATCAGATGCCCGGGCTCGACGCCGACTGCAGCGTCGCGCTGACCACCTCGGCGAGGCGCTGCAGGAAGTCGACGCTCTTGCCCTCGTGGAAGCGCCGCGGGTCGCGGCTGCCGATCGCCAGCACGCCGGCCAGCGGTGGCGCGGTCAGCGGGATCAGTGCCGCCGAGCCGGTCTCGCCGGCCTGCGGCCCGAACAGGTACTCGAGCTTCTCGCGGTCGAGACGGCCGCAGTTCGGCCGGCCACGCTTGATGAAGTCGCTGAACAGCGCTGGGCCGGCCTCGTGGGCGTGCGCCTCGAGCTGGTCGGACGCGAACAATTTCATCTCCACCGCGTCGGCCTTGAACTGTTCGCGCAGTTCGTCCTGCAGCGTGTTCAGGACCTCGTCGAAGGAGTGCGTCTCGATCAGTGCCAGCGTCAGCCGGTGCAGGCGTTTGGCCAGCGCGTCGTTCTCGCGCGCGACGCCGACCAGGTCTTCGAGCTGCTTGCGGTAGTTGGCGGTCTGCTCGCGCAGCGTGCGCACCTGGCGCTCGATCAGCGATACCGCGTCGCCGGTCGGGTGCGGGATGTCGATCGCGGCCAGCGCATCCGGATGTCGGTTGAAGAAATCCGGATGGGCAATGATGTACTCGGCAATCTGTTGCTCGCGCTCTGCGGCGCTGGCGTCTGCGTCGTCGTGTATCAGGCTCATCTGCCACTCCATCCGCCGGTACGCGATCGGCCGTTGCGCCGCGTCTCCGGCGTCAGGCCCTCACCAGGTCTTCGAGATCGACCGCGCCGTCGTATACCGCGACCGCCGGCCCGGTCATCCACACCGGATACTCGCCTCCGGCCCAGCTTACCACAAGCGTTCCGCCCGGCAGATTGACCGCGACGCGCTCGCCGAGCATGCCGCGCAGGCGCCCGGCGACCACCGCCGCGCACGCCCCGGTACCGCAGGCCAGGGTCTCGCCGGCGCCGCGTTCGAACACGCGCAGGTCGATCTCGTCGGGTGAGCGCAGCGCCATGAAGCCGGCATTGGCACGGCGCGGGAAACGCGCATGGCGCTCGATCGCCGGGCCGAGCGTCGCGACCGGCGCCGTGGCGACGTCGTCGACGACGACCACCGCGTGCGGGTTGCCCATCGACAGCGCGCTGATCTCGAGCGTGCGGTCGTCGACGTCGAGCGCGTAGGTCACCGCCTCGGCATCGGCAGCGAACGGTATCTCGTGCGGCGCCAGGTATGGCCGACCCATGTTGACGCGCACCTGGCCACCGTCTTCGAGGTACAGGCGGATGTCACCGGCGGCGCTGCCGACCGCGATCTCGTCGCTGTCGCTGAGACCCTTGTCGTGGACGAAGCGGGCGAAGCAGCGTGCGCCGTTGCCGCACTGTTCGACCTCGCCGCCGTCGGCGTTGAAGATGCGGTAGAAGAATTCGGTACCGGCATGGCGCGGCTTCTCGACCAGCAGCACCTGGTCGCAGCCGATGCCGAAGCGCCGGTCGGCGAGCGCGCGCAGCTGCGTCTCGTCGAGCACGACGCGCTGGTTGACCGCGTCGAACACGACGAAGTCGTTGCCGAGTCCGTGCATTTTGGTGAACGCCAGTCTCATGCCATCAGCATAACAGGCCCTGGCGCGGGCACGCGGCGCCGCGTGGGCGTCAGCGCAGGCGGCCGGTCACCGCGAGATGACGGTCGCTGACCATCGCGACCGCGAGAGTGTCGAGACCGGCATCACGCAGCTGCGCCTCGACCTCGTCGACCGTGTATGCGGCGCACAGCGAGTTGCGGAAATCGCGCCGCAGCACGTCGGGCGCATCCAGCGCATGGGTCTCGACCAGCGCGTCGACGGCGAGTGACGACGCCGGCCGCGCGAGGTCCATGACAACGACGTGCGCGCCGGGCGCTGCGCCGTGGCGCACCGTCTGCCACATCACGGCGGGGTCGGCGAGGTGGTGCAGCAGGCTGTTCGAGATCACCCAGGTGTGGGCGCCGTGGGCGAGGTCGGCGCACGGCAGCAGGCTGCAGACCAGATGTACGCGGTCGGCGATCGCGGGCCGCGCGACGAGGCGCTGCGCGGCGAGGTCGAGCATCGCCCGGGCGCCGTCGAGTGCGTCGATGCGCAGTCCCGGATGGCGCTCGGCGAGAGCGATCGGGATGTCCGCCGGTCCGCAGCCGAGGTCGAGCATGCGGCCGCGCAGCGGGCCGTCGGCCTGGCGTTCGACGAGCGCGACGAACGCGTCGTTGGGCTCGCTGAAATCGGCCTGCGCGTAGGCCAGGGCCTGCGCCGGGTCGTCCATCAGCTCTGCGGGTTCGGGGATGCGCTGCATCGACGTCAGTCGGGCAGTACCGATTCGGTCGCGAACAGCTCGGCGACGGTCTCGCGGCGCCGCACCAGGTGTGCGTCGCCGCCATCGACCAGGACCTCGGCGGCGCGCGGCCGCGAGTTGTAGTTCGACGCCATCGTGAAACCGTAGGCGCCCGACGAGCGCACCGCGAGCAGGCTGCCGGCGCGCAACGTCAGCGCGCGCTGCTTGCCGAGAAAGTCGCCGGTCTCGCAGATCGGCCCGACCAGGTCGTAGACGCCGGGCGTGCCCTGCGGCGCCTCGTCGACCGGCACGATCGTCTGCCAGGCGTGATACAGCGACGGCCGGATCAGGTCGTTCATCGCCGCATCTATGACCGCGAAGTCCTTGTCCTCGTTGTGCTTGAGGTACTCGACGCGGGTCAGCAGTATGCCGGCATTGGCGGCGATCGCGCGGCCCGGTTCGACATAGATCGCGAACGGCATGTCGCGCAGGCGACCGAGCAGCGCGCGCGCGTACTCGAACGGCTCCGGCGGGTTCTCGTCGTCGTAGCGCACGCCGAGGCCGCCACCGAGGTCGAGGTGGTCGATCGCGATACCGGCCTTGTCGAGGCGGTCGACCAGCGCCAGCACGCGCTCGAGCGCGTCGAGGAACGGGTCGAGATCGGTCAGCTGCGAGCCGATGTGACAGTCGACGCCGGACACCGCGATGTGCGGCAGCGCGGCGGCATGCCGGTACAGCTCGACGGCGTCGTCGATCGCGACGCCGAACTTGTTCTCGCGCAGCCCGGTGGAGATGTACGGGTGGGTGTTGGCGTCGACGTCCGGGTTCACGCGCAGCGCGATCGGTGCGACCTTGCCGACGTCGGCGGCAACCGCGTCGAGCCGCTCGAGTTCCGCGGCCGACTCGACATTGAAGCAGCGGATGCCGACCTCGAGCGCGCGCCGCATCTCGTCGGCGCGCTTGCCGACGCCCGAAAACAGCACCTTGCCCGGGTCACCCCCGGCGGCCAGCACGCGCTCCAACTCGCCGACCGAGACGATGTCGAAGCCGGAGCCGAGCCGCGCCAGCAGGTTCAGAACGGCGAGATTGGAATTGGCCTTGACCGCGAAGCACACCAGGTGGGGGTGGTCGGCAAACGCGCTGTCGAACGCGTGCCAATGGCGCTCCAGCGTCGCGCGCGAATACACGTAACACGGTGTGCCGAAGCGTTCGGCGATGTCGTCGAGCGCGACGTCCTCGGCGCACAGACGGCCGTCGCGGTACTGGAAATGATCCATCGGCGGTCAGCGTCTCGCGTCTTCCTGTTGCTGATCGTCCGCGGCGCTGTCCTGCGGCAGGTACAGCGGGCCCTTGTTGCCACAGCCGAGGGTCAGCAACAGCAGCGACGCGCTGGCGAGCGCGGTGAGACGTCGGATCATGTCCGGCTCCGTGGGGTTGGTGAGTCGGCAGTATAAACCGGGCGTCGCGACCTGCCGTAACCGGCGAGGCCGGCGTGCCGCGCAGGAGCGCGGCGCCGTCTGCGCGACGGCGCCGCCCGTGGCGCCCCAACGCGCCTCAAGTCCGACCGTAGCCGGACGCTAACCGGGCAACAGGACAGGCGTCTGCCGTTTGCCCGCCGGACCCCGGGCCAGACTCAACCATGGGGGGCTGCGATGACCAGCTTCATCAACTCCGTCGACGAAAGAACGCGCTTGGCCGGCGCCAACCGTCTCGAAGTCCTGCTGTTCAGCCTCGGTGAAGACAGCGAGACGTCGCGCAACGAGGTCTTCGGCATCAACGTGTTCAAGGTACGCGAGGTCATGCACGTGCCGGAGATCACGCACGCGCCGGACATGCCGGAGGCGGTCGAGGGCATGGTCAGTCTGCGCGGCACGATGGTGCCGGTGATCAACCTGCAGAAGTTCTGTCACGTGTCGTGCAAGGACCGGCCGAAGATCCTGATGGTGACCGAGTACAACAAGCACGTGCAGGGTTTCCTCGTCGATTCGGTCGAGACCATCGAACGCCTGAGCTGGGAAGAGGTCAAGACGCCGCCGCCGATGGTCACCAGCCGCCTCGGCGGTCTCGTGACCGCGGTCGCCGAGCTGCGCGACCAGCGCCTGGTCATGATCATGGACGTCGAGAAGGTGCTCGCCGAGACGTCGCGTTTCTACGACGACGAGCAGTTCTTCGACGACGTCGACCGCTTCGAGGATCGCGAGATCAGCGGCTTCTTCGCCGATGACTCCAGCGTGGCGCGCAAACAGATCTCGATGACCCTCGATCACATGCGGATCAAGTACACGTCGGCGGTCAACGGCGCCGAGGCCTGGCAGCGGCTGCAGGAGATCGCCGCACACGCCGAGGCCGCCGGCCGGCCGGTGACCGACTACCTGCAGTTCATCCTGACCGATGTCGAGATGCCGGAGATGGACGGCTACGTGCTGACGCAGCAGATCAAGTCGGATGCGCGCTTCAGCAACGTGCCGGTGATCATGCATTCGTCGTTGACCGCCGACGCTAACCAGGCGCTCGGCAAGGGCATCGGCGCCGATGCCTATGTGTCGAAATTCGAGCCGCGCGAACTCGCGCGCGCGCTGGTCGACGTGCTCAAGTAACCCGTCCCGGCCACGAGGCTTCGCGCGGGTTCGGGAGGTGGTTACGATGTACCCATTCAACAAGCGACGTGAATCGGCGGAGATGGCGGCGCTGCGTGCGCGCGTCGCCGTACTGGAGGCGCACAACAGCGGCCTCGCCGAGGCGTTGGAACTGGCGCAGCAACAGCAGTCGACCGCCGTCGATGCCGCAGCGACCCGCGGCGATCAGGTCGCCGACCTGACGGGCCTGCAGAACCGCGAACTCAAGGCCGGTCTCAGCGATATCCAGGGTTCGCTGGCCGCCGCCGTCGGTGCGGTCAAGGCCACGCTGGCCTGCGCCAACAACATTCACGACGACTTCGCCGGGCTCGCGCAGAGCAGCAACGAGATCGCCACCGGGCTCAACGGACTCGCCGCGCTGTCGGTCGAATCCGGGGCATCGGTGCAGGAGATGACGGCGCGCGCCGGGCAGATCAGCAGCGTGCTGTCACTGATCCGCAGCATCGCCGAACAGACCAACCTGCTGGCCCTGAACGCCGCGATCGAGGCCGCGCGCGCCGGTGAGCACGGCCGCGGATTCGCCGTCGTCGCCGACGAGGTACGCAGCCTCGCCGACCGCACGCAGCAGGCCATCGTCGAGACCGACAGCGTGATCCAGGACCTGCAGCACAACATCGGCCGCGTCGGCGGCACCTTCGACGACCTTGTCAAGCGCGCCGAGACGCTCGACGGCGATACCGCCAAGTTCCAGGGACGCCTGCGCGACATGTCGACGTACGTCACCGGGGCGTTCTCCGACGTCGGCGCGACCGCCGACAACGTGTTCGTCAGCCTGGCGAAACTCGACCACGTGCTGTGGAAGGTCAACACCTACCTGTCGATCAACCAGCACAGCCCGGCGTTCGACTTCGTCAGTCACCACGACTGCCGCCTCGGCAAGTGGTACTACGAGGGCGAGGGCAAGCAATACTTCTCGGGTTCGACCCACTATGCCGGCCTCGAGGCGCCGCACGAGGCGGTCCACAACAGTACCCGCGAGGTGTTCGCCGAACTCGAACGCCAACCGCTGGACTACGCGGCCGTCACGAAGGCCGTGCAGGCCATGGAGGCGGCCAGCCACGAGGTGTTCGACTGCCTCGACCGTATCCGCGCCGACTTCGCGCGTCCCGCGGACACCGACTAGCCGGCGTCGCTCAGGGTGCGGTCGGCCCCCGCGCCACGACGGTGCGGTTCCGGCCTTTGTTCTTGGCCGTGTACATCGCCTGGTCGGCACGCGCGATCAGCTCGGTCCCGGATTCGTCCGCGGCGCACTGCGCGACGCCGAACGATGCGGTAATCCGCCCGATCGGCTCGCCGGTGTCGGAACGTCGCATGTTCAGCCGGCCGATGCTCTGGCGGATCTTCTCGGCGATCTCCCGGGCCTGGTCGACGTAGGTGTCGGGCAGCAGGATCGCGAACTCCTCGCCGCCGTAGCGCGCGGTGGTGTCGTTGCGCCGGGTCTCGCCCGCCGTCTGATTGGCCAGCTGCCTGAGCACCTTGTCGCCGATCAGGTGCCCGTACTCGTCATTGATCCGCTTGAAATGATCGATGTCCATCATGATCAGGCTGAAATCGAAGTTGCAGTCTTGCTTCTCCTGGACCAGCCGGCCGATCTCGCGGTCGAACACCGTGCGGTTGGCCAGCCCGGTCAACGCGTCGGTCCTGGCCTGCTGGCGCACGCTCATCAGCTCCGCGCGCAGCTTCCTGATCTGCTGCGCCGAGTCGAGCAGGCCCTGTGCCTGGGTGTCCGCCAGTGTCTGCAGGTCGCGCGCCTCGCGCAGCAGATCGCCGGCGACCGCCTGCGCCTGCTGCGTGCTGGTGCAGGCGCCCAGCCTGCCGCTGTGCCGCTGCAGCGCGGTCGCGTGCTGGGCCGCCGAATCGGCGAAATCGGCCGCCGAGCTGGCGACATGGGACACGGCGTTGGCGAGTTCTTCCTGCAGACCCGACCTCTCGGCGTCGTTGCACGGCAGCAGGTAGCGCAGGAACAGGGCAACCGCGTGGTCGTCGCTCCAGTCCCGCCGTTGCGCGGTGATCTGGTCGAGCCGGTCGCTGAGGTAGGCGTTGGTCCCGGCGACGTGGTGATAGAACAGCGCATAGTTGACCGGGTGCAGCGATGCGTTGTGGGTTCGGAGGTGCTCGAGGCAGAGTCGGAAATACTCCGCGGATCTCTCGGCGGTGTGCATCGTCAACAGCGGTGCGGAGTTGGTGTCTGGCACAGGCGCCTCCTTGTCACAGGCGTCGCGAGCACGCGTTCCGCGTGGCGGAGCGGTTTCGCGTCGACCGGTCTGTCGACGAGCGCGAGCAGCTGACAACCGGAGTATGGCTCAATGACCCACGCCCGGTGAGCCGGCGATCTATCTGACTGCACCGGGTTCTTGGCCCGATAACCAAGCAACAGACCGACCGCGTCCCGTGCCACGCGTAACCCCGGACGCATCGACTCAGCGGGTTGCCGTTTCGTTACCAATTTTTGACGCCTTGCTTTCTGCGCCGCCCGCCGAGGCCGGGCTGTCTCCAGCCGGCAACAGGCGGTGATCTCAGCGGCGCCACGTTCGACGCTGGCGCGAGCCGTCGTGCCTCGCCGGCGTGACAGGCCGGCAAAGAAAAACCCCGCCGAAGCGGGGTCGCAGGTCGATGATAAGGTTCGTGTCGCGGTCACGTTTTTCGCGACTGCCTGACCGTCAGGCTCACCAAGCCCAGGGCCAGCAGCGCGAGCGTATGCGGCACCGGGACGGCAGCGACCTGCTGGATGGCGAGGGCGGACATGAACGCATTATTGTTGCCTGAGCCGGTCAGCGCGCCGGTCGTCGTGTTGATGGTGCCGAAGGTGCCATCGCTGAAGACGCCGTACAACGTTCCATCACTGGCAAACGAGATACCGCCGTCGTTGAAAGACGATCCGATGCTGCCAATGGTCGTCGCGATACCGGTCGCGACATCGATTGATACGAGCTCATTGTCCGGAGTATCGGCATAACCAAACAGGATGCCGTTGGTGTCGAATGCCAGACCCGTGACCGAGACGCCGATACTGCCGACCAGCGTTGCCGCCCCGGTAGCGGTATTCACCGTGTAGAGGTTCTCGCCGGCGCCGAATTCTTCGGCGAAGTACAGGGTACCGTCAGGTGCGAATGCGAGACCGCCAATGCCGTTGACCGAAGCGCCCAGCGAACCGACCGTGGTTCCGGCACCGGTCGTCAGGTCCAGCGTAATCAGTTGGTCGCTGTCCTGATCGACGCCGAACAGTGTCCCGTCGGCGCGAAACGCCAGACCGCGCACGCCGCCGAAACCCGTTGCGCCGATCGACGTCAACGTGCCGGTTGCGAGGTCGATGGTGGCCAACTCGTCGTTGTTCGTGTCTACGGTGTAACCGATCGGTGCAGCTGCGACGGATGCGCTGAACAACAGCGATGCTGACAGGCCGAGAAAGGCCGTGCGGGTGAGTTTCTTCAAGATCCAGGCTCCTTGGTTCGTTGGTGATCCTGCCAGGTCGCGTCGGCGAGTCGGCGATCCACGCGTGAAGCAATTTCCATTCCGAGTAATGAAATCAGCGGCTTAGACGCACGCCGTGGGCCGGTGTGTAAAGTTCTCTGACGTCTGGTGATGGGCGCGGTGGCACTGGGCCGCTGCGCAGGGGGGCGTGGTCTGGCGGATGTGGCGCGGCCGCCGCGACGTGCAGGCCGAAAGCCAGCTCGAATCAACCGCCGGTGCCGCGCTCACGGCACCGGCGCGTCGGCGGGATCAGTTCGACGCCAGCCAACTCCCGTCGCTCTGCCGGCAGGCGTTGCCGACCACGGTCTCGCGGCGGCCGTCGATCCAGGCCTCGGTAGTGTACTCGCGACACGGGCGGGCGTCGTCGTAGTAGGTGCGCGTCGGTGTCACCGAGTAGCTGGTCCCGGTGTCCGGGTTGCTCCAGCTGCTGCTCTGGTTGGTCGGCGTCGATTCGAGCACCTCGCCGGCGCGGTAGCGGTCGCTGTCGTCCATCTGGCGGCCGATGCGTCCGCCGAGATAGCCGCCGAGCAGCGTGCCGGCGATCGTCGCGGCGGTTCGACCGCTGCCACTGCCGACCTGCGCGCCGAGCACGCCACCGGCGATCGCGCCGATCACGTTGCCCTGCTGCTCACGGGTGGTCTGACAGCCGCCGAGGACGAGTGCGGCGGCGGCGACGGCGGCAATGGCCGGCTTGTTCAGTTGCATGACGGGGTTCCCTCGGTCCAGATGGTTGCTCACAGGCGCGAGACTATACCGCGGCTGTCCTGGTCAGGTTGACCGCGAGTTCACAGATTCGTTCCGCCGCGCATCGCGTCGGCGAGGCGCTGCTCGACCTGGCGGCGCAGGCGCAGCAGGTCCATCAGGCGGCACGGCGAGCCGATCGTGCCCTCGACGCCGATCACACCGGTCAGGTACACCGGGTAGGTCTCGCCGCCGCGTCGCAGCCGCGCCAGCTGGCCGGCGACCTCGTCGTACAGCTGCTCGCCGAGCACCAGCGAGTCGAACTCGTGGTTGCCGAGCTGCAGGCGGAAGCCCTCGTGCAGGCGGCCGCCGGGGTTGACCGCGAGGATCAGCTCGACATGATCGGTGATGCGCGTGCGCGGCACCTTGATCGGCGTGACGCGCCAGTCGTGCGGTGGCAGTGCCTCGACCCGGGCGAAGCTCAACCCCGGTTCATCGTCGCCGCTCGGCGAACTCAACAGGCGATGCGCGGCGACGGTGTCGAGGAAGCGGCGTTGCTGCACCAGCAGGTGGTACTCGTCGGCGTTCGCGACCCAGTGCTGGAACACCGCACCGCACTCGTCGAAGATGTACAGGCGGATGCCCGGATCGCTGACCTGGTAGAAGACCTGGATCACGCCCTCGCGGTTGCGCAGCAGCAGCGCCGGCAGCGGCGACTCCGGCATACTGACCGGGTCGATCCGGGTCGGCACGAAGCGCGACCGGGTCTCGGCGAGGTAGGCCTCGAGCTCGTCGAGTTCGCCGATCGGCGCCCAGCGGTAGTGGTCGTCGGCGAGCCGCAGCTGGTAGAAATGGTCGCCGATGCGCAGGATGTAGCGCGCGTCGCGCCCGCGGCGCTGGAACGTCTCGGCGATCGCGTGGGCCAGGCGCGCGACGCGGCGCGCGATCGCGCCACCGCGCGTCGACGAGAAACTGTAGGCCTCGATTGCCGGCGTGACATGCTGGTGCGGCGCGAACAGGTCGAGGTAGCGGCACAGGCAGTCGAGCAGCCCCTGGGCGCCGTCGGGGTGGCGCTCGATGCGCACCTCGCCCCAGCTGGTCGTGTACAGGTGTTCGACATTGGCGACCAGGCACTCGTGCGCGGCGCCGAAACTCAGCGCGTCGACGCGCTCGCTGATCAGCTGGTAACCGGCGTCGGCGTGCGCGGCGAGCGGGTTTTCGGCGACGTTGACGAACCAGATCGACTTGCCGCCGCGCGCGACGTCGGCGTAGGCCTCGAGGCTGCCGTCGCCGGGCGTGCTGCGCGGCAGGCACCTGCGCAGCGTCTTCAGGATCTTGTCCTGTTCCGGCTCGCCGTAGCCCGGCGGCTTGGGATCATGATGCACCTGGGTGCTGCGCTCGCAGATGCCGTTGATGTGAAGCCAGGTCAGGATCTCGACCAGGCTCACACTGGTCTTGGCCGGCGTCTGCGGCAGCTCGTCGGGCGGTCGCAGGAACAACTGCCAGCGCGCCGGCTCGCCGTCCAGGCGGCGCAGCCACAGCGTGCGTTCCGACAGGTCGCGCGAGATGCCGGGGTTGACCCGGTCGATCTTGCCCGGGCGCTTGTCGAGCGCGGCATACAGCTTGCGCCCGAGCAGCGCGAGTTCGCGGGTGTCGAGGTTGGCCACGGCGTCCTGTTCGCGCGCGAACTCGGTCAGCAGGCGGTAGCTGCGCGACAGTTCGGAAACCAGCGCGTTGCGCTCGTCGATGACGCGGTCTAGCTTCCAGTGGTGGCGCGTGTCGAGCAGCGTGATCTCGGCGTCGCTCCAGCCCCAGCGGCGGCTGTGGCGCAGCATCAGCTTGTGGCGCCAGTCGCGACTGTGCGGCGTCAGCGCCAGGGTCTGGCCGGTCTTGAAGTAGAACGCGCGCCGCGCCAGCTGCAGGCGGTCGAGTTCATTGCGTGCCTTCAGGTAGGCGGTGATGCGCGCGAGGATCAGCAGGTAGGGGTCGAGGTCGCCGGCGTCGATATCCTTGCCGCGATAGACCGCGCGCTTGGTCTCCATGCACAGCCAGTCGACGGTCGGGTACTCCGCGGCGTAGGCCTCCAACAGCATCAGCTTGAGCAGCGATTTGTACGGCGCGTCGATGCCCTTGAACAGCTGCCAGTGGGCGACGCCGAAGAACTCCTTGGCCGGCAGCGCGTGCAGGCCGCCGAAGTCGAGCCACTGCTCGGCGCGGATGAAGCGGCGCTCGATCAGGCGCCGGGTGTAGGCCTCGTAGTCGTCTTCGTGCTGCGGCGGAACCGCCCACCACAGCAGCGGGTTGCCGGCCAACAGCAGGCCGGTGCGGTAGAACTCCTCGAGCAGCAGCGTGTGCTGGGTGTTGCCGCTGCTCTCCTTGGACAGCTGCTCGACCTCGCCGTGCCGGAACGCGGCGTCGTGCATCAGGAAGAAATGCGCGTGCAGGCCGAGTGCGGCGGCGTGCTCCTCGAGCCGTGCGGCCTTGCGGCGCAGCGCGTCGCGTGCGCCCTCGTCGAGGTCGCCGCTGTGGCACAGCCAGAAGTCCAGATCGCTGGCCGCGGTCTGGCCGAGGCTGCCCATACTGCCCATCAGGTACAGCCCGAGGATCGGCTCGCGCTGGTTGAACTGGCGCTGTTCCTTGAATCCGCGAACGAAGTGTCGCGCCAGCAACAGCTGCTCGCGCGACGGCCGGAAGTTGACGATCCCGGCCGGCGTCTCCGACGACACGAAGCCCGGCAGGGTCGGGTGATTGACGTGCCACAGCAGTGGCAGGATGTCGAAGAAGCCGCGCTGCTTGTGGGTCAGCGTCGCGCGAATGCGCCGCAGGCGGCGGTCGCGCAATGCCAGGAAGCGGTCGACGATGCGGTTGAGCGCCTTGCGTCCCAGCCCGGTCTCGTCTGCGCGTACCGCTTCGAACATTGCCCGGCGGCCGGTCTCAGGGCCTGTCCACACTACGCGAGACGCAGCGACGGAGGCCGTATTTCTGGCCAAAAAGGCGCTGCGAGCGTGATGTTCCCGTCGTACATGAGCGAGCAGCAACGCCGTTGGGCAGCCCTTCATTCGAACAAAGGGCGGCCCCGTCGGTCCGGGTGGCGCCGCAATACGTGCCATGCGGCGTTGCTCGTCGTTGATTCAGGCCCACCAATCATCTCTCCTCGTGCCTTGCCCGGCGCATTCTGGGCCAGCAACGCTGTGTCTCGCGCAGTGCGAACCGGCCCTAGCCGGTGCCGCCGGACTGCAGGTCGTCGTTGGCCCGGCGCAGCAGCGTGCGCATGTCGTCGCCCTTGCTCCAGCACGCCAGGCCGAACGTCAGCTGCGGGCGCAGGTCGTCGTAGGGTTCGGGCAGGCGCATCGTGCCCTGCTCGTTGACGATCTTGTCGAGCAGGCCGCGGGCGTCGGTCTCGCTGGTCTCCGGCAGGACGAGCAGGAACTGGTCCGCGTCCCAGCGTCCGATCTGATCGACCCAGCGCAGACGGTCGCGCAGGTAACGCGATACCGCCAGCGTGGCCGGGTCGGTCGACAGCGGGCGCACGCTGGCCAGCTTCTGCAGGTCGACCGCGACCAGCACCGCGCTCAACGGGTTCTGGTAGCGACGGCTGCGCGACACGTGTAGGTCGAGGGCCTGGGCGATCGCGCGGCGGTTGGCCAGTCCGGTCAGCTCGTCGGTCAGTTTGAGGTCGTCGACCTGCTGACGCAGGCGCGCATTCTCCTCGGCGAGGCGCTCCTGCTCGGAGACGTCGACCAGCAGCAGCAGCTGCTCGCCGGCGTCGCCGGCAAAGCGCTCGCGGCGCAGCCAGCGCTGGTTGGCGAGGTCGTGGAACAGCTGCGGCTCGCTGCCGAGCAGCTGCTGAACGCCGGCCGGCAGCTCGCTGACGCGGCGCTCGAGCAGCTCGCCGGGCGCCATGCCGAGCAGCTCGGCGAGCGTCGCATTGAGCGCCGTGATGTGTTGCCGGCTGTCCAGTTGCAGCAGGCCAAAAGGCAGGTTATTCAGTAATTTATAATCGATATCGGCCATCTCGCTGTGGTCCATCTGCTCCCCTTGAAAAGCGTACTGCTCGGTCAATTCTTGTCGGCTGTAGAGTCGGCCGATCGGCGCCGGTCTTTAGCGCGACGGGGTGCCAGCGGCTAGACTGACAGGCCATGGATACACCGCGTCACCGGCGTGCCGTCACGCCTGCCGAGGGCCGCCTGAGGCCGGCGCAGCCGCTGTGGCGCCTGGCGCCGACGCGCGGCGACGACGGCCGCTGCCTGGCCGACTTCATGATGTTGATACCGGGCCTCGGGACACGCCCCGAACGGGCCCGCAGCCTGGTCGCCGAGCGCGTACGCGAGGTCTGCGAGGCCTACCGCGGCCAGGTCGCGTTTGCCGATATCAACTACGCGATCAATGTGCTCTGGGTCAGCGTCGAGGCCGAGCCGGGCCTGGCCGGCCGGGTCGCGCAGTCGATCCGCGGCCGCGTGCCCGAGGCGCGCCTGATCGGCGGCCAGCTCGGCGCGGTGCCGTCGGCGCTGGTCGCCGGCCGGCGCAGCGGCCTGTGGGCGCGGGTGCGGCGGTTGTCGGCACGCGTAACGCGCCGCCTCGCGGCACCGCCGGCCGAGTAACCGGGTAGCCGCCAGGCGCGCACGGGGCGCGAGCCCGGCCCACACCGCTGGCCGGGCTGCGGTATCGTGGTGTCATGAGGCGCGGCAGCGGGGTCGATCCGTGCCGCGCGGGGCAACGCCATGATGACCGATCACGAGCCCACGATCAGCGATGCCGACCTCGGCGACGCACTGCTCGACGAGCTGCGCGGTCTGCTGCACGAGCTGCAGCCGCAGCAGGCGCCGGTGCCGCGCCTCGACAGCGACATCGACCGCGAGCTCGGCATCGACAGCCTCGGCCGGGTCGAACTGGTCGTGCGGCTGGAGCAGCGCTTCGGCGTGCGTCTCGACGGCGACACCTTCGCCCGGGTCGATACGCCGCGCGACCTGCTCGATGCGTTGCGGCGCGCCGGCCACGCCGCGCTGCCGGAGCGCCCGCCGGCGTCGCCGCCGGCGTCCGTCGCCGCCGCGGCGACCGCGCTCCCCGAGCAGGCGCAGACCCTGCCCGAGGTGCTGCGCTGGCATGCCGCGCGCTCACCGCGGCGCCTGCACATCCGCCTGCTCGACGGCGACCACGAGCTGCGCAGCTTCACCTACCGGCAGCTGTTGGACGACGCCCAGGACGCCGCTGCCGGCCTCCAGGCCCGCAATGTGCGACCCGGCGATCGCGTCGCGTTGATGCTGCCGACCGGCGCCGATTACTTCGTCGCGTTCTTCGCGATCCTGCTGTGCGGCGCGGTGCCGGTGCCGATGTACCCGCCGGTGCGCCGCAGCCAGCTCGCCGAGCACCTGCGCCGCCACGCCGGGATCCTCGGCAACTGCCGCGCCGTGGTGCTGGTCACGGTCGCCGAGGCACGGCCGCTGGGCCGCCTGCTGCAGGCACGGGCAGCGGCGCTGCGCGCCGTCGTGACCCTGGCCGACGTGCGCGGTGCCGATGTCACGCTGGGCACGCCTGCCAGTGCCGGCGACGATATCGCGTTCCTGCAGTACACCTCGGGCAGCACCGGCAGTCCCAAGGGTGTGATCCTCAGTCACGCCGACCTGCTCGCCAACATCCGCGCGATGGGTGCCGCGATCGAGGCCGGTCCCGACGACGTGTTCGTGTCCTGGCTGCCGCTGTACCACGACATGGGCCTGATCGGCGCCTGGCTCGGAAGCCTCTACTACGGCATCCCGCTGGTGATCATGTCGCCGCTGGACTTCATCAGCCGGCCGCTGCGCTGGTTGCAGGCGATCAGCCGCTACCGCGGCACGCTGTCGGCGTCGCCGAACTTCGGCTACGAGCTGTGCCTGAAACGCATCAGTGAGGCGCAGCTCGGCGACCTCGACCTGTCGAGCTGGCGCGGCGCGTTCAACGGCGCCGAGCCGGTCAGTCCGCTGACGCTGCAGCGCTTCGCCGAGCGTTTCGCCGCCGCGGGCCTGCACCGCGAGGCGCTGATGCCGGTCTACGGCCTCGCCGAGGCCGCCGTGGGCCTGGCCTTTCCACCGCTCGGACGCGGCCCGCTGATCGACCGCGTCGACCGCGCCATGCTGTCCGACAGCGGCGTCGCCAGGCCGGCCGGCGCCGACGACCCGCAGCCGCTGCGCTTTCCGAGCTGCGGTCGCGCGCTGCCCGGCTACGCGCTGCGCGTCGTCGACGAAGACGGCCAGGTCCTGCCGGACCGCCACCAGGGGCGGGTCGAGTTCCGCGGTCCGTCGGCGACCCGCGGCTACTTCGACAACCCCGATGAGAGCGCGCGGCTGCGCGACGGCGACTGGCTCGACAGCGGCGACCTCGGTTACCTCGCCGGCGGCGAGCTGTACCTGACCGGGCGGCGCAAGGACATCGTCATCCGTGCCGGACGCAACCTGTACCCGCAGGAGCTCGAGGACGTCGTCGGCGACATCCCGGGTGTCCGCAAGGGCTGTGTCGCGGTGTTCGGCAGCCGCGATCCGGCTACCGGCACCGAGCGGCTGGTCGTGATGGCCGAGAGCAAGCGCACCGATCCGGCCGCTCAGGCCGAGCTGCGGCGCCAGATCATGGCGCTGGCGACCGACATCGTCGGCACGCCGCCGGAGGTGATCGCGCTGGTGCCGCCGCACGCGGTACTGAAGACATCGAGCGGCAAGATCCGCCGCAACGCCAATCGCGAGGCCTTCGAGGCAGGGCGCATCGCGGTCGCGCGGCGCGGCCCCGGGGCGCTGCGTCTCGCACTCGCCAGTGTCCCCGGCCTGTTGAGGCGTGCGTCACGGCGCCTGCGCGAACACGCGTTCGCGGTGTGGGGCTGGGTCGCGTTCTGGCTGCTCGCACCGACCACCTGGTTGATCGTCGCGGTGCTGCCGACACGGCGCTCGCGGTTCGCCGTGTCACGCTTCATGGCGCGGTCGCT